>Ga0209755_10000112_pt1 | contig 151754 bp, 132 predicted proteins | sample TergutCo191P1_FD_187301 | JGI IMG/M metagenome (GOLD analysis project Ga0209755, IMG submission 187301) | Cornitermes sp. P1 segment gut microbial communities from Petit-Saut dam, French Guiana - Co191P1 (SPAdes) (version 2) | ecosystem: Host-associated > Arthropoda: Insects > Digestive... | reverse complement strand
CTGGCAACAACCCTTGAGCTCCAACCGCTGGTCGAAACTCATTAAACAATACCCATTCGGGTTCTGTTCACTCTCCCCTTCCCTACTGCCTGCCTCCTTTCAAAGTCAGGCTCTCTGCCAAATAACTTCAGTGCCTTCACGGCACCTTACATTCTTAAAATGCGTTTGAGCGCAAAAACACCTGCCTGAATAAACTTAAACAAGTTGTATTCCGGTATTTTAGTGTCAGACGCAAGTCTTTCGAAAGTACTATCTTCTTTAGTACTTTGTCAAGTACTCCGGTAAAAATTTTTACAGATTTTTACACTAAAAACAAATAACACTTCTGAATATATAGCGTATGGAAAAACGTCCTGGATCGAATCCCAGACGAACGCCGTTCATAAAAACTGCCATTACATATAATAAAGACAGCTTTCTGAAGATTCCGAATAAATCACGGTGATAAAATCACCATGCCCGCCTGATGAAGGCGTGCAAACATCCTTAATTGATATCCTGTAAACAATATAACAATAACAAATATTTTTGTCAAGTAAAAAACAAGAAAATTTATATTAAAACAGATGCAAATTGAACTGTCATTCCAACAGTAACAGGGATAACGAGATTGTCATAATCTTTCAGCGGCAAGGCCTCTACAGCCATTGCTGTAAAAGCAGCTGTAAGAGCAATGTGCGCGCTGCCTGAAACCGCATAAGCGCTTAATAAAACAATTGTAAAACAGGCAAGCGAACCTTCGATGCTTTTTCCGCAGAGAAAAGCCGGGCGCCAATTGCCAAGGAATTTTCCAGCGAGGCTTGCAATACCGTCGCCAAACGCAAGGGCGTAAATCGCAATAGCCGCAGCATTGGAAGGATAAAGTAAAAGCGCAAGAAGAGCGCCTAACCCCAGCGTTACAGGCCCCATCACAAAACAGCCAAAATCACGCGGACGGGAAGCTATACTGGTTAAGGATGACACTAAAGGAACTTTTACTCCCAAGAGCCGTAAATATTCCATCAGCGCGTAGCCAAGAGTGCCAATCATAAGAACCGCGATTGTGGCAGTCTTGTTAACAGCCGCCAATCCAGGAACCAGAGCAATGAGAAAATGAAGCGTTTTTCTGATAATTTCAGATCTTAACTCATCAATGTTTTTTCCGGCAGCAGTAATACTAATAATTTGTTTAGTAAACATTGTGCCGATCAATGTTGTCGCCCTGTCCATGCAGTAGCATACAGCAAAAATCATGCCAAGATTTAAGCAAGAAATTAAATATAATGTAAATCTATATGCAGTATATAATTATAATAATAAAATAAAAAATATAAAATTTTGTATGGAAAAAATAATGGAAATTTGTATGGAAAATTATACAAGTTATATACAAAATTTACTATTACATTTCAAAACACAGCACGAATAAAGGAAAAAACAGAATCATCAGCGTAAACAAAGAATAAGGAATGTCAGGTTCAAAAGAAAAATGTACACTGGAATCAAAAAATACATTTTGATATAGTAATTTTATGAAGACAAACCATTGGGCTGATGAAGCCGCGGCAAAAATCATTTTTGAAAAAGGTGAAAAGGAACTTTATACATGCGCGTCGGGAATTACGCCCTCGGGGACAGTGCATATAGGCAACTTCAGGGAAATCATCTCCGTGGAGCTTGTTGTGCGCGCTCTCCGCGATATGGGAAAAAATGTGCGCTTTATTTATTCATGGGATGATTACGATGTATTCCGCAAGGTCCCCGCAAATATGCCCAAGCAGGAAGAGCTGAAAAACTGCCTGCGCTTTCCTATCACAATGGTTCCGGACCCGTGGGAAAGAGATTCAAGTTATGCCCGCCACCATGAAGCGGAAGTTGAAAACGCGCTGCCATTAGTGGGTATTTTTCCCGAATATTTGTATCAGGCGCAAAGGTATCAGTCTTCGCGTTACGCGCAAGGAATCCGTAAAGCGCTTGAAAAGCGTGATGCGCTTAAAAGCATTCTGGATAAATTCCGCGATGAAGATCACAAGATTCAGGGAGAGTGGTGGCCTGTAAGCGTTTTCTGCGAAAAGTGCAATAAGGATGAAACTGAGGTTACCGGTTGGGACGGAGAGTGTGGTTTGAGTTACAGCTGTAAATTGTGCGGAAATAATGAAAAGCTTGACATACAAAAAGCTAAGGGAATTAAACTGACATGGCGGATTGACTGGCCGATGCGATGGGAATATGAAAAGGTCGATTTTGAGCCTGCCGGAAAAGAACACCACAGTTCGGGAGGAAGTTTCGATACAGCAAAACATATTTGCAAGGAGGTTTATTCATGGGACGCGCCTGTTACTTTCCGTTATGATTTTATCGGGTTAAAGGGAACGCCCGGAAAAATGTCAAGTTCAAAGGGACAGGTAGTCGATCTTTCAGAAGTGCTTAAGGTTTATACGCCTGAACTTACACGTTATCTGTTTGCGGGAACAAGGCCAAATACAGAGTTTACAATTTCTTTTGATCTTGATGTTATAAAAATTTACGAAGATTACGATAAAACAGAGCGCATCGCATTTAAAATGGAAACAGCAAAAGATGATGCGGCGTATCAAAAAGAAAAACGAATTTACGAACTATCGCAGACAGGTGAAAACGGAAAGTCCTTGTCTTTGGAAAACATGCAAAAGCCTTATCAGGTTCCGTTCCGCCATTTGTGCAATTTAATCCAAATCGCAGACGGCGATGTTGATAAAACCCTTGCGGATTTATCAAGTTCAGCTAACGAAAAAGAATTGATAAAACACAATCTTCCGGTAATAAAAACAAGAGCGAACTGCGCAAAATACTGGGTGGAAAACTGCGCCCCTGAGGATTTTCGTTTCCGTCTTCTTCCCTCAGGCGGAAAAGCGGGAAAGACTCTTTCCGGCACAGAGAAGGAAGCGATTAAAATCCTGCGCGATGATGTTATCTGCAAGATTGAAGAATTTACAGATGACAAATCCTGCGCGTCGGCGATATACGCGGCGGCTGAAAAAGCAGGCATTGACGGCAAAGCGCTTTTTAACGCGGCATACCAGGCATTAATAGGCAAAGATCAGGGGCCAAGGCTGGCAAATTTTTTAAGAACAATCAGCAAAGACAGACTGCTTGCGATACTAGAAGATTATTAGTCACCCGCCTCATTCTTTATATAAAATCGGCGGCAGCCCCGGAAAATGACGCCATTTTAACTGTTCCCCGGCCGAAGGGACTTTTAAAACTTTTACATTGTTTTTAAGCAAAGAAGACTCAGCGTCTTTGGGAATATTGTCATCGGTAATAACGCCCGTAAGTTTGTTAAAATGAATCAGATTGTAAGCTCCGCGGCGTTTAAATTTCGCGGATTCGGTAAGAACAAAAACTTTATTAACGCAGCTGACAAGTTCCATTACTGTTTCAACGCGAAGGTAATCTCTACCGGTAAAACCTTGATCCAGAATAAAACCGTCTGCGCCTATAAATAATTTGTCGATGAAAAAATTCCGCGCGTATTTTGTTACAATCGGCCCTACCAGCACCTGAGAGTCCGGCTGGAAATATCCGCCGAGCATAATAATTTTGATATTTCTGAAATTGCGTATAAAATTTGCGACAAACAGCGAATTAGTGATAATTGTCGCGTTTTTCTGCATAAGCGCCAGTTCTTCCGCTAATAATGTACAGCAGGAACCTGATTCAATCATCACTGTCTCGCCGTCTTCAATAATATGAGCCGCGGATTTGGCTATTCTGCGTTTTATTGAATAAAAAAACGCGATTCTTTTGCTTGTATCATCAGCGCCTTCTAGACTTGCATATCCGTGATAACGTTTTACAATACCTGATTTTTCAAGCTTGTCCAAATCTTTTCGAAGCGTTACCTGAGAAACTTCCAATAAATCCGCAAGCATATTAACTTCTACTTTATTGTTATTTACCAGGAATTCCATAATCCTGACAACTCTATCATTCATTAAGCTCCTCCAAATAAAAACCTGCTAATATTAATAAAATAGAAAATTTGGAGAAAACGTCAAGAAAATTCGTATTATGGCGCAATTTATTATCAATAAATTAAAAATTCTGTTATTTTGCGGACAGAAAAACCGGACTCCCGCCGGTATCGAAGTCATCATTCCATGTGATAAATACCGGATCTCTGCCAATGCGAATAACATTTTCCGCGGGTATTGAGCTTTCACTTCCGGTAACAATATCGTGCTGTAGATGATTTGTTCCCGGAAGCTTTAAATTTATCCGGCTTGAGCCTAATCCCTCTTTCCAGAGAACCAGCGCGCCGCTTTCCTTTCCTTGAAACCAAAACGCGCGCGCTGATCCAGGAAGACTGTCTGTTAGCACATAACAAACTGTATCAGGCATATATAAAGCGCACAAACGGAAAGATTCCGCCGCTTTTGATGTATAATCCTCGCGGCTGCGCACAAGCCCGAAAAAATCTTCTGAATCATCCGGGTCGCGGACTGCAGGATCAAAAAGCTGATACCATAATACGAACTTAGCACCCGCGGAAGCAAAATGCGCGAAAGATTTTACTACCATTTCAGGAAATCTTTTCTCATTGATTTTAGTCGGCAGCTTTACTCCGGTCGGAAAACCCATCTCTGTTATCCAGATTTTTTCTTTAAAACCGTATTCATCCGCTATTTTAATAAATTTATCGTAAAGCCGTATTGAGCGGACAGCGTTCAGTTCATAAGGATGAAAGGCAATGCCGTCAACTTTTTCCATCGCGCCTGATTCAAACAGCCCTTTAATCAATTTTTCAGGAAGTCCGAAATAACCGCGGTTAAAAGCTCCGGCAAGAAGAATCACATCGCTGTCAGCATCCCTTACAGCGTCAGCCGCTCGGCGTGAAAGCTCAAAAAACTCTTCATCTGTTCCGGTCCAGAAACGGGAAGTGTTCGGTTCGTTCCAAATGCACCACGCGTCCACTCTGCCTTTAAAATACTCAACTGTCTTTCGGACATAATTGCAGAACTCAGGGATTTTTTCAGCGGGGATATATCTGCTCCTTTCACCTTCCGCGAAAATCCAGTGAACGTCATATGCAAGCACTCCGATAACTTTTATGTTGTCAGCTTTCGCGTTATCAACAAAGGTTTCGTAACGCGAAAAATCCCACTGACCCTGCTGAGGTTCAATGCTGCTCCAGTTAAATGTGTGAAGTATCCATTTTATGCCCATATGATTAATCAAATCAAATTCTTCAGCAGTGCCTGTCATACCGGCGTGAACAACACCGGCGAAATCAGAAGAGATTCGCCTGCCTTCAGGCAGAACATTAACAGGTTTTGAAGAGCACGCTCCGGTCAGGAAAAGAAAGAAAAGAAAAACAATCAATAACGATGAATGTTTCACATTATAATTCCAGCGACCTGCTTTCGATTTTTTCCAGCGCATAAGAGGCGAAATCATCAATCTTCATCGCGGGTAATTGCCTTCCGTCACGAAGACGAATTGAAACTGCGCCTTCATCCGCTTCACGCTGGCCGACGACGAGCATGTATGGAATTTTCCGCGTCTGACAGCTGCGTATTTTCGCGTTCATGCGGTCGTCTGACAATTCCGCTGTTACGCGCAAATCACGCGCTTTTAACGCGGCCGCTGCTTTTTTCGCGTAGTCATTAAATACTTCCGAGACGGGAATAACCGCCGCCTGTTCAGGAGCGATCCAGACAGGGAACGCTCCGCCGAAGTGCTCAATTAAAACGCCGAAGAACCGTTCAAAGCTGCCAAGAAGCGCACGGTGAATCATGTAGGGGCGTTTGTGCTGACCGTCAGTGTCAACATAAGAGAGATTAAAAAGTTCAGGTTCGTTAAAATCAAATTGAATGGTAGACATCTGCCATTCGCGCCCGAGGGCGTCTTTTATTTTAAGATCGATCTTGGGGCCGTAGAACGCTCCGCCGCCTTCGTCCATTTCGTAAGGAAGACCTTCCGCTTCAATCGCCCTTCGCAGGCTTTCAAGCGCGTCATTCCATTTTTTTTGTTCGCCGACGCTGCCTTCGGGTTTTGTGGCAAGATACGCTTTAATGTCCTTAAAACCAAACACTTTCCAAATGCTCAAACTAAATCTGAGCACTTCGCGAATTTCATCTTCCATTTGCTCAGGTGTGCAGATTATATGCGCGTCATCCTGAGTGAAACCGCGCACGCGAAGAAGACCGTGCAGAACGCCTGAGCGTTCATACCGGTAAACGGTGCCAAGTTCCGCCCAGCGCAAAGGCAGATCGCGGTAAGAATGCCCTTTGTTATTATAAATTAATAAATGGAAAGGGCAGTTCATCGGCTTGATATAATAATTGTGCTCGTCGATTTTCATCGGGCTGTACATATTTTCTTTGTAAAAACCGAGGTGACCCGATGTTTCCCAAAGCCAGCTTTTTCCGATGTGCGGCGTGTAAAGTATCTCGTAACCGTTCCGGTAATGTTCCTTACGCCAGAAATCCTCAATAGCGACCCTCATCCTGCCGCCGTTCGGATGCCAGTAGATTAATCCGGCGCCGGCTTCCTCATGGATTGAATATAAATCCATTTCTTTGCCTACGCGGCGGTGATCCCTTTTTTCAACTTCTTCAAGAAACGCAAGGTGGGCTTTAAGGTCTTTGGGATTTTCCCACGCTGTCCCGTAAATTCGGGTAAGCATCGCTCTTTTTTCATCGCCGCGCCAGTAAGCGCCTGCGATGCTTTGCAGTTTAAAAGCTGCGCTGTTAATCTCTCTTGTGTTTACAACATGCGGCCCTCTGCAAAGATCGGCCCATTGAACAATGCCGTCAGCGCCGCGGTTCTCATAGATCGATATTTCTTCATTGGAAGGAAGCTCGTTAATTAATTCTGTTTTAAATTGTTCAGCCGCAAATCGTGTCAATGCTTCGTTTCGGCTCATCGTCACTTTTATAAAATCCTGACGGCTCTCGATGATTTTTTTCATTTCAGTTTCAACGGCGGCAAGGTCATCGGAAGTGACAGGGCACGGCAGCAGAAAATCATAATAAAAACCGTTTTCAATTGCCGGTCCTATCGCGGTCTTTGTTCCTGGAAAGAGTTTTACAACCGCCTGCGCCATAATGTGGCTGACAGAGTGGCGGATTACAGTTAATTTTTCGCTTTGTTTGTTTTCTGACATGGACAGAGGATAACAAATTAAAAATCAAAAGTCTAGGAGAGACAGGGTATAAATAAAGATCATCTTACCAAATACCCTGATTCCATGATACCATAATATTTATGGATAATAATCTCATAAATGAGCTTGACTGCGCAGAGAAAAAAAGCCGCGGGCTTTTATTGGATATCGGCGCGATTGAAGGGTTGAAAAAAATGCCTGTTGACGTGTTTGAGGGCATGTACCTCGGCAAAGTCCATAATACTGCTCTTATTTTATGCCTTGACATTCGAAATTTCAGCGATTTTTTATGTAATAACGACGATGACACCGTCTTTAAATTAATCAAGGAATTTACATCAAATCTTTTATCATGCATCAATCAATTCGGCTACGGGTGTTCTTATTATAAGTTAATGGGAGACGGCGTGTTTATTATCTGGGATGAAACCACGAATGAATCAATTACAGAAGCGCTGACAATTTTTAATTTATACACAGAATTTTTAAACGAAGAATTGTTTAAACAATACGACACCTTAAGTCTCGCGGGCGCGCTTGTATCGGAAAAAGTATATAAGTTTGAAATATCCGCTGAATTATCGGAATTAAAATACCGCGATTATGTAGGCTACGGAATAAACCTTGCGTGCAGACTGCAGACATTGGCAAGAGCTAACGAACTTGTAATCAATGAGATACTTGTCAACACACAAATGATCGAACACAGAGTTAATGAAACAGAAAAAATGCACACTGACCTTATGCATCTTAAAGGTTTAAAGGAAGAAGATCGAAAACGCGTGTTTTTTTACAGCAAATAAACGGAGGAGCAATTGAACTTTCCAAGAACAAATGTAGCGGGAGTATCGCTTCCAAGAATGATAATCGGGACAAACTGGATGTTTGGCTGGAGTCACAGAGGCCATGCCGCGGACGAATACATAAAAGAACAGCACGCTTCAGGAGAGGCGGTTAAAAAAATAATCAACGCGTTTTCGCAGTACGGTATTGACGCAATCATGGGGCCTTTCTCAACACATTCAGACTGCAACGACAAGGTAAAACGCGCTGAAGATGAAACCGGAAAAAAAATAATCCGCATTGACACGCCAATCTTAAACATGGACGACAATGAAGCCGCGCGAAAAGAAGCGAAAGCCGTTATAAAAAACAGCGCGAAAACCGGCAGCGTTTTCTGTTTAATCCATCACGCTTCATGCGAGCAGCTAATAAATAAAAACAAACAAACAATGGACCGCTTAAGCGATTACACGAACATGATCCGAGAAGAGAGATTGATCCCTGGTCTTTCAGCTCACATGCCAGAAATCATTCAATATTCGGATAAAAACAATTACGATGTTGAAACTTACATTCAGATTTTTAACTGTCTCGGTTTTTTAATGCAGGTTGAAGTTGAGTCTGTTATCAGAATTATCCACGAAGCGAAAAAACCTGTTATGACAATTAAACCGATGGCCGCTGGGCGAACCACGCCCTATATCGGGCTTACATTTAACTGGAATGTTTTAAGGCCGCAGGACATGATAACTGCAGGCTGCATCAACGAACATGAAGTCCATGAAAATGTGGAGATATCGCTTGCGGCGCTGGAAAAAAGACTTCCTAATCTTGAAGGCCGAAGCAGTCCCGCGAAGAACAGTATTATAAAATAATGAGCGCTATCGAGCTGCTTGCTCCCGCCGGTTCGTCTGAAGCGCTTGACGCCGCAGCCGGGGAAGGAGCGGACGCTGTATACCTTGGTTTAAAAAATTTTAACGCGCGCATGAGAAGCGCCAATTTTACTTTCGCGCAATTTGAGGGAGCGCTTCGTTCTCTTCACCAGATGGGGAAAAAAGTTTATGTTACGGTGAACACAGTTTTTGAACAGCGCGAAGCGGATCGCATGTATCAATTTTTAAAATATCTTTCACAACAGGGGCCGGACGCTGTCATTGTTCAGGATTTCGGCGTTGTGGAAATGGCGCGATCAGAATTTCCGTCTCTGCGGCTTCACGCGTCCACTCAGATGAATATCGCCAGCGCGAAAGGAGCGAACGCTCTTTCGCGTCACGGCGTTTCGCGCGTTGTTCTCGCGCGCGAATTATCACTTGAAGAATTAAAAAGCGTAAAAAAAGAAACTAATCTTGAGCTTGAAGTGTTCGTTCACGGAGCTTTATGTATAAGCGTATCAGGCATCTGTCTTTTTTCAGGTTTTCTGGGAGGAAAATCAGCTAACAGGGGAATGTGCACTCAGGCGTGCAGAAGGCTGTATCACAGAACATCAGAGGGAAAGAACTCAGATGCAGCTGAGAGCGGTTATTATTTCAGTCCCAACGACCTGCAGCTTCTGGAAAACGTTCCTGATCTTGCCGGCGCGGGAATAAAAGCCCTAAAGATCGAAGGGCGTATGAAAAGCGCGTCCTATGTGGGAGCGGTAGTTTCAGCTTACAGGCTGGTCGTGGACGCTGTTTCAGGAGGCGATGAAGAAGAAATCCGGCTCAGCATTGAACAGGGGCGGAAAATTCTGTGCAATGATTTCGCCAGAGAGAAAACAAAGTATTTATTTCTAGATCAGGGAAAAAATAAAACAGGTATTGACTGGCTGAATCCGCGGCAGAGCGGCGGGACAGGAATCAGCCTTGGGACTATTCAAAAAGTAAAGGGCGCAGGCGAAGATAAAAGGATTCTTGTTACTCCCGCGCAGGGGATATCCTTATCTGTCAGGGATTCGGTACGGGTGCATAAAAGCGATGATTCGCTGAGAACTTCGGTAAAATTATCATTTGCGGAAAAAACACCTGCCGGCAGCAGTTACTGGATCTCATCTTCTGAAGGGCAGATTGGCGATCATGTTTATCTGATACAGACAAAGGAAATGCGAAAACGTTACGCGCCTGTAATTGCGCAGATGAAACACAACTCAGGCGGCAAAGGGCCCGGCAGGGAAAAAGCGCCGCCTGCGAAAATAACTGTAAAAAAGCAAAATTTTTTCCCTGAAGGGTTTTATGCGGCGGTCTCCCGTCCTGAAGATTTATATATACTGCAGTCATCGCGCCCGCAGCGGGTAATGCTTTCTCTTACACAGAAAAACGCAGGACTTTTATTAGCTGACAATTCAGGAAAGCCTTTGCCGTTTAAACCCGCGGATATAATTCTCGCCCTTGATCCTTTTTTTCCTCAGGCTGCCGCCTCATGCGCCGAAGTTTCACATGAAGATCATAAAAATGATACAATAGCGGAAAAAATCAACCTGTTGATTGAGAAGGGATATCATCAATATATAGTAAATAATCCCGGTCATTTTTCGTTATTCAGGGAATTCGATCATGTAAAACTGATAGCAGGGCCGTGGCTTTACATGTTTAATTCGTGGTCGCTTTCTTTTATATCTTCGTTCACAGCGGATGGATTTATATCGCCGCTGGAAAACAACAGGCAGAATCTGGAACGAACGCTCGCAGAAGTAAAATCCGGAAGCGAAAACAAGAGCGGTAAAAAAAGACAGGAAAGGACAGCGTCCCTGTTACACTCAAAATTTTTTATAACGGTTCTCGCAAGGCCGCCGTTATTCAGCATCAGAGCGGATATAAGCCCTGTAATAAATTTCAATTCATTTACAGATAACATGGGCGAATCTTTTACAATTAACGCGGGCAATGAAGGCTCTTATGTATACCCGGAAAAATATTTTTCAATCATTGACAAAATTCCGTTTCTAAAAGAAGCAGGATTCGGCCGCTTTATTATTGATTTTACAGGCGCTGCATTAAAAAAATCAAATTACCGCGACTTAATGAAAGCGGTTAATGAGAAAGAAGGTTTCATCCGTCCGCTGCCTCAATCCAGCCGTTTCAACTGGAAAGACGGATTCTACTCAAATTGACAATAGAGTTGTTCGATAACTTCAGTTATTGAACAACTCTATTTTATCATTTCATTAATACATGCTGCTAGAACGCAACAGCTTCAAGTTCCTTCTGCGCTCTTGCGAGGATGGTCTCATCATCACCGGCCATAATGTATTCGCTGTCCTCGGAAACTTCGGAAGAAGGCTTTAAGTCCTTTTTAAATTCAGGACGAAACTCCACATGCTCCGCTACGATGGTAACTCTTGAATGAGGTTTACCATCGGAATCATTCCAGCGATCCTGCTTTAAACGGCCTACAACGCGCACACCTCTTCCTTTTCGCCCTTTCGAGTAACAGGCTTCCGCATGACGCGCCCATGTTTCCACGTCAAAGAATGAAACTTCTTTTTCGAAACCTGTGTCCTGCTTGTAATAACGGTTCGACGCAAGGCTCATCGTGCAAACCTGCGTCCCTTTAGGGGTGGATCGAAGCAGAGGGTCTCTCACCAGATTGCCTTCGATAAGAATAGAATTGAGGTTGTTCATATACATCCTCCTCTGTAAGATCCGGCAGCAGTCTACCGCCGGCTGTGAATTCACCCGGGACAGGAAAATCCATAGATACCCATATATGGGTGCGAATAACGCGTTTTGCATGACCGAAAATGAAAAAAGTTTTAAAAATATCTGTCCTTAGTACTGTCTGATAAAGAAAAAGAATTTAACCACAGAGTTCTCAGAGTGAAGAAGAGTTTAACAACAAAGCGTCTGAATTACTTAATAAATAGAATAATTGACATTTCTCTTAATTTTTGTAAAAATGACCCTGTTTGTTCTTATTTAATTATTCAATAGGAGAATATTAAAATGGTTGAAAATTTGTTTTGGGTAGGCTATGTCGGCGCTGCTGCGTCGCTTTTTTTTGCTTTCCTGATGGCGCGTAAGGTTCTTAAATTTCCGGAAGGCACCGATGTAATGAAAAAAATCGCTAAAGCTATACGCGAAGGCGCGAACGCTTTTATGAAACGGCAGTACGGTACTGTCGCTGTTTTTTTGGCGGTTATGTTTGTTATTCTGGCTTCACTCGCGTATATCCCCCTTTTAATTGGAAGAGCGCAGGGGTTCATCAATCCGTTTACTCCATTCGCTTTTATTACAGGCGGCTTTTTTACAGCGCTTTGCGGTTTTGTCGGTTTAAAGGTTTCTACAAACGCCAATTCACGCACTGCTTTCGCGGCGAGCGAGAGTCTTAATAAAGCGCTTCGTGTCGCGTTTTCATCCGGGTCAGTAATGGGCTTTATTGTCAACGGGCTCGCTATTCTGGAAATCACCGTTTGGTATATGCTTTTGAAATACGCGTTTAAAGTTGAAGACGCGATGATAGCTCAGACTATGGTTACGTTCGGAATGGGCGTCGCTGTTGTCGCGGTTTTCGCACGTGTCGGCGGCGGTATTTTTACAAAAGCCGCGGATGTCGGCGCTGACCTTGTAGGTAAAGTCGAAGCGGGCATTCCGGAAGACGATCCCAGAAATCCGGCTGTTATTGCTGATAATGTAGGCGACAATGTCGGCGATGTGGCCGGCATGGGCGCAGACCTTCATGAGTCAAATTCAAATTCACTGGTGGCGACTATCGCGATCAGTTTTGCAGCGGGATACGGCATCGCGGGATTTATGCTGCCGATTATTATTTCTGTTGTGGGAATTCTCTCGTCAATAATAGGCACTTTCTTTGTACGGACAAAAGAGAGTACAAATCAATTATCCCTTCTTAACTCGCTGCGAAGGGGCGTATATATAGCAGGCGGCATCGCGGCTGTCGCTACTTTGCCTCTGATCATGTATATCGCAAATAACGCTCCGGCTGGTTCCACAATGGCTCAGAACGCCTGGGGTATTTACGGAGCGGTCGTTATCGGAATTATCGCCGGTTTTATCGTCAGTCTTTTTACGGAATATTACACATCTGACGCAAGCAAGCCGACTCGCGAACTTGCGGCTTCGAGCGAATCAGGAGCCGCGCCGCTTATTATCGGCGGTTTATCGCTCGGAATGAAATCCACAGCGGGACCTATTATCACTGTTTCGGGCGCCGCTTTGCTGAGTTTTATTGTATCAGGCGGAATCAAATTCTTAAAGCCGGAAGCTTTTTTTGACGGCAGTATGCCGCTCGCTGATTTCATCAATCTTAATTACAATGTCGGTCTTTACGGCATTGGGCTCGCAGCGGTGGCTATGCTCGCGACTAACGCGATAATCCTGGCCACTGACGCGTTCGGTCCTGTCGCAGATAACGCCGGCGGAATAGCGCAAATGGCTAAACTGGAAGAAAAAGTACGCGAGCGGACAGACGCGCTTGACGCTCTTGGAAATACAACAGCGGCAACCGGAAAAGGCTTCGCGATTGCTTCCAACGCTTTTACCGGTCTTGCGCTTTTGGTCTCTTATGTAAACATCGCCAATATTCAATTGGCAAGCATCGGGCGGCCCGCTATGAATCTTGCAATCACTAACCCGCCTGTCCTTATCGGCTTCTTTGTAGGATCGGCTGTTGTGCTTTTATTTGCGGCGCTTTGCATGTCCGCGGTTCAAAGGGCGGCGCAAAGCATTGTAAGAGAAGTCAGGCGGCAGTTCAGGGAAATTCTCGGTCTTATGGAAGGGAAGGCTGACGCCGATTACGCTACCTGCGTCGATATCTGTATGCGCGGAGCTCTAAAGGAAATGATTGCCCCTGCCGTTTTAGTTATCCTTGGCCCTATTGTAAGCGGTCTTCTTTTAGGCGCAGCCGGCGTTGTCGGCTACCTGGCGGGTATTATAGTAACAGGGTTCGCCATGGCAGTATTCATGCTGAACTCGGGAGGCGCATGGGATAACGCTAAAAAACACATTGAAGGCGGTAAATTCGGCGGCAAAGGCAGCGATAATCATAAAGCCGCCGTTATCGGCGATACAGTCGGCGATCCTTTAAAAGATACAGCCGGCCCCTCATTCAACAATGTAATTACGGTTTCCTGCACTGTTTCAATTGTATTTATCGGCGTTACCGCCGCTCTCTCGCTGTTATAAATAAATAACAGCGGTTGTTACGGCAGCCGCTGTTATTTATTTTCCATACATACACTACCCGTTTAATTAAATTAATAAAATCAAAATTATTTTTGTTGACAATACCGGTTTACTAAGTCAATATTAAATAAAATGAGTGGATATTAATACAATCATTTACATGTATTTTCATAAAAAAGGAGGTTTTTTATGAATAATAGCATAAATTTATTAATAACTATAGTTTCTGTTGTATTAACCGGTTTTTGGGTGTCTGTTTTTATATTAATCACTTAATTATAAAAATTTTTGCATTTTTTTCTAAAAACTATTGCAAAAATTTTAGTTTCTCGCTATATTATTAGAACAGGAGGCAGTTCTAATGGAAAAATATCTATGGAAGCTAACAGTTTTACTGTTGGTTTTTGGCTTGGTGCTTGCAGGATGTGATGATCCCGGTCAAAGTTTAAGGCCCAGCGCCGCTATAGCCGCTGGAAGTGCAGGAGAACCTGTACCGGTAGGTGAAGAAAGCGAAGGCTATAACTTAGAAATGAGCACTGAGGGGAATTCAAACGGCGGCGGTAACGAAGCTGGCGGCAACGGTAGCGGCGAAGGCAGCAACGGTAGCGGCGAAGGCAGTAACGGTAGCGGCGAAGGCGAAATTATCGGCGGCAACGAAGGTGGCGGCAACGGTAGCGGCGAAGGCAGCAACGGTAGCGGCGAAGGCGAAATTATCGGCGGCAACGAAGGTGGCGGCAACGGTAGCGGCGAAAGCAGCAACGGTAGCGGCGAAAGCAGCAACGGTAGCGGCGAAGGCAGCAACGGTAGCGGCGAAGGCAGCAACGGTAGCGGATGCAATAACTGCGATGATAATGATTGTACTGGTTGCGAACCTGTAAAAAAGGATAATAATGATGTACCTGAACAGAAACTGGAAGATGTCATCTCTGATGAAGTTTTAAATAATATTTTTAATGAAATCGATAATAACGGTAATGCGGTAATTCCTGCTTTACCAGTTGTCCAGACATCAACGGTAGCTGTGGGTGGAGGCAATATTATTCCAGGTGTTAGTCGTTATTCTGGAAACAACAACTCTTTTAAGAAAATAATCTTTAAAGTCAATCCAGGAGAAACAACGATTGTTGATTTAGTCACTGAGAAGAAAGTGGTAGTTGGGAAAGTCGTAGCATATACTGAAGGTAACAAGCTCTTTGTTATTTATATGTTCTTTGACGGTACTGTTCCTAAAACGCTTAGCTGTAATTTGAAATATAACCCTGAAAACAATAGTAATTCCGGTGTAGTATCTTTTAAACCTTTTAAAGATCCTGTATTAGGTAATTACTCTCTGGGTAGTCTTGCGTATAATGGCGGAACAGTCTGGGTTAATGCTACCTGTACATTCTAAGTAAAAGACTCTAAGCTTTTACAAAGAGCTGTCCTTTTGGACAGCTCTTTTTTTATAGTCACCATATGCGTGTACTTTGATTTTTTTAACCACAGAATAAACATCCCCGCTGCAAACAGCTGGGTATGTTGTTCTAATAAGGTATTGCACTCAGGGTTTAATACCAAAATTAACGCCACAAGGGGCGGAGTATTAAACCCTTCGGCACGAATAAAAAGATGATTTTCGTATAAAAACTTTTTTACGCTCTTTATTTTGTCCAATCCTCAATTTTTATTTCTTTTATTCTTTCAAATTCTTTTGTATTATTTGTCACTAATGTCATTTTTAGTGATTTTGCATGAGCTCCTATTAACATATCAAATGGTCCTATTAAACATTTCCTGTCCTTTAAATCCTTTTTCATTTTTCCATATTCTTTTGATGCCTTCTCATCAAAATTCATTATTTTAAATAACGTTAAAAATTCCATTAACGCAATTCTGTTTCGGGTATAATATTCCGGATTTGCATTTTCAATACCAAATTCCAATTCCGCTATTGTAATACTGGATATATATAATCCTTTATTTTTCTTTTTCTTTAAATTTCTTAATATATTTTCATATTTATTTTTGATAATATAAATACATATATTGGTATCAAGTAAAAACACTATATTTCTTCCCTGTTTTGATCCATATCCTGTAATCTTCCTTCTGACATAAAATCATCAGAAAAATTATTTAATCCATGCAAAAAAACTTCCCATTCTTTATCAACCGGAAATAAAATCACAGCGTCTCCTACTCTTTGTATATATACATTTTCCCCATTAAATTGATATTCTTTTGGAAGTCTAACAGCTTGACTTCTGCCATTTAAAAATAACCGCGCAGTTTGCATAAATTTCTCCTATAATTATAATATATACCATGATATATACTTTGTCAAGTTCTTTTTTAAGATTTTTAATGTATGATTTATCTTAAATATTAATTATTTTTTCTTTATTCCAAAGCGTAATTGCACATAACGTGATAGCTAAACGATGTTTTGCGTAGCCCGAACAGGCGGTATCCTGTCCGTAAAAACAGACAGGCGCAGTTCCTGATCTTATTTATATACGTTTTTTCTGTTTTCAATATTAATAATAAATATTATAGATTCATTTTCATCAATCCTGTAAAATATTCTGTAATCTCCTATTCTAAAACGATATATTTCTTTGTAATCACCTTTCAATTTTTTTATATTTGCGCCATAATATGGATTATTTTTTAAAATGGGATAAACATCCATTAATATTTTATTATACAAATGCTTATATTTATTTGAATTAATTTTCTTTGAAAATGTTTCAGTTTCTGCAATTTTATATTTATCCAATTATTTTATATCGTCCTTTCTTTATATCATCAATACCTTTTTTTAAATCCTTTTCAAAAAATAATATTTCATTCATCTCAATATCATCAACAATGTTATTATTAAAAATATAGTTCATTGCGGCATATTCTATATAATTAGATATTGTTCTTCTATCTCCATCCGCAGCTCTTTTAAATGTATTGTAAATATTGTCATCAACCCGTAAAGTTATCGTTTTAGCCATTCTGTATCTCCTTATCTTCAATATTATTCAATATTACACAATTTGTCAAGTGCATTTATGAACAAGATGATGAATAAAGACACATCTTTATGTGTATGCCTTTTTATCCATATAAATTAGAGTGTTTATGTTTTTTTGCGGGCCAGGAATTTCGCCTAACGTTTATTAAACGAAGTTTGGCCAGCTTACATTTTATTTATTCCTAATACAAACATTATATTATTTTCAATTTTGTTCATTATTGATATATCTATTTTATTTATTTTTTCAATAAGCCTTTGACGATCTATTACTTCTATTTGTGATATTGTTATAACAGAATCTTTTTTCAATTTCGATTCATTTTTCTTAAATATTATATTACCAGGTGCATCTGCCAATAAAATGTTTGTTGTTAATGGTATTACAATTATTGTATTTATATTACTTCTATTGAAAAAATCATTTTGTATAATAATTACAGGACGTTTATATCCAGGCTCGCTTCCGAATGGTACTCCAAAATCAGCCCACCATAATTCACCACGTGTCATTTTTTGTTAAATTCCTTAACGACTCAAGCCCTAAAGCAAGATCCTTTTCAAATTCATTCTTATTAATTTTTGAATATACCTCATTTAATTTTTGTGTGATCATTTCTCCATTATTCTTAGAAATATATTCCTCAAGAGCAATTGCATATAATTTACTTCTCGGAATTCCCATGTAACGGGCGGTTTCTTCCGCTTTTTCAAATAATGTGTCTGAAATAGAAATAGCTGTCTTCATAATGAAAGTATAACACGGGTATAAACAATTATCAACAAATTATTCAAGAATAAATTCTTATAAAAGAAAGTCATTATAGTTGTTCGATAACTTCAGTTATTGAACCAAACGAAGTTTGAAACTTCCTTATAAAAATGCATATCATGTTCTACGCAATATTTTACTGCAATAGAAACGGATTCATCAAGTGATAATGTTTCATTTTATTCTTTGAATGTCGCGTTTTACATGATTGAAAATATTTATTTTTACCTTATAATTAAAACAAATGCGTACATTACTCATTGTTATTTTGTTGTTTCTGACAATTTCTTTCTCTTTTGCGCAGGAATCTGAAATTACCGCTGAACAGACAGAGGAAAACAGCCCTGATACAGAAGAAATTTTACCGGAATCAGAAATAAATAAAGAAGAAGACGCTGAAACGGATACCTTAACAGACGCGGTGTCGTCCGCAACATGGATTCAAAGAGAGTTTACGGAAGAGACAGAATGGAATATTTTTAAAAGGCTTGGAATAGCAGCCGCGATTGTCGCGGGTCAGGCGTTTCTTATTTGGCTGGTATGGTTTTTATTTAAACGGCTGGAAAACAGGCTGGAAAATGACGGTAAAAGCAATATAAAGCCTCTTGTTATTAAAAAATTTAAAATACTTACGACAAAACAAATTATTAGCACGCTGAAAGTTTTTTTAAGGATATTAAAATATATAATTACAGCGCTTCAGCTGATACTGACAATTCCGATAATTTTCAGTCTGTTCGCCGCGACAAGAAATCTCGCGTCAACCTTATTCGGTTATATCTTAAATCCGCTTAGAAACATCGTTGTGGGCGCAATCGGATATATACCCAATTTGATTACAATAGTTATAATAATTATTATTACCCGTTATGTGCTAAAAGGATTGAAATTCTTCGCCGTCCAGATAGAAACCGGCAAGTTAAAAATTCCCGGGTTTTACGCTGATTGGGCGGCGCCGACATACAAAATATTTCAGGTTCTCCTTTGGGCTTTCACTGTCGCGATTATTTATCCTTATCTGCCGGGTTCGGATTCAAGGGCTTTTCAGGGAGTTTCCGTATTTGTAGGCGTAATTTTCTCGCTTGGATCATCAACAGCAATCGGAAATCTTGTCGCAGGTCTTGTAATTACTTATATGAGGCCTTTTAAAATCGGCGACCGCGTTAAGATAAAAGAAATTACCGGCTTTGTCGTAGAAAAAAATCTTATGGTAGTGCGTCTTAAAACACACAAAAATGAATATGTGACATTTCCCAATTTAATCATTCTTGGCTCAAATATAATAAATTATAATACGTCTTCCGATGAGGATGAAGAAGGATTAATCATATTCGCGGAAGTCACTCTCGGTTATTCAACGCCGTGGCAGACAGTTCATGATATTTTAATAAGCGCCGCTTTAAATACCAGCCACATCCAGAAAAAGCCTTGTCCTTTCGTGTTACAGACAAAACTTGACGATTTTTACGCGTGTTATCAGATTAATTGTTACACGAAAGATGTAAGCAAAATCCCGTTAATCTACACCTTGCTTTATGAAAATATTCAAACGGCTTTTAAAGAAAGCGGCATCGATTTGACTTCCGCGCATTATAGGGTTATTACTTCAAATAACAATTAAAGCGGTAAATCGCCAATTGGCAATACTGAAAGCACTAGTGTTCTGTAAAATTCGGTTTCAAATATAACAATATGTGTTAATTCCTTATTGCATAAGGAATTAACTTAACATAGCACTCCGTCATTTGTATTTTACAGAATACTAGTCTGCTACCATATTAGTGATTTTTTTACAGGTTTTAATGTGAATCTACTCATTAACGAAATTTAAATTAATCTTTAATAATCAATGCAATACAGCTGCCTTAACGAATGAGCAGACTCGTCACAAACATCTTGTATAAATTCCAGCCATTCTAGCTTTCAAAGCGGTGCGCAGCCGTCATATTAGCGGTTAGGTTAGAAGTCTTTATTACAGATAATATTTTATCATTAATGACTTTTATTTATGATATTTATATAATATACTGAAAACATGTTAAATATCAGGAACTTTATTTTTATTTTTTGCGTTTTATTGCTTGCGGCATGTCAAAGTTCGCCGGTGCAGGATACGATTTTGCAGGAGCAGCAGGATGTTCATGGGCCGCAGCATGATACCGAAGGGGATTTTGCGGAAATGCGTCCCGGAAACCGCACTCCTGATGAACTGACAATCGCTTTTTCCTGGAATGAAATTGAACTTGATTTTCGTAAATCCTACTTCGCGAATGAAGCGCAGATTTTTACCGGTATTTATGAAGGGCTTTTTTCTTATCATCCATATACATTGGAACCTGTTCCTGCGCTTGCGGAAAGGTGGGAGCTTTCAGAAGATAAGATGCAGTGGACTTTTACCATCAGGCGCAACGCGCGTTACTGGAACGGTGATCCTGTAAGAGCGGAAGATTTCCGCGCGGCGTGGATTTCACTTATTGAACCGGGAAGCAATTCTCCTTATTCAAGTTTTTTTGATGTAATAGAAGGCGCGCGCGATTATCGTAACGGAGCGGATCGCGATCAAAATAAAGTCGGCATAAAAGCTGTTGATCAAAGAACGCTTGTTATAAAATTAAGTTCACCCGCTTCATTTTTTCCCGCAATGCTCTGCCATCATTCGTTCAGCCCGATTCATCCTTCAATGATAAATAATACACACTGGTCTCCGCAGCCGAATCAGGTTAACTGGATGTCTCCTGTTTCCAACGGGCCTTTTAAAATCACTTCAATGGATGATGACAGTATTGTAATGGAAAAAAATAATCAGTATTGGGATCAGAGCAGCGTTGCGTTTAACAAAATAACTGTTAAGTTTACAAATACCGCCGATGAAGCCGCGCATCTTTGGAATTCCGGCGAAGCGCGCTGGATAGCCGGCGATGTAGACCTTGACACGCTTACAGATCGTTCCGGTATTCAGATTAATGTTATGTTCGCGACGCATTATTATTTTATTCGATCTTCTGAAAGGCCGTTTAACGATTACAGAGTGCGCCGCGCGATGGCTCTTGTTCTTCCATGGAATGAAATCCGCAGCGATTATTATCTGCCCGCGGAAACATTGATTTTTCCGATATCAGGATATCCTGAAGTAGAAGGAATTATTGAGTCCAATTATGAAGAAGCAGGAAGGCTGATGTCTGAAGCAGGATACGCGAATCCCGCAGGGCTGCCTGAAATTGTTATTCGTCTAACGCCCTCATATGACGCGGCGCGTGTCGGCGCGTTAATGGCAAACGCGTGGAAGGATATACTTGGCTTTAACGTAAGAGTGGAAGTAATTTCGTATAACAGGTATCATCAGACCATGAAGGAAGACGGCTTTACCGTAGGATCAACTTCATGGATCGGCGATTTCGCGGATCCTTACGCGTTCCTGCAAATGTGGAGGCGTGACTCCAATTTAAACGACGCTCGTCTTGATGATCCGGATTTTGAAAGGTTAATTGAAAGATCAATGATAGAAGAAGGACGGACTCGTTTAGCCACGCTTGCCGAAGCGGAAAAACTTCTTTTAAGCAGAGGAACTGTTTTGCCGATTTATTACAGCCCCGCGTTAAATATTATTGATACAGGCGAAATTGAAGGCTGGTATCCGAATGCGCTTGATATTCATCCTTTTAAATATATTTCTTTTAAAACTTTCCGCCCTCTTCCCGGCGTAGCGATGCTGGTTCAATAATGAATCTAAAGTGAGAGCCGGCTGTGGTTAGAATTGGCTTAGGCTACGACTCGCATAGATTAATAAAAGGGCGCCGTTTCCTTTTAGGCGGAATTGAAATTCCCTTTCCAAAAGGAGAAGACGGCCATTCAGACGGCGATGTTCTTGCGCATGCTGTATGCGACGCGCTGCTTGGCGCCTGCGCTCTCGGCGACATTGGGGAATTGTTCCCTCCTTCCGATCCTTCCTTTAAAGACGCCGATTCAATGCAGCTGCTGCGTAATGTTTACGCTCTTGTTAAAAAAACGGGCTGGAGTGTCGTTAATCTTGACTGTGTAGTCATTTGTGAAAAACCGAAAGTTCTCGCTTTCAGGGACGTTATCCGCAAATCATTAGCTGAAACTCTGGAAACTACTTTTGACTGTGTTTTTTTAAAAGGTAAAACAGCGGAAGGATTAGGACCTGCCGGTAAAGGAAAAGCAATAGAAGCGTACGTTGTATGTTTATTGGAAAATTAACGCTAGTTTAATGAATAAAATAAAATGGGATAAGATTTTTGATTCGCTTGAAAAATGGTGTAAAGAAATAAAAACAGCGGATCCTTCCGTAAGCACTGTCGCGAGGAATTACCGGCGCGACGCGTGGGCTGTTCTTGTTTCAACAATTATAAGCCTAAGAACCAAAGATGAAGTCACTATAGAAGCGTCGCGGCGGCTGCTTGATAAAGCGCCCGCCCCTGAACGGTTATACGTTATGAAAGAGTCAGAAATTGAAAAACATATCTATCCCGCCGGATTTTACCGGAATAAAGCCGCGTCTTTAAAAAAAACCGCAAAAATATTAATAGAACAATACGGCGGTAAAGTGCCTTCGTCAATGGATGCGTTACTTGCAATGCCCGGAGTCGGCAGAAAAACCGCTAACCTTGTGTTAAACGAAGCTTTTGATATGGACGCAATCTGCGTTGACATACACGTTCACAGAATTTCTAACCGCTGCGGCTGGCTGTTTAAACCGGCTAACGAAGGGCATAATATTCACGTTAGTAAAGACCCGCAGGAGACAGAAATGATCTTAAGAGAAATACTTCCGCTTAAATACTGGAAACGGATAAATTACCTTCTTGTCCTTTATGGGCAGAAAATATGCCGCCCTGTAAGTCCTTTTTGTTCGCGCTGTGTTATTTCAAAATATTGTTCGCGTAACACAGTGGAGCGTTCAAGATAAAAAGAATAATGCGGAATAAGGAACTTACTGAAAAAGGCGGTTTTTCTTTATTATTGTCCCTTATTCCGCATTATTTGTTGTTTTTTTAAGCTGTTTTGTCTGCTATTGATATTCCTTTCAGCGTTTTAGCCAGATTTTTATTGTTAGCTGCTTTTTCCAGATCGAATTCCATCTGCGCCAAAAGCCAGAATTCAGGCTTTGTTGAAAAATATTTCGCAAGACGCACTGCAATTGACGTTGTAATTCTGCTTTTGTCAAGGCTTATGAGCCGCAGCGCTGTCTGACTGCACTTTATTTCTTTTGATAGTCTGTTGCAGTTTAATTTATACTTATCAAGATATTCCAGGAGCAGTAATCCTGGTGATTTTTTTGTTTTTGGCATATTGTCTCCTTATAATTTAATATAATAAAACTATATCCAATAGTCGAGCATTTTTTATTTATTTTTGTTGGATTATTTCTTTTTGCCATACTGCGTTACAATTTTTTCTTTTGTTAAAAAAAACATGCGTTTTAATGTCAGCTGAAATTAATGTCTGCGCCGCAATATCGTAATTTCCGGTAATATCATCTGCGCAATGGGCGTCCGAAGTTATTATAAAAGGAACATTAAATTCGTTAAATATTTTTAAAAATGATAATGACGGATAAACATCATGTGTTTTTTTTCTGTTTATCCCTCCTGTATTAACTTCAATTGCTATTCCGGTATCAGAAGCTGCGCGCGCTATTTCTCTCTGGCGGCGGACTTCGTTTTCTAATGGCCATAAATTTTTGTTATAAGTATTTTTTTTTATTATGTCGGCATGACCTAATATATCAAAACCGCCTGATAAGATCATTTCTAAAACAGCGTCATAATAAGCGTTCATTAGTTTTTGCGCGTCATTGCCATAGCCTTCTTTTAAACCTTTTTCAAATTCTTCTTTAGGACCGTCAACAGTGAACGGAGATGCGCCCCGAGGAGCAAGATAATGCACGCTGCCGATTATATAATCAAGATTCATCGCTTTTATATCGCTGTCCAATGGTGAACGGATGCCTTTAATATAATCAGCTTCCAGTCCAAGAAAAACTTTTAATTTTTTTTGCCAGCGTTCTTTCGCGGCAAGAACTTCGCTGATATATTCATTTACTTTTTCTGCTTTAAGATTCCAATCGCTTTTTATGCCAAGCTGCTTTTCTACCGGCGAGTGTGCGCTGAATCCTATCGCGAACAGATTTTTTTCATACGCGGCGCGGCACATTGTTTCCACATCATCTATACCGTCGCAAAAAATCGTATGTGTATGCATACTGGAAAACTCAGGCTGTAAAAATTTCATTATTTTTCTCCGGCTAAATACGCGGTTAACGCTCCGCTTTTTTTATCACGTTGTCCGTTTTTATCAAAAATTGGAGTAACAAGATCGCCTGAACTTAAATTTTCTTTGCTGTGTTTGTCACTTTTTAATAAAATCAAACCTTTTGCTGAACATCCGTAACAGCCAAATTGATTGTCAGGTAAAGTAAATGCGTCCGAAATAATACGCGCTTTTTCTGTTTGTCCGCTTTTTTGAGGTGTTTCCGCTCTTCCCGCGAGTAAAAAACTGAATGTTAATCTTTCTTTGGGAAGGCCCGCGGATAAAGAAAGGTCATTGAGTTCTTTTGGTATATTTGCGATTTTATAAGCAAAATGGCACCATCTTTTTTTATTATTATTTATTTGAGTTCCCGGAGAAAGAGGACATGGCGATGTATGCGTGCATGGAGAAGCCGGCGGACGGTTTAATTCAATTAGTGAATCGCGTAAAAAGGATATAAACCTGCCTGATTGAGGGACTCCCGGCTCAACTGTCAATATAAAAGCGTTCTCTGCCGCTTGGTTATGCATAAATCCTGCGGCGTTTACCGCAATCCATCGCAGTCCTTCTGTATTATTATGAGAAAGATTTTCATATATTTCATTATATAAATTTACAGCGCAGACTAAAGACGCGCGCGTATTTTTTTTTATGTTAGCTGTATTACGCGCGGAAGAAGCCATATTTGTTTTTCTTAAATCAATATCGTCTTTTATCAGGTTTATTTTCCAATTAACATTATTATTTTCGGTTTCACATAATGCTGTAAAAAACTTTTTTCCCGCTTCCAGCGCGGGGCCGCTTCGGTCTATACAATTGATTTCCAAAGGAATATTCCGCGTTTCGGGTAACGAAATCCATAAAGCCGCTGTAAAAGTAAGCGGGCCGCAGCCTAAATCTGTAATTATACCGCCAGGAGAAAGTGTAATATTCAAATTTGGCAGTAACAGGCAAAGACGGTAAAGATTCCACGGCAGAAAATAATATAAATATGCGTTAAGAAAATTAGGACGCGAAAGATAGGAAAGAGAGCGCTCTCCTCTTTTTTTTGTAAGAAGACGCGAAAGTTCGGCAATATCAGAAGGAAGCTCTTTTTTATAGCGTTCTGGAATTGGAAAGGTTTTTTTTATCAGTGCGGGGATTTTCTTTAATATTTTTATATTATTCTGCGGCAATTCATTTTGAAACATTTTAAGTTTATCTGTTTTTTTCCGCCATTACCGCTGAAACCGGAACAATCCGGCGGCCTGAGCGGATTAGCGCGTCAAGAAGCACATGTATGCGCTGATACAGATATTCGTCTCTTCCTCCCGGGAGAAGGCCAAGGCGCACAGGAATTATTTCCGAAGCCGTAATGTTTCGCATAACTTGCTCAATCATTTCAGCTGACGTCATTTGGCGCAGATTAAGTTTTAATGTATCTTCCGCGGAAATCCAGTCATTTGGATCAATGCTTCTGTCAATTGTTGTATAGCCGTTGGCGGCGGCAATGCTGTTTACGGAAACCGAGTTCCTGTAAAAAGGAGGATGCCATAGCGTTGAAAGCTCTCTGCCTGTAGCGCGGTAAAATTCATCTTCATTACGCGCAAGACCCTGCGAGATAAATTCGTGCGTTATGCGGTATCTTGTGTCAGACAGATCAATCGGAGCGTAGAACATTGAGCCCAGTTCGTGTCCCGCTTCGGCGACAGACGCGGCGGCAGCGGGATTGCGCCTGATAAATTCGCCGTTCAGAAAAAATGTCGCTCTGATGTTATATTTTTTTAATGCTGCAAGAATATAAGGCAGCCCCGTATCGTCATCATACAGGTCAAAACACAGCGCTATTTGCGTTTGGCGTCCTTGTGAATAGGCGCTGTTAGCTGTAAAACCCGCCGCAAACGATGAAGTGCCGGTAGAATATATATTGCGTATCATCACGGTGTTTTTAAAATAGCCTGATGTAAGCGGTTCAAGAAAAACGCGGAATCGATCTGATGACAGTGAAACCTGCCGCAGCTGAACGCCTGAAACCTGCGTCCATGCGCCTGTTCCGTTATTCGCAAACCATTCGCTTCCGTTCCTTACAAGTATCCGCGCCGCAGCTCTGTCTTCAAAGCCGTATTCATCCGCGCTTGAAAGGCTGATTCTCCTTCGGGCATATGAGGAAGAAGAAATGTCTATTTCTTCTATAAACCTTGAACTGCCTGAAATAAACTGCCTGTTGTTAATCCACGCGCAGGAAAAAACATGATAATTTACAAGTCTTTGGATTAAACGCCAGTTTACATAATCCCAAAGTTCCAGTCCGCCTTCACCCCAAAAAACAGCTCTTGTTCCATCAGGCGATATAATGCCGTCAGGCGATGAAGGGCTTGTTCTGACAGTTAACGGCCTTATTGTACTTCCGCTTGCCTCAAAACGCAGAGAAGTAACCTGATTCGCGATTGAATAATTTATCGTAAGAGGACCCGCAGCCGGCCAGAAAACATTGAATTTTTCCGCTCCGTACTGGATCGGCACATGCGGAAGAGCGTCCGGACCGGAACGGTATCTGTTTTCACCTAACAAAAAGAAAAATAAGCCCCTTGATCCCTTGTTAATTAAAATTGATCCTGAGTCAGGCGCAATCCAGAAACGGTCGAAACCAGGATCGAAATCAAACGGGATAACAGAAACCACATTGCCGATTGAAAGAAAGTCTCCGTAAATTGTCCGCGTAAAAAGCTCCGGGTTTATTACCCTGTAAAGAGTGCTTCCTGTAAAATAATAAAAATCTCCCTGCTGCCCCCACAAGACTGATGATATTCCGCCTGAACCTATCATTCTGAATCTTTCGTCTATTAATACAGAGATGTCGTCTATTATGGGAAAATAAAAAAGCCTGCCGCCTTTTGAATAAACAAAAAGACGGGAATCAGGACTCCATTTTACCGGAATATCAGCGTCCGGCAGTTCAACCTGTTCGCTGACCAGTTTTTTTGCGCCGCTTGCGTTGTCAATAAGAATAAGGTTTCCATAACCATAACTTACCGGTTCTATATATAAAAACCAGCGGCCGTCTGAAGACGCTGCAATGTCCTGTAAACTTCCTTTTAGCGGAATATTTTTTTGTGAAAAAGACGGATATCCCGGAAGCGGAGAAGGAAGCCCTCCTGATACGGGGATTTTAACCGCTCCGAAACGGCTGAGCGTCAGGATTGTTTTTCCGTCATCGACAAGATACATTTTTTCGGGGATTGCTGTAATTTGCTGTATTGAAAGATTCGCAAGAGCCGAAAGGAAAAGAGCGCTTCGCCCTTCAAATTCAACATTGAATAAAAGCCTGTCGTCGGCTGAAAGGTTCAAGCCGCTGAAACTGACTGCAGTAAGATTAAATATAAAAATAAATAAATAGAGTATTATAAAAAAAACCGGTTTTACATTTATTACTCTCAATTTTCAGCCTTGCGTTTTATGAATTCATCCAGTTCCCGTTCTATAACGGAAAGATTCTCCTCCATTTCAAGAATTCGTTTAATTGAAAATTTAATTTGGCGATCCATAAGTTCATCACATGCCTTGTCCACAATCTCGCTGAATGTGTACTCCGGCTTTGCTTTTGTTTCGGGCAGCGAGCTTACTGCCGACCATCCTGATGACGGATCGCTCCCGAATTTTTCATTTAATGTCATATTTAGATTGTAATATACTTTACTGGAAAATTTCCACAGATTTTATCGGAATGATATCGCTTCGCGCCTCGACAGGGGTTGTATCAATGATTTCTTCTGTATCATCCATCACACGAATATATGTAAAAACCGCTAAAAACGCCAATAAAACAAATACCAAATAACGCATATTACCTCATTTTATCATAATTAATTTAATAACTCCAGCGGATTTACAAGTTTATTATTCTTATCGTAAATGCCAAAGTGCAGATGGGGGCCGGTGCTGTAGCCAGTATTGCCTACTTCGCCGATTTTTCTCCCTCTAATAACCCTGTCTCCCTGTTTTACTGAAAAAGCGCTAAGATGGCCGTATAGGGTTTTATACCCGTTGCTGTGATTTATGATGATATATTTCCCGTAAAGCCAATTTTCACCTACAACAGAGACTACACCGTCAAGTGAAGCCATTATTGTTGTTCCTGTGCTTGCCCTGAAGTCAACCCCCGCGTGGAACTGCAAAACGCCGCTGATTGGGTCTTTGCGCATGCCGTAGCCGCTTGTTATATAACGGCTTGATAACGGATACATAAACAAGTCGCCCAGACTCAGCCTCAGGTCGATATCATTCATCCTTGCACCGGGAATAAATATCGTTTCCCCCTGGTTTATGATATCGCTTTGAATATCGTTAACATCCAATATAACCTCAAGAGGCACATTAAAAGACGCTGATATTTTGGAAAGGCTGTCTCCCTTTTGAATTTGATACGGAATTCCGTCAATATTCGGGACGCGTATGTTCGCGCCTTCCTGAAGCCTTCTTGCGTTGCTGATTTCATTTGACGCGATTATCGCTCCGACAGAAACTCCGAAATTCTGCGCAATTCCTGAAACAGTGTCGCCTCTCTTTACCCTGTACTGCTGCCATTCAAACGTAACAAGCATACCGTGCGGGTTTTCATTTTCAAGATTAATTTTCTCTCCGTCGATTTCTATAACCAGTTCATTTTCCGCCTCCAGCTTTTTAAGGTTATCAATGCTTCCGGAGTTAAACCCCGGCACTCCTGTCGCCGCGTATTCAATTATCCGCTGTTCTGCGGCTTCATCTTCTGCCGGGTGAAACGCAAAAATATCCGGCGTTCCAAAGTCGATATTTTCCCAGTTCAGCGCGCCAAGCGCTATAATTACCGTTCCGGCTGCGGCAGCGAGAGTCGCAAGAGAAGGTATCGGGAAACTGAATCCGCTCCCGCTTTTTGCGCGTTCTTTTTCCGCCGGACTTTTAATTTTCGTAAACAATGAATGTAATGAAAATTTTGTCGAGCCCGCTGAACGGGATCTGCCGCGGTTAATTTTTTTTCTTTTTAAATGAGCGGGTTTTTGATCAAATTGACTCATAAATCCCGGATTAAAACCTGCCGATTTATTAGTATGTTTTGTATTGAATCCTGACGGAGATGTTTTACGTCTTTTATCAATGATTTGATTTTCAATTATTGCGGCCATATTGATTTTTCGGCATAAATTGCGGCTGGGATTACAGATTCAATTAATGGTAGTATACGTTGTTTTAATATCGTATACTGCTTTAAAAGATGAAATGGTTAAAACCTGTTTTGTTGGCGATTACAGCCGCGCTTTTTTTAAGAGTATTCGTTTTTGATTTTATTATTGCTGAAGGCCATTCAATGGAACCGTCGATACATGACGGAGCTGTTTTAATTATAAGCCGTTTAAGATACGGGCTGCGTTTTCCGCGGCGTGATTCCGGGCGGCAGTATTTAACGCGATGGGCGCTGCCCAGAACAGGGGAAATATTGATTTTCTATACGCCGGAAGGTGATCTTGCAGTAAAAAGATGCGTAAGAACCGAAGGTATGTATTTTTATGCTGAAGGAGATAACAGCCTCGCCTCTTATGATTCGCGTGCGTACGGCCCTGTTCCTTTGGAAAATATTATCGGGAAGGTATTGGAATACTGATGAATCTTAAAAAGCGTTATATTATTGTTTTTTCCCTGCTGGGCGCGTTCATGATTTATCTGCTTATTCATTATGCCGTTTTAATGCTGAAGGGCGAGCTTCCTTCATCGCCGCTTTCCGGCGATAATATCGCAGACCGCGGCATGATACTGGACAGAAACGGGCGTATTCTGGCAGTTCAGATACGTTTTGCCGATGTAAGCGTATGGCGTCCTTATATTACCGATATTGATGTTTTATCCGCTGAGCTTTCACTGTTACTCGAAATGACTCCCGATGAAATCCGCGGCAAAATTACCGGTTCGGAATCGGACTTTGTTTATTTAAAAAGGCAAATTGACGACATTACGGCAAGGCGTATTTCTGCTTTGCTTGATGAAAAAAAAATTTATAGTGTGACAGTACAGCCGATTACAGGCAGAGTATACCCTGAAAAAAATCTTGCCGGCAATCTTATCGGATTTGTCGGAGACAGGAACAGAGGTCTTGAAGGATTGGAATTTGCGTTTAACAGTATCCTGGACGGAGTTGATAACGGCGGCAAAGGATCTGATGTTTATTTAACGATAGATATTTATGTTCAGCATATCCTGCAGCAAATTGCTTTGCAGACCATGGCTGACACTGAAGCGGAAGCGGTGATTTTTACCGCGATGGATCCCCGAACCGGAGATATTTTAGGTTCTGTGTCTTTGCCTGATTTTGATCCAAATAACATACGCGCTTCTGACGCGGTAAGCCGCATGAACCGCCCCGCAATTTGGGCATACGAGCCTGGTTCCACATTCAAGGTATTTTCGTTAGCCGCTATTTTAGATTCGGGCGCAGTTTCCGCGGATACAGTTTTTACCTGTAACGGCGTTTATACTCCAGGCCGCGGCGCTCAGATTAACTGTCTTGCAAGCCACGGCAGAGTAACGGCAAGGGAAATTATCATTCACTCATGCAATGTAGGCGCGGCTCTCGCTTCAGACAGAGTCAGCTCAGGCGTATTTCATCAAATGCTGAGCAATTTCGGTTTTGGGGCGCGCACCGGCGCGGGAAGCCCCGGAGAAACAGCCGGTTATCTTGTGCCGAGCGCGAACTGGTCTGACCGGTCAAAACCGACTATCGCTTTCGGGCAGGAAATCGCTGTTTCCGCGTATCAATTAATGCAGGCGGCGACAGCTATCGCAAACGACGGAATTCTTGTTCCTCCAAAAATAGTATCAAAAATTGTTTCTGCGGACGGCAGAACTGTTGATGAATGGGAAGGAGGAACAAGCCGCCGGGTTATAAACGCGCAGACCGCGCAGAACATGAGATCGTACATGGTTGATACCGCTTCCGGCATAGACTGGCGCGCCGGAATTCAGGATATGTCAATCGGAGTAAAAACCGGCACCGCTCAAATTATCGATCCTGATACAAGGAGATATTCTGAGACTGATTATGTTTCAAGCTGTCTTGCCCTTCTTCCCGCCGAAAATCCTTCGCTTATTCTGTATCTTGCGGTCATTAAACCGAAAGGAACAATCTGGGGCAGTGTAATCGCGGCTCCGGCAATACGTGAAGCCGCAGAATCATTAATTGATTATCTGGGTATTCCGCGCGGCCGCAACCAGCAGATCGATCATCCTTCTACTGTCACAATTCCCGCCGGTCTTCTTTCCGAAGTTCAGGACTATGTTCCCGATTTTTCAGGACTTGCCAAGAGAGTGCTTCTTCCGCTGTTGTTACGTGACGATTTAAACGTGGAAATTCTCGGCGACGGATGGGTGCGCCGCCAGAGCCCGCAGGCGGGAACTCCTGTTACGGACGGCATGACTATTATTCTGGAACTTGAATAACCGGAATAATATTGATGATAAAAGGCGCTGTATAATGTCTTTTTTAGAGAAAAATAAGGAAACTCTTTTAAAACATTTCCCGGGATTATTTGAAGAATTAATTTCAGATAACGATGATGAACTGCCGTCTGAAAACATAATAGCAGAAATAACTCCGGCGGGAGAGCCGACTCTTTGCATAAAAGGAATTTATATTCATTCGCCGCGCGATCCTGTACGCGAAGGACAGCGTCTTTGTGAAACAATAGGAGCTCCCAATTCTCCTGTTGTTATTCTCGGCTTTGGTCTGGGTTACGCCGCGCAGGCTGCCGCAGTTTTTGGAATGCCGCTGGTTATTGTAGAAAAAAACAAGAAAATCTTTTTAAAAGCGCTGGAACTCAGGGACTTCAGCGCTTTTTTCGTAAATAACAGGATTATTTTTGTTATCGGCGATAACACAGAAGGAATAGTAAACGCGCTTGCGATAGCATCAACATTACTGCCTTATGATAACGCGAAAGAAACTGATAAAAAAACGCCGCCTTGCGTTATCCGCAACAAGGCGCTGATATCTTTTGATGAACAGTGGTATAAATCCGCAGAAGACAGAATCCGCACATGGTCTATGAAAGATGACGTTAATACCGCGACACATAACCGTTTTGGAAAAAGATGGGTTCGTAATTTTTTACACAACATGAATACTATTCGTGATTTACCCGGTGTTTCGTATTTTGAAGATATCGCTTCAGTGGATAACAAAAATTATAACCACAGAGGAACACAGAGTTTCACAGAGGAAAATATAGAAGGGAAAATTAATTTATCTTTGCCGGTTTTTCTTGCGGCGGCAGGCCCAAGTTTAGATAAAATCAAGCCAATGTTACGCGACATTTATGAACGGTGTATTGTTGTCGCAGTTGACACAAGTCTTCGTTTTTTTGTTAAAAACGGCATACAGCCTGATTTTGTCCTTGTAGTTGATCCTCAGTTCTGGAACAGCCGCCATCTTGACCGCTGCGATGACGCTCAGGCCATGACTGTTATGATAGCGGAATCCGCTGTTTATCCGCCTGTATTAAGCCTGCCTTTTAAAAATAAATTTCTTTGCGGCTCGCTTTTCCCGCTTGGCACATTCATTGAAAAACAGGTTGATCCAAAAGGCAGGCTTGCCGCGGGAGGATCTGTCGCTACTACGGCATGGGATTTCGCGCGCATTCTGGGAGGGAATGAAATTTGGATTTCTGGTCTTGACCTTGCGTTCCCGGATTTAAAAACGCATTTCCGCGGCGCGCGTTTTGAGGAATCTTCCAACTCACAGTCAAACCGTTTTAACCCTGGCGAAAAATGGGTTGTCCGCGCTTTAAGGGACGGCAAGCCGTTTAAAGCTCTGTCAGGCGGCGGCGGACAGGTTCTTACGGATCAAAGGTTATCGCTTTACAGGGCGTGGTTTGAAAATCAGTTCGCAAAGAATCCGCACGTTAAAAATTACAGCTTTTTTCAGGAAGGACTGGCAATTACAGGGCTTTTGCAGGCAGACAAGGAAAAATTCCTTTCTCTGCTAAACTGCCGCGATGAAATAAACCGGCGCATTAAAAACGTGTTTGTAAAAATTGAAAATGAATTTAATAATCCGCAGGAAAAAATAAAAAGAAGCGAATGTTATGATAACGCTGTTTCTGCTTTAAAGCGCGGACTTGAAAGCATAAAAGAAACCGCGTTAGCGGGAAAAGAAATCACGCGCCGCGCTTTAAGATACCCGTTAAATCCTTCACAGCAGAATAATGTTATAAAAGAGTTGGATGAAATTACCCGGCGTCTGGACAAAAGCGATGTTAAAGAAGTAGCGGGTTTTTTATTCCCGCCCGTTGAAGAAGAAAAAGATGAGAAAAATCCGTTTCGCGCTTATTTAAAATCAACGCAGAAACTTTTTTTTGGTTTGGCGGACGCGGTTGATCTTTATTTATAAAAATAATTATAATACTACATCAATCCAGTCATTGCCGGCTTTTGGACATATAACCTGAATATCAGGATATTTATCCCGCATCCGCGATATAAAACGTTTGCAGCTAACATTTGATGATACAGGCGGAAATGTGTCGTCAAAATGGCCGAGCATAATTTTTTTTGGCAAGAGACGATCTATAAAGCTAAGCGCGTATTTATTAATATCAGCGCGTCCCTGAAACGGCAGTATCAGAAGATCGGCGTTTTTGGGATATTCCGTATTATTATCAAGATTCAGGCTGCCAAGCAAAAGCACGCGTTTTTGTGATGCGCAGATATCATAAACAACAGTTTCACCGGCTTCGTCAAATTTTTTATTATTCTTTAATATATATGTAAGATTTTTCCGGTAAATTAAATTGCGGGGATTAAAAAGCGTTTTTAAAATTAATGCTTTATCAAAAATAATATGCCGTCCTTTCAGTACGCGTATTGTAAAAGGTTTTATGTTAAAAGTGCCGCCGGGTACTATTTTGCTGATAAGCCGCGGCTCAATGCCCATAGAAATTAATGTTTCCCGCGGTTCTTGCGTGCAATAAATCTTTTGCTCTCCGTTTCCCTGTCTGATAATATCCGGCAGGCTTGCTATATGATCAAAATGTCCGTGAGTTATAAATATATTTTCTACAGATGCGAATTCATTTACTGACGGTTTAAATATTTTCTCATTAAGATGAATGAAAGGATCAAATAAAAGCCGCGTTCCGTCTTTTTCGATCAATACGGATGCTGTTCCGTACCATTTTATTTTCATTCAGTGTATTTCGCTCTCTTGCTTTGTAACATAATGTATTGTAACATGAATATATGCTGATTATCAGTTTTGATTCAATCGGAAACAGCGAATACGAAACGCTGCTAAAATTTCCCGCGTTTAGCGCTTTCGCAAAACAATGCGCCGTTTTCCGCGGTGTTTCTACAGTTTTTTTAAGCAATACATATCCTGTTCACACTTCTGTAGCGACAGGAGTTCTTCCGCATGTTCATAGAGTAACTTCCAATACACAGGCTTTTCCGACAGCCAGCCCTTCTTCGCAATTATCTGTCTGGAACTGCAATGAAAATATAATAAAAGCAAAAACAATATGGCAGGCGGCGTCACAGAAAGGTATTAAAACAGCGGCTGTTTTATGGCCTGTAACAGCTTTTTCCGAAACGATAAAATATAATATGCCGGAAATAAGGGCGCGCCCCGGGAAAAACCAGGTTTTAACCAGCCTGAAAGCCGGAAGTTTTTTTCTTCAGTTAAAATTGTTTTTGCGCCATAAAAAACTTATGGACGGTATTAATCAGCCGAACCTTGATAATTTTTCCACAGCGTGCATGGCAGATATTCTGCGTGAAAAAAAGCCGGGTCTTTCTTTGGTTCATTTAACGGCTTATGACTCTTTATGTCATGAAATCGGAAAGGACAGTCTTGCTCTGGGAGCGGCTTTTAAGGCAATGGATAAAAACCTGTCTGTTCTTCTTAACGCAGCAGGCGATGACGATATTATTCTTTTTTCTGATCACAGCCAGGTGAATATTCACGCTGTAATTGATCCAAACCTTGAACTGGTAAAAAGAAACCTGCTCCGCCAAACTGAAGGCGGCTATCTTCCCGGCGAGAACAGTTGTTTTTTTGAATTATGCGGCGGCAGCGCGTTTTTTCACGCCGGCAGTTTAAATACAGATGAAGTTGATAGAATGCGTTTGTTTATAAAAAGCAGCGAAGGTTTTTGCAGGTTTTTAACTCCCGGTGAAATGAATGAATCCGGCATGATAAATGCGGCTTTCGGTTTTTGCGCAAATGCGGGCTATTGCTACGAAATTTTCGGAACAGAAAAGAAAGGAAACCACGGCTATCCGCTTGATATGAACGATTATTCTGTTTTTTATATGGTCAGGGGATGCGGTCTTAAAGCGGGCAGCGTAACGCAGGGCGGCAGTCTGCTGGACATTGCTCCTTTAGCGGTAAAACATCTGGGTATTTCGCTATAAAATCAAAAAAAATTGGCAAACACTCTCAAATTATATTATATTTAATACGGATAAGTATAATTACACATAAGGATATATAGTGATAAAGCACGATTTCCCCAAAATACACTTCTACGATCAGGATTTTGTCGATATTTATGATAAAACATGGGCATGGATACAGGATTGCTGGATCAGCGGCGGTGAAAACAGCGGAATTGACGGAAAATTCTTCTCATATTCTGATTCTCAGGTTGTAACTCAGACTGACGCTATACTTTCCTCATTTTTTTTAGTGTATTCCAACCGGATTTTTCAAGCTCACCCTACTTTAGATTTGTTCTACCGCCGTCAGGAGCCTAACGGAGCAATTCGCAGTTCATATAATACAATGACAGGCTCGCCGGTTGTTGAAAAAGACAATCCTGAAGGATTGGGAATGCCTCTTTTTGCCTGGTCAGAGTTTAATATCTACCATAAATCCGGTAATAAAAAACGAATTAAGGATGTCCTGCCTATTTTATGTAAATATTCAACTTGGATCGATTCACTGTTTAAAAGACCCAATGGCTTGTATAAAACGCCGTCCTCGGCAACAGGAATGGCGAATTCTCCAAGGGGAGACGCCTATTACGCAATGGATTTTAATACCATGATGGCGGTTAATATGCTTTATATGTCCGCTCTGGCTGATATTTTAAACGACAAGGAAACCAGTTTCCAGTATAAGAAGCAGTATTTCTCGTTAAAAACCAGAATCAATTCGCTTATGTACAGCGCAGCGGATGGTTTTTATTATGATATTAATAAAAGCGAAAAACAGGTCCCGATTAAAACCATTGCCGGTTATTGGCCTCTTCTTGCGGAAATTCCAAATGGAGAAAAAGCCGAGCGCATTATTGAAAAACTTTCCGACCCGCAGTTTTTCGGCACTCCTCATCCTTTCCCTTCTCTTTCTGTATCAGAAAAAGAATTTGATGAAATCGGACGCGGTTTTCGCGGTTCTGTTTATCCGCATTTGACATTTATGGTGATTAAAGGGCTTGAACGTTATCAGCGCTGGGACATAGCGAGAGAATGTGCGATCAGGCATGTTTATTTCATGCTTGATTCAATGAGCCCAGACGGCAATCATCACAGGGGGAATCTCTGGGAAGCGTATCTGCCGTCTAAAGAAGGACCCGCAAAATGGCCGGGAAAAGTTCCGTTTCCGCGTCCTCAGTTTCTTACATATGACGCGCTTTCTACAATTTGCCTTACAATCGAAAATATCGTAGGGCTTTCTATATCTCTTCCGCGAAAAACTGTTGACTGGGTAATTCCAAACCTTGAAATAATGGGCGTTGAAAATCTTTCGCTTAAAAACAATATGATTACAATTCTTTCTAATAAAAGCGGAAGGGGCTGGGAAATTCAAATGGAAAGCGAGAAACTTTATTATTTTACAATTAACATCCTGGGAGTAAAAGAAAAAACCCTGCCGATTCCGTCCGGAAAATGTTCAATATTGATTGACAAGCTGTAACGTTATGTCATATTCGATTTAAACACATTGAGGTTATATGAGCGCTGTATTAACCGCAATCATAGAAATAGGCTCCACAGGCATTAGGCTTAATGTCGCCGAAGTTTACGCTAACGGCGGCTGGCAGGTGCTGGACAGGGCGGCAATGCCTGTTTCTCTGGGGCGGGATGTGTTTACTTCGGGCATGCTTTCAAGAGAATCAATGCTTGAGTGCCTTACCGTTCTTCAAAATTACCGTGAGCTTTTATCAGGGTGGGGCATCGCTAATAACAATATTCACGCTATTGCGACAAGCGCCTTCCGCGCTGCGCGTAACAGAGATGTCTTTATCGATCGCATGAAGCGGGAAACCGGTTTTAATTTTTCAATTATAGAAGGCATCGAAGAAAACAGGCTGATGTATCTTGCTGTGCGTTTCGCGCTCAAGCAGGATTTACCTCTTTTCTGGCGATCTAATTCCATCATAGTAGAGATTGGCGGCGGCTCGACAGAAATCATGCTTTTACGGCGCGGGCAGATGGTGGCGGCTCACAGTTTAAAAATGGGAACAATCATTATCGATCAACATTCGCGTCTTGCTGTAACAGGTTATAACGGATTCGGAGCGGGAAAATTTTACGAGCGTTATCTGAATGAAAATATCAGAAATACTCTCGGTCTTTTAAATATGGAATTGGATCTTACCCATGTACGGACGGTAGTCGCCGCGGGAGCGGACGTGCGTCTTGCCGCGAACAGAATTGGAAGGGAGTTAAACGAAAACTGCCGCATCATGGAACGCGATGATTTTATAAAATTTGTGGAAAAACTCCGCGGTTACAGCATTGAAGACTGCATTCATCAATTTGGAATTTCTTACGCCGACGCTGAAGGTTTATTTCTGGGATTACTTGTTTTAAAATTATTTCTCGATCGTACAGGAGCCGCGAATATCGCCGTTCCGCTTGTTTCAATTCGTGACGGTTATTTAATTGATTTAGCGTCAGGAGTTGATTCATCACTACAGGATGAATTCTTTACGCAGATTATAGCGTCCGCTTTAAATCTTGGACGCAAGTATCATTTTGACGAAGCGCACGGCCGCCATGTCGCGTATCATTGCATGACAATTTTTGACGCGCTTGTTAAAGAACACGGAATGAACCGCCGTCACCGTATAATGCTGGAAACCGCCGCGGCGCTGCATGATGTCGGCACTTATATCAGGACATCAGGACATCAGAAACACGGACAGTATATAATAGCCAATTCGGAAATTTTCGGACTTAATCATGACGAACTGGGAATTATCGCGAATGTTGTCAACTGTCACAGGGGAGATCCTCCGGCGCAGTCTGATATCGAGTTTATGACGCTTCAGAGGGAAGAACGCGTTCTTGTTTTAAAAATGGCGTCAATTTTAAGAGTGGCGGACGCTCTGGATCGCGGCCACACGCAGCAAATAAAAAAAATTACGGTTGAACGCCGTATGGAGACAATGGTTCTACATGTTGATAAAGCATACGACCTTTCACTTGAGCAGATGGGTATAGAAGAAAAAGGCGGAATGTTTCAGGATGTCTTTGGATATAAAGTTATTCTGAGTTAGAGGAAATTAAATGAGTAATGCTGATAATAATAAATTGCCGCCCAATGAAACTCTCCCGTACTTAAGCCGCGACCTTTCATGGGTTGATTTTAATGAGCGCGTAATGAACGAAGGGCTCCGAAAGGAAATACCCTTGTTAGAAAGATTTCGTTTCTTATCGATTGTTTCCACAAATTTTGACGAGTTTTTTATGATCAGAGCTGCGGCGTTAAAACGCATGCTTAGATCAGACGCCGGGAAAATTCTTGATCCCTGCGGCTTAACTGTTGAACAGCAGCTTAAGTCAATTTCTGAAAGAGCCCATTCAATTATTAATAAACAATATGAATGTATGCGGGATGAAATTTTTCCGGGACTCGCTAAAAACGGACTATCGCTTTTAGGTCCGGATTCATGGTCTGTTCCGCAGCTTGATTTTCTTGATTCGTTTTTTGTAAGCCAAATCTATCCTGTCCTTACTCCGCTTAGGCTTGAAGACGACAAACCAATGCCTTTTATAGAAAGCCGCTCTTTAAATGTTATTTTTCTGCTTGAATATGAAAATCCGCCTGCGGATGAACCGGCGTTAAAGGAATTAATCGTTATTGTTCCGCTGCCAAGAGTTTTAGACAGGCTTGTCTGGCTGCCTGAACAAACAGTTAATAAAACGGACAATGCCGCAGATTCATTACCCGACCGCGGGAATGTTGCAGCTAACACAGAAACAGCAGAAGATATAAAAAAAGAAAAACTGTGTTTCGCGCTTTTAGAAGAAGTAATTATTACTTGGGGTACATATCTCTTCCCCGGTTTCCGCGTTAAGGAAAGCATGATGTTCAAAATTAACAGAGACGCGGATTTTTCGGTTGACGAACAAAGAGATGAAGATTTTGTTGACGCAATGGTTGAAGTACTGGAAGACAGGGGAAGAGCCGAAGTTATCAGAATGGTTTATTCTCCCGGAAGCGGCAGGTTAAGGGATGAGCTTGCCCGGCGTTTTTCGCTTGAGAACGATTATCTTTATGAAGTTGACGGCCCTTTAAATCCAATAGATTTTCTGGAACTGTCAAACATTTCAAGCCTGGAGGAATTGTCAGAAAAACCGTGGAAGATTCACAAGTCCGCGGATTTCAGCGAAGAGCCTAACGCGGGTTCTCTTTGGGATCGTATCAGTCAGGGCGATGTAATGCTGCATTTGCCGTATCAGGCATTTGATCCTGTTGTGCGTTTTTTTCAGGAAGCGGCGGCGGATCCGCAGGTTGTTTCGATAAAGACAGCGCTTTACAGAACAGGCGGCGCAATTCCGGGCGAAGGACTCCAGCCGGGATCTTCATCTTATTCACCGGTTGTCCGCGCTCTGGAGCAGGCTGCGCTGAACGGCAAGCACGTAACGGCTGTTGTTGAACTTAAGGCGCGTTTTGACGAGGAGCGGAATATTTCATGGGCAAACCGCCTTGAAAAAGCGGGCGTTATTGTTGTGTACGGACTGTCGCGCCTGAAAATTCATTCCAAAATAACAATGGTTATGCGCCGCGAAAACGATCGTATAAAACGTTATGTGCATCTTTCTACCGGAAATTACAATTACAGAACCGCGAAATATTATGAGGATATATGCCTTTTTACTGCGCGCGAGGATATCGCTTATGACGCAGGATTAATTTTTAACATGCTGACAGGTTATTCGGCTTTTCAGACAATGAACAGACTGACGATAGCTCCTACGGGATTAAAACGCAGGTTTTTGGAACTTATAGAAAGAGAAGCCAACAGGGCAAGACACAGCTATCCCGCGAGGATCATGGCAAAGATGAACGCCCTTACCGATCCTGATATAATAAAAGCCCTTTACGCGGCTTCGTGCGCTGGAGTTAAAATAAATCTTTGTATACGCGGCGTCTGCACTTTAATTCCCGGCATTCATGGCGTTTCAGAAAATATCCGCGTAATTAGTATAGTTGATCATTATCTTGAACATTCAAGAATTTATTTCTTTTTTAACGGCGGCGCAGAAGAGCTTTTTCTTTCAAGCGCCGACTGGATGACCCGTAATCTTGAACACCGTGTAGAAATATTATTTCCTGTACAGGATGAAAAAATCCGCGGAAAAATCACCGGAATCCTCAGTGATTATTTCCGCGATAATTGTAATGCTTCAATCCTTGACAGCGCGGGCAAATGGACGCTTTTGACTCCACCCTCCGGCGAAAAACCTTTCCGCGTTCAGAAGGAAATGCTTTCCCGCGCGGCAATGGCGGGTGATATTCCAGGACCGGTAAAAATGGAGTATAATGTCAGAAGAAGCCCGATGTAAAATTCCAGGAGCAGCATATGGATATTTATTATATAATTCTTGTAGTACCGACTCTTCTTCTGTCTTTAATCGCGCAGTTTATGGTTAAGTCGACTTTTTCCAAATATTCAAAGGTGCCCTGTTTAAAAGGAGTCACAGGCACAGCCGCCGCAAGTTTATTATTAAGATCAAATAACATTAATGATGTGCGGATTGAGGCTGTCGCGGGTTCGCTTACGGATCATTATTCGCCTTCAGATAAAAAACTGCGGCTTTCGGAACCTGTATACGGCGCTTCTACGCTCTCCGCTGTCGGCGTTGCCGCTCATGAAACAGGACACGCAATTCAGCACGCGAGAAAATGGGGGCCTCTTGTTTTACGAAGCACGCTTGTTCCGGTCGCGAATATCGGCTCGCAGTTTGGTCCGATACTCGCAATTGCGGGGCTTGGAATTTCAGCAGGCGAATCTTATTCATTTCTTTCGTCGCTTTTATTTAATTTAGGAATTATTTTATTCAGCGGCGCTGTTCTTTTCTATGTGATTACATTGCCGGTTGAGTTTAACGCTTCAAACCGTGCTATTGCGATTCTTCGTTCCAGCAATGTACTGAACAATGATGAACTAAAGGGCGTTAGAAAAGTTTTAAACGCGGCTGCTCTTACTTATGTCGCCTCCGCGCTGACTGCTATCGCGAGCCTGCTGCGTCTTATTTTATTATCCCGCAGAAGGCGTTAAACGTCATCATTAAGCAAGTCCGCGTTTACGGTAACAAATTCCGAAAATCAGGGCAAACACAGTGAAATTCGCTGTTATAATAATTATACGCAATACTGATAATTGTCCCTGCGCGAGCTCTGTCAGCGCGATGCCGATTTGTTCCGTGAAAAAATAATAAAGCACATTGTCAATAAAAAAGTTTCCTCTGAAAAGCGGAGGTATAATTATAAGTAACGCCATTGGCGCGACCATTGTGGACGCGGAGGCCTGATTTTTCGCAAGAAGACCGAATGTCGCGCCGAAAGTGATAGCGGCGATCGCTCCAAGGCTTGTTATGAGAAAATATCCTCCGAATGGCAGAATGTTCTGTACTTTAAAAATAAAATATATAACGATGTTGCATATAATTGTAATAGTAGTTGTTGTCAGCACATTGCCTGCGAGAAAATCAATACCGGATACTGTCGATGTAATCAGCACATTTAATGTGTTTTTTTCTTTTTCTTCGGCGATTAAAACGCTCATTATCATTATTCCGCACATGATCGCGTTCATGATAACCACCATGTTTAATAGATAAGTTATTATTTCTACAGGAGCGTCATCGGGGATCATAAACGCGCCGAATAAATAAGCTAACAGCAGTATCGCGACAGGAGAAGTCATGATAAAGGGATTGTAAAAAATATTTTTCATGTTCTTGCTGTAAAGCGCTGTGATTTTCCGCAATGACATCATGACAGTTCCCTCCCTGTAAGTTTTAAAAAGATATTTTCCAATGTCGGCTCCTGCGAGTGTATCGTAACTATTGCGTCCTCTTTTATATATTCCGCTATTTTTTGACTGTTAGCAGGATTTAAATCGAGAAAAACTTCTTCGTTTGTTTTTAAAAGGATTTTTACGCTTTTCTGCTCGTTGTACTTCTGGCTGAGTTCATCAAGAGTGCCCATGTCTACGATGACACCTTCATTGAACAGCGCAATGCGGTCGCAGAGTTTAGCGGCTTCTGTCATATTATGGGTAGTCAGGAAAAAAGTAGTCCCTTCTTTTTTCATCTCCAGCATCAGTTTGTGAATTTCAAGTGCGGTAGAAGGATCAAGGCCGCTTGTAGGTTCGTCAAGAAAAAGTATTTTCGGCTTGTTCAGCATTGCGCGCGCGAGAATAAGGCGCTGCTTCATTCCTCTAGAAAATTTCTTTACGTGCTTTTTACTGTCTTCGCCAAGACCGACTTTCCTAAGCAGTTCAGGAATTTCCTTTTTATCAGTATTTAAAATCTGCGAAAAAATATTAAGATTGTCGTAGGCGTTCATGTTTTCATACAAACCGGAGTTATCTGTTACGATTCCGATTTGTCCGTAAATTTCGTGATTAAGCGTTGTCGTGTCACGCCCGAGAATCGCCGCCTTTCCGCCGTTTTGTTTAAGCTGGCCTGTCACTATCTTGATTGTAGTGGTCTTTCCGGCTCCTGAAGGCCCCAGAAAACCGAACAGCTCTCCTTTTTTTATATCAATAGATAAATCTTTAATAGCCGTTTTTGCTCCAAAGACTTTGCTGATATTATTCATGGTTATCGCGTATTCCATAATCCCGCCTCTTTGTATTAATGACAGGTATTATACTATATTTTTTTTTATCTTTTAAATAACGCTTTTAACTCTTCGTGCGACATTCTCGCAAGCCACGATTCGCCGGATTTAACTGTCATGTCGGCAAGTTCCTGTTTGCCGCTTATCATCGCGTCAATTTTTTCTTCAAAACTGTTTTTGGTGATTAGGCGGTGGACGAAAACGGTGCGGTTCTGCCCGATGCGGAATGCGCGATCTGTCGCCTGATTTTCAACCGCAGGATTGTACCACAGATCATAGTGAATAACGCGGCTCGCGGCGGTCAGGTTTAAACCAAGCCCTCCTGCCTTTAAACTTATTAACATAATTTTTACTGAAGGATCAGTTTGAAATTTATTGATTGTCTGCGTCCTTGTATTCTGGCTTAAACTTCCGTGATAAATTAAAGGAATCTCGTTTAATTCATTTTTAATAATATGTTCAAGGCACTCAAGGGTTTCGACATACTGGCTGAAGATTAATGTTTTTTCCCTGTTTACAAGAATTTTCTGTAAAAGCGTTATAAGAAGCTGCGCCTTGCCTGATAGTTCCATAATAGCCGGACTTTCCTTGTCATAAACGCGCGGATGATTACAAATTTGTTTTAAGGATGTAAGCAGGTAAAAAATTAAAGATGATCTTTCCTTTGAGTCAATTTTTTTTGATTTCTCCATTGATTCAGCTACAACAGTTTCGTATAACACTGCTTGTTCTTTTTCAAGAACTGCGTATTCGTTGGAGACAATTTTTTCAGGCAGGTCTTTGATTATTTTCCTGTCGGTTTTAAGACGCCGTAACAGGAAAGGGGATGTGATCTTCTGCAGGGCGCCGGCTTTTTCTTTATTTCGCATAACTTCGATGGGAACCCGGTACTGTTCCTTGAAACTTTTCGCGTCTCCAAGGTATCCGGGCATAATAAAATCAAAAAGCGAGCGCAGGTCCTCCAGTCTGTTTTCCACCGGAGTTCCGGAAAGAGCAATACGGTATTTAGAACGCAGATTTTTTACAGTTCGTGAAATGCGCGTTCCGGAATTTTTCATCAGATGGGCTTCATCAACCAATAAAATGGAAAAGTTTCTTTTTTTTATTTTTTTTTCATCGCGTACTGTTGTTTGATAAGTAGTAAGAAATATGTCGCTTTTTTTATCAAACTTCCTGTTATTCCCGTGATAACGTGAAACTTTTAAAGAAGGCGCGAACCTGCCAAGTTCTTTTTCCCAGTTGCTTAAAAGCGCCGCGGGAGCCACGATAAGACAGCTTTCGCATAGGAGACCTTCATCTTTAAGACGCAGCAGTATAGCGATTGATTGCACAGTTTTTCCAAGTCCCATGTCATCTGCGAGTATGCAGCCGAAACCGGAAAATAAAAGCGAGAGAATCCAGTTGTATCCGCGAATCTGATAAGGACGCAAGCTCGCGTTAAGAGAGGCAGGAATAGAAAAATTATGCTCCTTAAAAATATTATTAATGGTTTCGCGCGCGTCAAATGCCATGACAGTGTCGCCTGAAAAATGCGCTTTTAAAAAATCATTTTTATCGGGAGAGACAGTTTTCGCTTTTTTTAAAAGCCGCGTAAACTCTTCAGTCTGCATTTTTACAAAACCGTCTTTAAAACGGACCATTGCGCGTTTCAATTTTACAAGTTTTTCAAATTCCTTTAAGGATATTATTTCATCTCCTACAGCGACCTGCCATTCAAATTCCTGTAAAGAGTTTAAATCAAGATATTTTACAAGCGAGTCTCCGTCTGTTTTCGCCTTAATAACAAGGCGCGGTTTTAATTCTTTTACGAGCGCTTTCGGAAGATTGACAACCATGCCAAGGCGCGTCAAAAGCTCTGACGCGCTGTCCAGAAAAGAAACAAGTCTTGTTTCAGATAACGCTATCTTCTGGTTTGTAAACAATTCCTTTATTTCAGGGAGATAATTGGAAAGCGCGATTGGCGCCCGAAGCATATCCAAATCCGCGCACATTGACAGCGGAATCTTTTTTGTTTCGGTCGCTTGATGAGTTTTTTTTTCTTCTGCGATTACATCCATTGATATCGCGAAATTTATTAAATCAAAGGAGTCCTCGCCGTGTTTAGAGAGATCCTTGATTGTTATCGCGTAACGGTACATTGAAAAATCAATATGAAGAACCGAAAGCCAGCGGTCAATTGCCATTGGAAGAGATCGCTTCGCTGGAGTTGATACATCAATAAACATACCCAGAAAAAAAAGATTTAAAAGCTGTTTGTATTCATTATTCGCGCCTTTGTTAATTTCTTCGCGGATAATAAAAAATTTGTTTCTGACCCATTCGCTTAAAAGCGCGCATGATATAATATCTACTACACTTCGCCCGCTTACAATTCTCTTCCCTGCGCGCTGCGGCTTTGTGTTTTTACCGGATAAATTAATTTTAAAAAGAGGAGGGGAAGCGAGCATGCCGCATTCGCGTTCGGCGATTAGGTTAAGCATTTTTGCAACATAAGGTAAATTTTCAAACGGTTTCCAGATTATTTTTATTGTTTCTTCGTCTACCTGTGAATAATCGTCATCCCACATGCCGGAAGATAATTTTTGCGTAATAGGGCTTAACTGGGATTCATATACTACATAAGGAATTAACGCGCCAGCGGAACAGACATGATATAAAAATTTAAACAGATAAAAAAGAAAGCTGTAGGATTCAGTTCCGTCTTCCGATGAAAACTGCACAAAATAACCGAACGCTTCAAATAGCGTATAACGTTTTTTATTTCCGCCTGAATCTTCGGCAAGGAGAGCTGGTTCCGCGCCCGGAACAAGGCTTGGGCAATGCACAGTCCATAAGGAACGCGAAAAATCATGCTCTGTCCGCGAAAGAAAATCCTCGTCATCATACGCGGATTCCCATTCATTAATACCCGCGATACGGTGGTAAAATTCAGCTAACGTAACAGAAAAGTCCCTGTCGCAAAAAGGAGGATTAGCGGGTAAAAGCGATGTAATAAGCCCGCCGCAATACGGAATTTCCTCAAATTCAACAGGTTCTCTTGTTTGTTTTAGATTTTCCCTTTTCTCATCCGTAAATGTAACTGTAAAAGGCGGCGTAATTCTTTTAACAAGCGCTTTCCCGAATCGGCCTGATAAGTCCATTCCGCGAAGACGGAAAAGAACATGAGGGTTTGCGTCAATTTCCCCCGCGATAATATAATAAAGAGCCGCCATATGCTTGCACGGATCGCCGTAGTCAGGGCATGTGCAGGATCTTTTCATCTCGCGCCATTTCTGCGGAATCAGGTGTATTCCTTCTTTTTTTAATTTTTGCAAAAATGTTTCAGGTAATTGGCCGGACGCTATTTGCGCCATAAGCGGAGGATCTTTTTCGATCAAATTATAAACTTTTTCCGCTTCAGCTAACGGAGGAAAAGCGATTACCACTTTGTAAAACGGATATGATTTTCCTTCAACTTTCGCTACAGCGCGGCCGTCCGCAAGTTCAAGAGAAAGAACCTTTCCCGCGTTCGCGTAACGCCTGCCTCGCTCCAGGCGTTCGCCCATCCGGTAGCTGTCAAGAATATCAATAAACCATGAGCCCCAGGGAGTAACGCCGTACAGATCTTTCACAAAGGCTGTTATCTTGAAGGCGAATCCGGCGGCTCGCCTTTTATGTTAAGATTGTTCCAATCGAGTTTTCTTGTCAGGAACATAACAACCGCGCAAATCAGGAACGCGGTAATTGATCCGATAAGCAGCGCCCAGTCTTCTGCGTTAAGTGTCAGATACAGGATAAGATATAAAAGCGCCATTACCAGGGCCATGTACGCGCTTTGCGCCCATGTGTTAAGAAGCGATCTTGCGTATAACGCCATCATGCATGTCAGCGCCGCCGACGCTATGAGATACGCGAAAGAAAAGGAAATTTGTTCAGATATCGATAAAAGAAGAAGATAGAAAATTACATTCGCAAGACCTGATAATAAATACTGCGCCGGGTGTATTGACTTTCGCGAAAAAATTTCAAGGAAGAACAGGGTTATAAACGGAATGACCAGAAATAAAACCGCGTATTTTACCGCGCGTTCATTAAGCGCGTAATGATCCAGCGGCTTAAAAAAGTCCGCGCCGAAAAGTTCACGCTGAAAATTCATCCTTGTCTCGGTTTCGCCTCTTTCGCTTGAATACCAGACGAGCGGAATAGATCTGCTTAAGTAACTTATTTCCCAGTCAGCGTTAAAACCATTTTCAGATAACGTATATGACGCGGGAAGAGAGCTTCCCTGAAAAGACGGAGAGGGCCAGTCGGATTTTATATTTGCCAGTGTTGTTTCTCCGATTGGAAGAAGGCGTACGGATTTTCCGCCTTGTATCGCGAGCTGTATATCAAAAGTATTAATGCCGTTTTTTTCAAGGGGGCTTAACGCGTTAATGCCGACATCATCTGCAAAAAAGTTCCTGCTGCCCGGCTTGAAAAATAATTCGTTTCCGTTCCAGTCGGCTTTGATTATTCTCCTTATTCCTTTTTGACTCGCAAGCGCGATAATAATTTCAGCCTGATCGGGAAAAATTGTTTGATTTGACTTTAGTTCGCTGATTGTCCGTTCCAGTGAAAAAGAACCTTTCAGCGTAACATTACCTGAAAATAAAGCGACAGAAAAAATTCCCCTGCGTTTTCTTTCCGCGGAAAAATCGGCTGTTATCTGAACATCTCCCGGCGTAATCCAGACCGCTCTGTTTACGGTTCTGAACGGCTCTTCTTCGGCAACAGGGATGCGGATAACAGGGCCGTACAGCGAAAACTGACTGCCCCATGCTTCCATGATGGATTCTTCCGCTGAACCCGCGCGCTGGCTGCGCTCCATTACAAGGGATCGAATCATGTTTATCGGAATAAGCAGAAGCAGAATAATTACTACAAGCATCGCTATTTTAAAACCGCCGCTTGAAGTAAAGCCGCTCTTTTTCTGCGGTTTCTGATATCTGATGCTATCTGCTGGCAATTGTTCGCGGTCTGAATCTGACATAAAAAATCTCCTTTGTTTTGATTAACGGCGGCTTATTGTTTTTCAAATCTTTCTTTTAACTTTTTATAAAAGTTTTCCATGCTTTTATTTCCGTCATTATTTATAAAAAAGCAAAAAGGAATGCTGTCTGTGCTCCTGTGATTCTTCACACATTCTTTACAATTACCGATTCTTGGACACTCGGTTTTAGGACAGGCGCAGTCATTTTCGCTTGAACACATTGTTTCCATATGTTAACTCCTTATTTATTTTTTACTGTTAAAAATCGTTTGATAATAAGAGGATAAAAGACAGTCATCCATATAAGCATTAAAAAATACCTTATCGAATCGACAACAAGCCCTGTGCCAATTAAAAGCTTAAGACCTTCTTTAATCGCGAGAACCCCTGCGATTCCAAGTATAAATTTTATTAACTGCCATATTATATTTTTCGCGTTAACAGAAAAATTAATATAGACTCTTTCAATAAACATGCCGGCGGAAAAACCGACAGCGGCGCCTGCGGCTTTTAAACAGTCTGATAAATATTTTTCCTCGATTTTTCCTCTTGAAAATAATACTACCGCGATTATTATTACGGTTAACGTATACAGAATCATAATGAGCGCTAAAATAAATTCTTTTTTCCTGTCGACTGTATCGCCTGTAAAATATTTTACCGCGAAAAAAACAAGCAGCAGAGTTAAAAGAAGCGACACTGTGACATCAAGAGGCGTATGCACTCCAAGGTACATTCTGGAAAACGCGACAAGGATAACAAATAAAAAGAGCGCCGCCTTTACCGGAATCTGTTTTATCTGCGCTCCAAGCGCGCCAAGTAACGCGGCTGCGCTCTGTGTATGACCGCTTGGAAACGAATAACCTGTAGCGTGTTCCAGCGCCGAAGGTACAGGTCTTAATGTTGGGTCAGCTATCCATGGTCTATCTATTCTGAAAATTATCTTCATACACTGCACTGCAAGACCGGATATAAAATAAGCGATGCCTATTCCGTAAGCTATTCGCTTATTTATACACCAGAAAATCGCGCATAAAACAGTAATGGCGACTGTCTCTTCTCCAAGACGCGTAATAAGTCCAAAGACAACATCCAGAAAAGGCGAGCGTACACTTTCAAGCATTCTTAAAAATTCCATATTTATCCCCTGTTAATAATATAGCGTTTTTTGAAAATTGTTAACAATGATTTTTCTTACTGCTGCCATTGCCTGATTTTATCTGTAATTGATTGTCCGAACTTTTTATTATTTTTCTCAAATTGCCTGAACTCAGGTAAAATCTTCTGATACATACGTTCAAATGATTTATTGTCTTTTTACGTTTAAATATTGATAATTAGCGGTTCTGTGCTATACTTTCATAATGAACGCAGGATTTTATTCACTCGGCGCGGCCGAAGAGGTGACAGGTTCCAAGCATGTGCTTGAAATTGACGGACAAAGCTATTTAATTGATTGCGGCGCGTTTCAGGGTTCCAGAGCCGAAGCGGAGCGAAAGAACAGGGAATTAGGCATTGCACAGGATCGTGTCGAAGGCGTTATTTTAACGCACGGGCATCTTGATCACTGCGGAATTCTGCCTCTTCTGGCAAAACGCGGTTATAACGGAAATATTTACGCGACACCGGCGACAAGAGATATTGCCAGCCTTATAATGATGGATTCGGCGAACATTCAGGCGAGGGACGCCGTCTATCTGAAAAACCAGGCGAAGCTAAAAGGCGAAAAATTCGACTGGGAGCCGCTTTTTAATGAACAGGACGCGATAAAGGCGGTAAGCCAGACGGTCGGTGTTTCGTATAACAGACAGATGTTTATCGGAGACGGAGTAAGCCTTGAGTTTTATGACGCGGGGCATATTCTGGGATCAGCGATGGCTTCGATAAAAATAAAAAAAGGCGGCAAAGAATTGAATGTCCTTGCAACAGGCGATCTCGGCCGCAAGGGAAAGCCTATCATCCGCAATCCCGCAATCCCGGAAACAACTCCTGACTATATTCTCCTTGAAAGCACATACGGCGACAGACGCCATGATTCAACAGATGAAGCGATTGATAAACTCGCTGTTATAGCGAGAAAAACCGTAGAGAAAAAAGGAAAAATACTGATTCCCGCTTTCGCGATTGAACGCACTCAGGAGCTCGTTTTTTATTTCCATCTTCTTTTTGACAAGGGAATAATTCCCGAAGTGCCGATTTTTGTTGACTCGCCAATGGCAACTAACGCAACCACAATTTTCCAGCTGCATCCCGAATGTTACGGAGAGGAAATTAAAGAGGCTTTTATAAAACATCATAAAAATCCGTTTGGTTTTAACAGCCTTCACTTTACAACAAGCGTTCAGGAATCAAAAGCGTTAAACGATCATAAGGGGCCTTTAATAATAATTTCAGCAGACGGAATGTGCGAAGCAGGCCGAATCCAGCATCACCTCATACACAACATCAGCGATCCGAACACAACAATAATGACAGTCGGCTACATGGCGGAGAACACTTTGGGCAGACGCATACGCAACAGGGAAAGCGAGGTAAAAATCCACGGCGATTGGTTTAAAGTAAAAGCGCAGGTAGAAGAGATAAACGCGTTCAGCGCACACGCCGATTATTTTGAAATGCTTCAATGGCTTCAGGCTGTCGACACGTCAAAATTAAAAGGAATCTTCCTTGTTCACGGCGAGAAAAAAGCTCAAAGTTTCATAAAAAAATATCTTGAGGAAAACGGCTTTCCCAATGTGCAGATAGTAAAATACGGCCAAACTTATGAGCTTAAAAACTAAGGAAGAAGGGTTATCGTTGGAAATCCATGCTTGCTGCCAACGCGTTTGGATTTCTGAAAGATATCCCTGATCCCCAATCCATCTAATATAATGAAGAGCAAATTCACATCATCAGCTGAAGTATTCGATTGGCTTTCCGGATTCATTAATCTGGAACGCGGGCAAAAACCGAAAAGTTTTCGCATTGACAGAATGGAAGCGCTCGCGCAGCTTGCCGGAAACCCTCACAAGTGCGCGCCGTCAATTCACATTGCGGGCTCCAAAGGGAAAGGCTCGGTAACAAGCATGTTAGCTGCAATGCTGACCGCTTCCGGTTTCTGCACGGCCCGCTACATGTCGCCCCATGTTGCCGATATTCGCGAGCGCATCTGCATAGACGGCTCTTTTTTCAGCGAAGAGGCATACTGCCGCGCAGGCGATGAACTTCGCGATATTGTTGAAGCGCGTCTCCATGATTCAAGCCTGCCTCCTTCAGCGGCGCAGCTTTTCGACACATCCGCCCCTGACGGCTGCGAGCCCACATATTGGGAACTGCTGACGCTCTTTTTCTTCCTCTGCGCCCGTTACGCGAAATGCGACGCAATGGCGGTGGAAACCGGCCTTGGCGGACGTCTGGATTCCACAAATATACTCGATCCTTTGGTCAGCATAATCACATTAATCGAACTGGAACACACCAATTTTCTCGGCGGCACAATCGCGGAAATAGCCGGAGAAAAAGCCGGTATAATTAAACAGGGAAAGCCTTTAATTTTAGCGGAACAATGCGGTGAAGCTCTGGAAGTATTCAGAAAAAAAGCTCAGGAGAAAAACAGCCGGCTTTATTATCTTCCTGAAATATCAGAACTCACGGATATTAATATCACATCACGCGGCACTTCTTTCTCGCTCTTATTTTCCAACTCCTCTCTCCTTCGAACCTTCGATTCAACATTCTCTGTAGCCATTCCCGGAAGAGTACAGGCGCAAAACGCAGCTCTTACAATAGCCGCCATGGAAGTAATATCAAAAGAAATTACCGGCGAAAGCATAAAATTTCAGAAGAGAATTGACGAGGACGTTATCCGCAAAGCTCTTGCCAATATTGTTATTCCTGCTCGTTTTGAAAAAATTAGTGAAACACCGCCTTTCATTATTGACGGAGCGCATACGCCGGAAAGTCTCAGCCTCTGCGTAGAGACATTTAAAACGCTTTACGGCGAAGGCGGCGTGATGATTTTTGGCTGCGCGGCTGATAAGGACGTTTTAAAAATGGCGGAAACAGCGCATTCAGGTTTCACGAAAATAATCATCACTACTCCAGGAACTTTTAAAGTAAGCGACCCTGCGCATGTTTACGAAACATTTGTAAAAGCCGCAGGAGAGCAGAAGGTATCGCTTGTAAAGGATACGCAGGAGGCTGTCAGGCAGGCGGTTTTTCTAGCCAAAGAGAGGAAACTTCCGGTATTAGGAACAGGATCTTTTTATCTTGTGTCGGAGATTAGGAAGATACTGTTTCAAAAGTGAATGCTTTTTTCACATACATGTAACACAAGATTGTTAGATTAATTTAACATGTTCCCAAAAATGAAGTTTAAAAATAGCTTCAATTAAAAACCGATCCTTTTTGATTCTTTTGGCTTCTCAATTAAATTATTCAAAGCTTTGATAATACCGTTTATCGCTTTATCGTGTTCGGCGATTTTAAATTCATCTTATGTCAGTTGGAATATAAAGTCATTTCAAGTATTTTTTATTTTTTAATAATTGCGCTAAAGCATTGATTAATTTTTTATCATTCTCGCTAAGAATTTTATAACTTTGAACTAATCCGCGTATTTCTGGACCCAAGGAAGATTTTTCAATAATATTTTCCTCTCCTGTTACCAAATACTCTACAGAAACCCCCAATGCTTTTGCGATTTTTACAGCAACATCCGCAGTAGGTATTCTTTCTCTAACACTGAGATAATTTCCTAAAGTATATCGACTTATACCTGTTATATCAGCTAATTCTTTAACTTGCATATCCTGATAAGTTAATTCTGATTTAAGATTTTCTTTGAAACCCATATATTGATCGTAAGCCAAACAGCTTAATCACACATTGACATTCTTCACATAAGCCTTATAGTATATATACAATGAAGCCAAACGGCTTTATGCAAAAAAAAATTACAGGTGGATAAATAAATCAAAATCTGCCCTATTAGACCGCTCAAACTAGCGATTTGGAGGATTATTGTGGCGGAAAATATAGTTAAATGGGTAAAAATATGTGTAAAAGCTGTATTTCCAAAAAAAATATTATTATTATACAGATTATACAAAGTAAGAAAAAAATCGCATGAACGCCTGAAAAAAAGAGAAAAATTACACTTATCTATACATCTTACTGACCATTGTAACCTTAATTGCAAAGGTTGTGATAATTTTTCATGTATCGCTGATGAAAAATATCATTCAGTGCAGTCGCTTGAAAATGATTTTAAACGTATTTATGAATTAGCAGAAGGGCGTATAAATTCAATTTCCTTATTGGGCGGTGAGCCGTTATTACATCCCGAACTTATTTCAATAATGAACAACGCAGGAAAATATTTCTCAGGGGCAAGCTTAAGCCTTGTAACAAACGGCATATTATTATTAAAGCAGGATAAAATATTTTGGGAAACCTGCAGAAAAAACAACATAAAAGTAACAATCACAAAATATCCTATTAATCTGCCTTTTGATGAAATTACAAAAAAAGCAAAAAATTATGGTGCAATTCTTCAGTATAAAGGAGATACAGAAATCTTAACCAGGCAAATGCACAAAATACCAATAAATTTAAACGGAACAGAAAATAATCAAAACAGCTTTGAGATGTGTTATAAATCAAACACCTGCATAACGCTTGATGAGGGGAAGATATATACATGCGCCACCATACCATATATAAAATATTTTAATAAATATTTCGGAATGGACATGAAAGTATCTGAAAATGATTATATTGACATTTACTCAGTAAAAAATGCGGAAGAGATTTTTGACTTTTTATGTAAGCCTATGCCTTTCTGCCGTTATTGCAAAACAAAAGAACCTGTTTATGATATTAAATGGGAGGTAACTAAAAAACAGTTATCTGAATGGGTATAATTATGTGAAGCCTGCGCATCTTTTATGCTATGCGTTAGGTAGAAAATACTTCGCAGCCCATCTTGGAGCGATATGTTGAATCAAGGTTTTCACCTGACAGTAAAGTGCGGCAAATCACGGTAAAAGCGTTTGTGGATACCGGCGCGTGGACAATGGTTATTAACGAAGAGACCTGTAAAAAACCTGGACTTAAAACAACAAAAACAGCAACCGGTACACTTGCGGACGGGACAAAAACAGAATATGACATTGTAGGTCCTCTGGAGATATCATGGAAAGATCGCGGCGTAATATGCGAAGCGATGGTTATACCTGATGCTGAAGAAAATTTACTGGGCGCAATTCCGCTCGAAGCGATGGATTTAATTATTAATCCTCGCACTCAGGAAGTAACAGGAACACATGGCGATTTGATTATGCATTCGGTAAAATAGAATTTTCATTCCTCTTTTCTAACTCACTGCTCCCTGCTTTCTTTCTACCCATTCTCTTTTCAAGCATCATATACACAACCGGAATAAAAAACAATGTGATAAAAGTAGAACTGAAAAGCCCGCCGAAGATGCTCTGCCCTAAAGGAGCGTAAATTTCAGAGCCTTCGCCAGTCGCCATGGAAAGGGGAACAACCGCAAACAGCGTTGTGATGGTTGTCATCAGGATAGGCTTAAGGCGGGAGACCGCGCCTGTAATCACCGCTTCCTCCAGAGGAAGGCGGTACTTGTCGCGGAGCAGATTGGTGTAACTGATAAGGATTATTGCGTTGTTCACGACAAGGCCAGCCAGCGTTATAACACCTAAAAGAGAGATAAGGTTAAGCGAGGAATTAAAAAGCAGAAGCCCTGCCGTTACACCGATTAAGGTAAAGGGAATTGAGGACATGACGAGTAACGGCTGGGTAAAGCGCTCAAACTGGATAACCATTACCGCGTAAATTAGAAAAATAGAAACCGCCAGAATAATAATCAATGATTGGAACGAGGAAAGCATTTCAGCGGCTGTTCCGCCAAGCTCCCATGAAGCGCCGGGTACAATCCCCCTTTCGTTTAAAAGAGTTTCCAAAAGGCGGGTACTTTCGCGTACATTGGGGTCTTTAAGAGCCGCGCTTACGGTAATGGAGCGGGACTTATTCCTGTGGTTGATTTGGGAGAGAGTCTCCTCAATATCAATGTCGGCGAAAGCGGCGTAGGAAACCTGTCCGCCTGTCATTGTGTTTATGCCGAGCGAGTAAAGCACATCATCGGGGACGCCGCCGCCGCCAAGATTGGTGCGCAGCTCTATCGGATAATTTTTATCAGGTCCGTAAAATGTACCGAGTGAAATGCCGTTAAACACAATGCGGTTAGTCAGAGCCGCTTCGTATGAGGAAAGACCCAAGAGACCCATATATTGATGAAGAAGTCGGGTATTCATCTCCCGCTGGTTAAAACGAATATTAAGATCGGCGCTTGCGACATTCGGATCCTGCAACATATACTGCCTGACCTGCTCAGAAGCTGTGATAACAGTATCAAGGTTTTCTCCGTACACGTTGACAACAAGCCCCTCGCCTCCTGTCGCCATCGATAAAAGATTCGATAATCCTCCGTTGCTGAAATCAGCTCTGACATCTGGAATCATTCTTCTTGTTTTATCCTGAAGCTCGTTAACAATTTCAACAACATGCCTCCTGCCTGACTGATGATTTCTTTCCCTGAGCCGCTTTAACTTGATAATTCCATAAGCGCGGTTCGGCTCGCTTCCCATATCAAACGCGCCTGACTGGCCGACAGTAAAATAAGACGCTTCAATTTCGCCGGGAATAAGATCATTGATGGTTTTTTCTAGAAGCAGAACTTTTTCACGCGTCATTTCCAATGTATAGCCGCCTGGCGTTTCAACGCTTACAGCAATCTCCGCCATATCTGTCTGCGGAAGAAATTCAAAACCTAAAAGGCGAAGGGAAAACACGCTCAGTACAAAAAGAATCAGCGTCCCCAGAATAAATGAAAATTTATTATTAAGCGCTCTTATCAGCAGTTTCTTATAACCTCCGTTAAGGCCCTCCATGAACTTTTCAACTGACGCGGAAATTCGTTTTCCAAACCCGCCTTCTTTTTCTTTTTTAAGAAAAACAGAGCAGAGAAAAGGAATGACGACAATCGCGGCAAGTATCGAGAAAAAAATCGCGAAGATAATCGTCCACGCGACATCTTTTAAAATAACTCCGGCAAGCCCTGTTAAAAAAAGAACGGGAATAAAAGCAGCCAGCGTCGTCGTCATCGAAGCGATAAGAGCCTGCCCTGTCTCCTGAACGCCCGTGGACGCGGCCTCTGACGCGTTTATATTTCCTTTATTGAAATGACGCTGGATCATTTCCAAAACGACAATGGATGCGTCAATCACCATGCCAATCGCGGTTGTTAATCCTCCAAGCGTCACAAGATCAAGGCTTGAACCTTTGATCCATAAAGCAAGCAAAGTAAAAAGAATTGAAAGCGGTATCGAAAAACTTATCATCAATGTTGTGCTTGAGTTGTGCAGGAAAATGAACAAAACCAAAACCGCGAGAAGCGCACCCAAGGCAGCGGAACGCAGAACGGAGTTTATCGACATGGAAATATTTACAGCGTCATCGTTAATATATGTAAACGATAGTGCGCCGCCGTATTCTCTTTCCAGATTTTCAAGATAGGATCGCACCTCGCGGCTTATTATCACAGCGTCTCCAGATTGAAGCTTTGTTACAGAAATAGCGAGCGAATCTTCTCCGCCCGATACCACATAACTATTTCTGCGGTCTTCTTTAATTTCTACATCCGCCGTGTCTTTAAGCCGGATAAATCTGCCGTCCTTAAAAGCGATTACCTGATCCTCAAAATCCTGAACAGAGGTAAACCTGCCGTCCGTTCTAATATTGAGATTGTACCCGTGAAAAATACCGTCTCCGCCGGGAAGTGAAACATTAGCCGCCGGAAGTATCTGCGCGATATCAAGAAGGGATATTCCAAGCGCGCTTAAACGGTCAAGGTCGACGTTAATTTCCAGAACTTCATTTGAACCGCCTCTCATTCTGACATTGGCGACTCCGGAAATACGCGATAACGCAGGGATTATTTCGTCATCGCAAAGAGCGGATAAATCGCCGCGGCTGCTGTTTGCGCTGACAATGATGTTCATCATGGGAAGCTCGGCCGTGCTGAATTGTAAAATGCTTGGAGGTGAAGGAAGATCGGAGGGAAGGTTTCCCATGGCGCTGTTTATTTTTTCCCTGATTTCATAAAGCCTGTCCTCGGCTTTTTCATTATAACCCAGCTGAAGATTAATGACGGACACGGAATTTCTTGAAGTGGAAGACATCAGGTTAAGCCCTGAAAGAGTGCCGAGCGCTTCTTCCAGAGGATTTGTTATTTCGCGTTCAATGTCGGCAGGACCGACTCCCGGCCATGTTGTAATAACGACCAGAGTCGGCATCGCCATATCAGCGATAAGGCTCCGCCTTAAATTAAACACCGACATAATTCCGAACACAAAAAGGATGATGAGCAGCATCATTATAATTTTTGGATGTTTTATAGCAAAGTCAGAAATTTTCATTGTGAAAGCGCCTGAGCTTCGGAGAGAATATTAACGCGCTGACCCGCGTTTATAAAATGCTGCCCTTCAAGAATAAAAGTCCTGTCATGAAATTCCGCGGGGATTTGAAAATAATCGTTATTTGAAAATTCCATAGTCAGTTCCATAGGCTGCGCTTTCCCGGCTTCGCCGACATACCAAAGCCTGTTTCCGGCTGTTAACGCCTTGAACGGAAGGTAATAAACATCGTCTCTTTTATCAAGGATAAAAATAACATTTACAAACATACCGGGGCGCAGTCCCGATGCCGCTCCTCTTGGGATTTCATATTCAACGACAAAGCTCCTGTTCTCGGCGGACACGTAAGGCGCGAGGCTTAACGGCCTTAGGTTGAAAGAGGTTTCTCCTAACGCAGGCGCCTGAAGGCGGACAGGCATTGTCCTCCAATTGTCCGCGAAAAACCTGTAATGGATTTCAGGAATAGCGGCTTTAATGCGCAGGTCGCCGAGATCACCTAACGTAACAAGAGGAGTTCCCGCAGCGACAAGGCCGCCTTCCGTTCCGTGGCGCATAAGAACTGTCGCGTTCATCGGGGAGCGGATTCTGGTGTAATCCATGTTTAGCTGCGCGAGTTCATACTGCGCTCTTGCCACATCAAAAGCCATTCTGGCTTCTTCATAATTCTGCCGGGACACTCCCTGACTCTGATAAAGCTCGCTTATCATTTCAAATGTCGAGCTTGCGGTCATGTAAGCCGACTGCGCCTGTGTAAAAGTAAGTTCATAAGGCGCGGAATCCACAATCGCGAGAATCTGGCCCTCTGTTACATAATCGCCCGCCCTGACGCCAAGCATGATAAGAGTGCCGCCGGTGCGGGGAACCACTGTAATAAGACGGCCTGTTTCCACATGGCCTGTAATCCGTAAAGTTTTTTCAAGGCTTCCGAACGCGGGTTTTATTGTAATAACAGGAGCGATAAACTCATCGTCAATTAAAGTTTCCCTGCGTAAAACCAAAAAAACAATTACAGCGAAGAGAAACACAAGCGCGGCGAAGACAGCGAATTTGGCAAGTGAATGTCTGCTTTTACCTGAGGAGTTCATCAACTCAATATTATAACTTATTCTTTTACTTTGTGAAGTGTGTCATTCAAAAACAACAGCAACGCCGAACTGGCTGTAATGCGGCATGGAACGGAACTGGCCGTATGGATTTATTCCGTAATAATAACGGACGCCTATTCCGATTTTGGAAAAATAACTGCGGATTTGATTGTCAAACCGGACTCCGGCAAAAACATTAAAACAGTTTACAAGATCGATATTACTGTTCTGAAGGGAATTATCATTTGTCCCTGAATAGGAAAATAAATAATTATACCTCTCTCTTAAACGATATTCGGCTGACGCAATTATCTGAAAGCCGCGAGAAAAAAGCGGCGACTGAAACTGATATTGCAGGAAAAATTCAAACGGGAAACGGCTCGGGCCGACAAAATCCTCCTGCGCTTCAGAATCAAAAGTTATATACCAGCCGTCTTTAAAATTATAATTAAATAAAAAGCCCGCTTTAAAACCATGATTAAGATGTTTTTGATTATCAGGATCATTTAAAGTAAAAATCATTTCAAAATAATTCGCCAATACATCAATTCTGGTAATCGGCAAATTGAGATCTTTTCTGTGAATCGCAAGCTCATCGCCTATATGCGTAGATTCATGTTTTAAAAATGAAACTTTCAGGCTCCAGTTGTAAATATTAAAATGCGGGAAAATCTGCCGCGGATTTTCAAGACGGTATATAAAGGCTGTATCAAAAACGCCGAAGCGGTAAGCGGTATTAATAATAGGAGATGTTTCCCATTCAAACCTGTCGTACCAGATATCTATCATAAGCGGGAGAGAAACGCTCAGGCCGTATTTACCTTCCGCGAAATTTCCCGACCATACAGGAATCTCCGCGCCGAGGTTTACGAAAACAAAAGGACGGTAACTTGTATTAATGCCGCCCCAGTCATAATCAGGGCTGTTTGTCGCGTATGCAATTTCCGCGCGGATTAAAGTTGAGCGCATATCAGCCCAGAAAGGTTTTCCGAAATCAGCGGGCCGGATAAATCCGTCCCAAAAATCTTCCTGAGCTGAACATATAACGATTGTGAAAAAGAATATTATCTGAAATATTTTTTTAAGCACAATGCGCCTTCTAACTAATTTTGATCTTCCAATAGTTATCCGCTTTTTCAAACCGGCAGGCGGGAATGTAGATTTGCCTTCCGTCATCATGGGTCACTCTAATCTGGCAGGTAATCGGGTTTACTTCGGTGACCCTCCAGTTGTCATTTTCATAATTTATCCGCATCCCCTCCTGCGGAAGGTTCCGCTGCTGTTCGCTGTAAAAACCGTATTCGTAAAAGAGGCAGCAAAGAAGTCTTCCGCAGGGACCTGAAATTTTTACTGAGTTAAGCGAAAGTTTTTGATCTTTCGCCATTTTTATGGAAACAGGTTTTAATTTGTCCGAGACGCAATGACAGCAATAACCTCTTCCGCAGACTCCTAATCCGCCGACAACTCTCGCTTCGTCACGAACTCCAATCTGGCGCAGCTCAATGCGCATTTTAAAAACGCTGACAAGGTCTTTAACCAGCTCGCGGAAATCCACTCTGTTTTCGGCTGTAAAGAAAAATAAAATTTTCGGCTCTTCCAGAAGATAATGAACAAGAACAAGTTTCATCTCAAGTTTATGGTTTGTGATTTTTACTCTGCATATGTCAAACGCTTCCGCTTCCAGCCTGTTGTTGTTACGCGATTTTTCTAAATCTTCGCCGGTTGCGGCCCTTACAATCCACGCGATTTCAGAAACCGGGGGAAGCTTGCCCCGTACAGAGCCGATAACCTGAGCGAGATCGCGTCCGTAACGGGTAGGCACTATAACCATTGAATCCGGAATCAGGCTGTCTTCGCGGTAAACAGCGAGAAAAGTTTCCTGAGAATATAAAAGGCGCAGCCTGTATATCGGCGTGTCGGGAGCGATTGATTCAATCCCGGCGTCAGCGCCAGTTATTACATTATGTTCCTGAAACTTAGAATCGTTGCGATCGTCTTCCAGAGAGGAAATATCATCATCAATATTTTCATATTCGCTGTAATCGCTCACCTGTTTTTCCTATTGCAATAAGTCTATCAGAAGACCTTTAATTTCCTCAAGGCGTGAAACCAGTTCCATTTGAAATTTTTGACTGGAAAGAAGCATCGCCGCAAGGTCGTCAAGTTTTTTGTCAATAATCGAAATCCTTGTATGAAGTTTACCCTTATCCGCGCCGGGAGCGGTGCGCTTCCCTTTAAAACCGGGTTTATATTTATTTGGAACGCCTTCCTCATGATCCAGCGAATAACTGTTCTGCACTACATAATTGATAAAACTGCGCACCGCCTGTTTATAGCGCATGATCTCTTCAGGCAGAGGACGGCTTTTTAAAATATCACCGGCGTCGCGCACTTCGTCCATCAGCGCGTTTACTGTGTCGTCTGATACCGGAAGATTCGAAATAGGACCAAGCTCATCCGCGGTTTTCGCGCGAAGGCTTTCAAACAAAGCGGAAAATTCAGTTCTTCCGCCGCGGCCGACTCCTTTATTTTTTTTCTCGTCTTTAACCTGAGCGTATGCCGCGGGATTCATGTAAAAAGAAGTGTCAGCGCCGTCTACTTTAGCCATAAGTCTTCTGGAAAACAGGCAGCGCCGATTTTATACCCTGCGCGTCGCGGTGTTCTGACATGGTTTTCTGCCAAACATCATCGCCTGTGCAGACCGCTACCTTACCGTTGATAAAACAGCCGTCATCAGCCTGAATACGGCGGGTAATAATATCGCCGATAACAATCGCGGTTGAAAGTATAACCAGATGTCCGTCAGCGATAATGTTTCCGTACACAACACCGCCTATAGTAACATTAGTGCCTGTTACATTGCCTTTCATTCTGGCCCTTTCACCGATTACCACCCTGCCCTTTGCGCGTACATCGCCGCGGATATTGCCGTCAATGCGGGTAAAACCTCCCGCGTCTATGTCGCCTGAAAGACTGGTGTTGGGCCCGATAATTGTATTAATTGAATAATCGCTGTTTTTATCCTGAGCCATAGGTTACCTTAAAAAACGAATGTGTAATTATAACCTTGTCTACGCGGAAATAAAAGAGGCATTCATCAGCGTCCCTGTCTTGATAAGCTGGAACGAATTGTAATGTATCTGTAAGGATCTACAACATCGGAACCGATGTGCACTTCATAATGAAGATGAGGGCCGGTAGAAATACCAGTGCTTCCGATATAGCCGATTACCTGTCCTTGCTGAACACGCTGGCCTACTTGTACATTGGGACGCAGCATATGCGCATAACGAGTGTAATAGCCGTGCTTGTGCCTGATAATAACATAATTGCCGTAATCATAAACATATTCGACAGTAACAACCTGTCCGTCTGCGGCGGCGATTACAGGATCGCCGGAACGGTAAGTGGATATATCAATTCCCCTGTGAATATGCCATTGACCGTGAATAGGATGAATATTCTGCCCAAAGAACATTGTAATATTTCCCATTCCGCCTCTGACCGGCCAAATACTCGGGATTTCCGTTAAAAGAGCGCTCTGTGAATCAAGAAGGCTGCCGATTTCCATAATAGGCTCTACAGACTGCGACAAATACATGGAAAGCTGTCTTATTTCATCAACTTCCCGTATCAACCCGTCAGGTTTTTCATTTATTCCAATAATGGAGCTTAAATCACCGGAAGTATTCTGGGAAAGATTATTGTTATTGCTATTGATGCCAAGCGCTCTGAAAACGCTGGAAAGAGCGCTTTGAAAACTACGGGCTTCTCTGAGAAGAAGCGCCGTTTCATCGCGCATTTGATCAAGAGAGGCCTGTGTATCCCTAAGACGCCCGTCGTAATTGCCTGATGAATAAATCGGGTTACTGTATGATGAGCCGACCCAGTAAATAGCCCCTAAAATGCCGAAAACCACTAAAATAAAACATGAAATTGATAAAATAGTCACTTGAAGGTTATATACTTTCTTTTCTGAATGAGGAACAAATACAATCGTAAAACGCTTTGTTAAAAAACGGCCAAGAGCTTTAAAAATACTTAAAATAAACTTACCAAGGACACACGCAGAATCTTTCAGTTTTTGTACGAATTTGTTTTCTATACGTTTATATTCATGAACAGACGCCATTCGCTCTCCCCACCAAATTATTCCTAATTTTACCAATCTGAAAAATTAATGTCAATAAAAAACCAAAAAAAATTGAAAATTCTAAACCTAAATTGAAAAAAATGCAAATAAAATTTTAATAAGATTCAGTTTTTTATTAAAATTTTCGATTTTTCCCCCGTATATATCGTTTTTACACCGAATCAAACCCTGATTGTATAGCCTTTATATTCATTGGAATATATTGGTGTTTATCCGTTGAAAAAAACTTTTTCAGGGTACCTTCAATATCGGCAAATTTTACCGCTCCTGTTAGCTTTGCTAAAGCTCCAAGCGCAACCATATTGGCAAAAAGCACATTTCCAACCTGTCCGGCAATACCGGATGCTTCTAATTTAACAACTTTAAGGTCGCTGCGTACAGGGTTCTCTTTCACCAAAGTTGAATTAATTAAAATTAAACCATTGGTTTTCAGAATTTTCTCACATAGAGTAAGAGAATCGATATTCATCACCAGGGCAGAATCCGGCGCAGTAACAAGAGGGCTTGCGATTTCTTCATCGGAAATAATTACACCCGCTCTGGCAATGCCGCCGCGTTTTTCAGCGCCGTAAAACGGAAAGAAAGTGACATTTTTTCCTTCCTGCATAGCAAAATAGACCCAAAGCTGCCCTAAAGAGATAATCCCCTGCCCGCCGAATCCTGCAAAAAAAGATTTTTCTGTCATTTGCTGCCTCCATTAGAATTGGGATCGGAGTTTAAGTTGTCTTTTATTTCACCAAGAGGATAAACAGGGATCATGTATTTTTCGAGCCATTCAACCGCCTGGAGAGGATCCATTGTCCAGTTAGTGGGACAGGGGGAGAGAATTTCAACCATGGTGTTTCCGATTCCGGCCATCTGGGCGGTAAACGCTTTTTTTACATACTGCCTTGTTTTGCGGATATTCGCGGCGTTGTTTACAGCGCCTCTTGCAAGATAGCGGGTTCCGTCAAGAGACGATAAAAGCTCCGCAACCCTGATTGGGTAACCCATTCCGTCCGCGTCTCTGCCATTAGGCGCGGTAGCCGCTTTCTGGCCAAGCAGCGTAGTAGGCGCCATCTGTCCGCCTGTCATTCCGTAAATCGCGTTATTAACAAAAATAGTAGTAAATTTTTCGCCTCTGTTAGCCGCGTGAATCATTTCCGCTGTCCCGATCGCAGCCAAATCGCCGTCTCCCTGATAGCAGATAACAAGGTGATCGGGATGAACGCGTTTAACGCCGGTTGCCGCAGCCGGGGTGCGTCCGTGCGGCGGCTGCACAGAATCGAAATCAAAGTATAAATCCGCCCATATAGAGCAGCCGACAGGATGGGTAATAATTGTTTTCTCCCGTAGATTCATTTCGTCAATAACTTCGCAAATAATCCGGTGTATTATCCCGTGCCCGCAGCCGCCGCAGTACTTTGTCTGAATTTTTTTTAAACTTGCAGGGTATCCTGATATCTTTTTCATTTTTTTAATATTTCCTTCACCTTAGAAAAAACTTCTTCCTCTGTCGGAATCACGCCGCCGGAATGAGCCAAAAGATGCATCTGTGATTTTGAGCCGCAATAATACGCCGAAAGTTTAACATCTTCAATCAGCTGTCCTTCGGACATTTCTACTGTCAGGATTGGAACATTATCAGCCGCCGCGGCTCCAAGCGCTTTATAAGGAAACGGCCATAATGTGACCGGCCTGAAAGTTCCTAGTTTAATTCCTTCTTTTTTCGCGAGCTTTTGCGCGCCAAGACAAACGCGCGCTGAAGTGCCGAAAGCCACCATGATCAACTCAGCTCCCCTGCAGTCTGTTTCCTCATAACGGATTTCTGTTTCCTTTATTTTCTCATAACGGAGAAACCTTTCCTTTGTTTTGGCTTCCAGCAGTTCAGGCACAAGTTCAATTGATGTGATGTGAACGGCTTCCCTGCCGGGTCTATCAGCGCAGCCTCCTGCGGACCATTCGTATTTGGAAACTTTTTTTTCAGGCGGCAGTACGCAGCTTTCCATCATTTGTCCGATCATTCCGTCCGTGTGAATGATTACGGGAAGACGGTATTTATCCGCAAGGTCAAAAGCGAGATATGTAAGGTCTGCGCATTCCTGCACGCTCTTGGGAGCAAGAACTATGCACTTGTAATCGCCGTGGCCGCCTCCGCGTGTTGACTGAAAATAATCGCTCTGCGCAGGGGCGATATTTCCAAGCCCCGGGCCTCCTCGGTTAATATTCGCTACAACCATAGGAACATCCGCGCCTGCCGCGTAAGAGATTCCTTCCTGCTTAAGACTGATGCCGGGACTTGAAGAGCTTGTCATCGCTCTTACTCCCGCGCAGGCAGCCCCGTAAACCATAATAACAGCGGCGGTTTCACTTTCGGCCTGTATAAAAATCCGCCCGCGGGATAACATGTTTTTTGCCATATATGCCGGTATTTCATTCTGCGGAGTTATCGGATATCCAAAATACGCGCCGCATCCGGCTCTTATCGCCGCTTCTGCGATGGCGTCGTTTCCTTTCATTAAGACTTTTTCGCTCATTACACTAACCTTTAATCCCCGCGGCTAATAAACCGCGTATATAAATCAAACATGAAACGCAGTTTCACGGCTCTCAGTCAAATTCAAAAACCTCGATGCAGACATCAGGGCAGACTTCGTAACAATTGCCGCAGGCAATGCATTTTTCCGCGTTTACGGTTTTTACAGGATATGAGCCTGACGAATTCATCGCAGTTTCAATTTCAAGTAATTTTAACGGACACGCGCGGACGCACAAACAACATCCCTTGCACATTTCGCGATCAATTGTAATTTTTCCTTTCTTTGCCATGTTTACCTCTTATTTGTGCAGTGTAAGTATAGAGAAAAATTCGTCTTATATGCAAGAGCACATATTATTTATGGGAACATCTAAAAACTCTTTTAAGATGTTCCCTTATAATAATATGGAAATATATGTTAAGATGATTTCAATACAGGTTTATAAAGGAGCGGCAGGACTGCGGAGAAAGATTATGAAAAAAATTAAAAGATATTCTGATCATGAGTTAGAATCCATGCTTAATGACATTGAGTCTGACAGAGTTGAAAGGAAAAAAACTTTTAAAAATGAAGGAGAAGACGCACGAATTGATGTTTGCGCTTTTTCAAATAATTTTCCGAATCATGAAGAGCCAGGCATCCTTTTCATTGGAGCAGATGATAACGGATGTCCGTCCAATGAAATAATAACTGATGAAATTCTCAGAAATATTACTGATATGAAAACAGACGGTAATATTCTTCCATTACCTGTATTTACAGTCGAAAAAAGAACTTTAAAGGGATCACAGATGGCGGTAGTTACAGTTTTACCTTCTGATATGCCTCCGGTAAAATATAAAGGAAAGATATGGATAAGAACCGGTTCAAGGCGCGCTGTAGCAAACGCGCAGGAAGAAAAATTATTAAATGAAAAACGCCGTTCAAAGGACTTGCCTTTTGATCTTTATCCGATTAACAGCGCAACAATAAAAGATCTGTCAAAACTTATTTTTGAGAATGAATATCTGCCTTCCGCTTTTGCAAAAGATGTTCTTGAAGCAAATAACAGAACTTACGCTGAGCGGCTCTCATCATGTAAAATGATAGTTTCTCCTGATGATACAACTCCTACAATACTCGGATTATTAACATTAGGAAAAAGTCCGCAGGATTTTATTCCAGGAGCTTATATACAATTCTTAAGAATTGACGGAACCGAGCTGTATAATCCCGTTATAGATGAAGAAGAAATAAAGGGAACTCTTCCTGATATAATCCGCAGAACCGAAGAAAAATTAAAAGCTCACAATCATACAGCGGTTGACATTAGCAAGGGACAGCAGATAACAATATATAAATATCCTCATACCGCATTTCAACAATTACTTTATAATTCACTAATGCATAGATCTTATGAAGGAACAAACACCCCTGTTCGTATTTACTGGTTCAATAACAGAGTAGAAATAATCAGTCCGGGCAGCCCGTTTGGATCTGTTACTGTCAAAAATTTCGGGTATCCGGGTATTACCGATTATCGAAATCCAAATATTGCTGAAATGTTTAAAACCTTAGGATTTGTACAAAAATACGGGATTGGTATCCAAACAGCTCAAAATGCATTGGAACGAAATGGAAATAAATTAATTGATTTTATTGTTAATGAAAGCGTTGTAATATGTATCCTGAGAGCAAGAGAATGAGTATACCTGTACTTACATTTTTTAATAATAAAGGCGGCGTCGGAAAAACATCGCTTGTTTATCATATTGCATGGATGCTTGATCACCTTGGGAAAAAAGTTTTAATTGCGGATATTGATCCTCAGGCAAATTTAACCGCCGCTTTTCTGCCGGAAGATAAAATTGATGAAATTTGGAATACAATGCCAAAAAGCAATACTATTTATCAGTGCGTAAAACCGCTGGCAGGTGTCGGAGACATATTAACAGGAAGCACTCAAAAAATAAGTAAAAATCTGTTTTTACTTCCCGGCGATGTCGCGTTATCTGATTTTGAAGATCAATTATCATCCGTATGGGCGCCAAGTCTTGCAAATAATAACATATACAGACCGATGCGTATATTAAGCGCGTTTTGGCAGATTTTACAAACTGCTGCCTTAGAAAAAAAAGCAGAAATAATATTAATTGACATTGGTCCAAACCTTGGCGCAATAAACCGTTCTGTGTTAATTGCAACTGATTATGTAATAATTCCAATGGGAGCGGATCTTTTTTCTTTACAAGGATTAAAAAATCTTGGGCCTGCATTATCCAACTGGAAAAAAGAATGGTCAAAGAGACTTGACAACTGGAAAGAAAACAAAGATAAAACAGACTACCCTGATTTTATTTTACCGGAAGGAAAGATGCAGCCTATCGGTTATTTATGCCAGCAGTACGGAGTTAAACTTAACCGGCCTGTCCGGGCTTACGATAAATGGATCCAAAGAATTCCGGAAGTATACCGGGAATCAGTTTTAGAAGAAAAAGCAAGCTCAAACATTAATCAAGCCGATGATCCGTATTGCATTGCGACAATTAAACATTACAGAAGTCTTGTTCCTATAGCGCAGGAACACAGGAAACCAATATTTGATTTAACCCCTGCGGACGGAGCAATCGGAGCGCACGCTAACGCCGTATCGGCCGCAAAAGATGATTTCATGAATTTGTCTATAAAAATCGCGGAAAAAATCGGTCTTAGAATTTCTGATGTCCAATAAGAATTAACCACAAAGGCGCATGAAAGAATTATTAATGTAAAATCTTTCCTTTATGCGGCTTATTCGCCTTCGTGGTAAAAATTCTTACTTTTCGGACAGCTTTTTAAATGACGAATACAGATCATTCACCATAGCACCCACTTATAACTGGAATCAAGTGTAATATTACTATAAAGAATAATATTATCATCGGTTAAATCAAAAAGAATTGTATTCCAGCCCTTTTTTAAAGTGATATTATTAAAAGTATGATAAACATTATACTCATCTTCATCTCCTGGCCAAATAACTTCTTCTTCAACGCCATTAAGTTTTGCATTTTTGTCCGCATAAATAAAAAAGGCAAAAGCATTATCTTCAAGAAGATTTTTAACAAGACTCAAATCATTTAAATCAGACATAAATGAAGAAACTCCATATGTCTTTACATTAGAAGGAACAGCTATTGAGGAAGTCCATGTACCTAAATTAATTGGTATACCAAGATCAATTGTAAATTTACCATTTAAAATTTTTAAAATTGGATTTGTAAAGTCATCCGAAATATATTCTGAATAATCACCGTCATAGGCTGTACCGGTAATAGGTGTAGTAAGATTAGGATACAAATAAACACTTGCATTGGTAATTTTTACTGTAGTTTCAGAAACTGTTGTACCGCCGCCTGAGGATGGAGGATTGATCAGCTCCGGTTCATTATAAATTATTTCTACCGTTTTTGTACCAGCTTCCAGAGGAATCTGTGTTCCATTATAAGAAATTTTTGAATTATCAAGAATTGATATTTGGGTGTCGCTAACTATTGTAATAACTAAATCAGCAATACCTGAACCGTTCAGTTTAAAACCTCCCCCATTACCAACATCTGTTGCTGTACCTGAACTAATTTGAGTACCATTCAATTTTAGTACATATGTACCTGCTGTTACCTTTACTGATCTTGAGGTTCGGTAATTGTTAGTTCAAATTCTCCGTTTGTGTCAGTCCATGTATACACTGAAGATGCCTGAGTATGCTGCTGAGGCGTTGATACAGCAGGATCATCTCCGCAAGAGAAAAGAGAGAAGGCGATTACCGAAAAGAGAGCGGTAATTCCGAACAGTTTTAGCGCGTTTTTCATAAATACTCCTTGATATTTTTTTTCGAATATGAAAAGAGTTATAATCACCGGAATAGAAGTTTTCAGAATTTTTTATGAAATTAAACGATTTTTGAAAAAGTGAATTTTTATTAGTTACAGGATTTAATATAACTACATGTTGGGGGGGGGGGGGGAGATACTATATTAAAACAATTTCTTTTACGGCTTTTGCTACAGTCTGCCGGTCAAATATTGATGGAATTGACTTTCTTATAAAATTATACGGAATCTTTTGCATCTCAGATTAATTTACCAACATTTATTATTATTGTCAATACTAGAAGGAAAGGAGGAAATGAAGGTGACTGTCACTTTTTGAGTTTGTCATTTCTTAATAGACAATCAGCTGTTCATGCAATAAAATGATGAGAATCAGGCGATAATTAAAAACGGAGGATGTATGCAGACTGTTTGCGGAATTGACCTTGGAACACAGAGTTGTAAACTGGTGATTTATGATTTTGAAAAAAAGAAGATAACCGCTCAATCTTCGTTTCCGGTAGAAATAATCGCCGAAAATGACGGCACAAGAGAACAGAAAGCAGAGTGGTACAACACTGTCTTAAAAAAATGTTTCGATAAAATTGATAAAAAAACAAAATCGGCAATTGCGGCAATCGGGGTATCGGGACAGCAGCACGGATTTGTGCCTTTGGATGAAAAAGGAAAACCTGTATACAATGTCAAACTCTGGTGCGACACTTCCACAGCAAAGGAATGTGACGAATTAACAAAAGCCATGGGAGATGAAAAAAAACTTATCGAAAAAACAGGGCTTCCGATGCGTCCCGGATATACCGCGCCGAAAGTTCTCTGGCTTAAAAAAAACAAACCGTCTCTTTTTTCAAAATTAAGGCACATCCTTCTGCCGCATAACTACATCAATTTCCTTTTAACCGGCGAGTATTGGGCGGAGTACGGCGACGCTTCAGGAACAGCTCTCTTTGATGTAAGGGAGCGTAAGTGGTCATCTGATGTCTGCAAATATATTTCCGCCGATATTGAAAATTATCTCCCGCAGCTTACCTCCAGTGAAAAGACAGCGGGAACTGTCAGTAAAGAAGCCGCGGAAATTTACGGTCTTTCTCAAGGGACGCTGGTTTCCTCAGGCGGCGGCGATAATATGATGAGCGCGATCGGCACAGGCGCTGTCCGCGATGGTTTCTTAACGATGAGCCTTGGCACATCGGGAACGCTTTTCGGGTTTTCCAAAAAACCGGTTGTCGATCCGTCAGGCAATCTTGCCGCTTTTTGTTCTTCTTCAGGAGGCTGGCTTCCTCTGCTGTGCACTATGAACTGCACCGTTGCAAGCGAAGAAATGCGCGGTCTTTTCGGGCTGGATGTAAAAACCTTCGACGCGCAAGCGGAAAAATCACCTATCGGAGCTGATGGCATCGCAGTTCTTCCCTTCTTTAACGGAGAAAGAACGCCTAACCTTCCGAACGGAAAAGCCAGCGTTAACGGCATCACCGCGGCGAATTTTAACAAGCAGAACCTTGCACGCGCGTCTTTGGAATCAGCTATCTTTGGAATGAGAATCGGTCTTGAAGGTTTTAAAGCGCTTGGCTTTAAACCGAAAGAAATCCGCCTTACAGGAGGAGGCGCGAAAAGCGCAATCTGGCAGAATATAGCGGCTAATGTAACAAATGTTCCTGTACGCACTCTTGAAGGCTCGGAAGCCGCCGCGATGGGAGGAGCTATTCAGGCGCTGTGGTGCCTTGAAAATCATGAAGGTAAAAAAACTTCAATTGAGGATTTAACAGACAAACATGTCACATTAGGCGATACGATAAAACCGGAAAAAAAGAGCGTTAATAAATATAACGAAGCGTACGCTGTTTATTCAAAGTATCTTGAGGCGTTAAGCCCTCTATACAAATAAAATATCAGGAGGCTGATTATGGCAGAATATTACGTGGGAGCGAAAGAATATTTCCCCGGAATTCAGAAAATAAAATACGAAGGACCCAAGAGTAAAAATCCTCTGTCTTTTAAGTATTATGACGCTGATAAAATAATCGGCGGGAAAAAGATGAAGGATCATCTTCGTTTCGCGGTTGCTTACTGGCACAGTTTCTGCGCGGACGGCGCGGACCCGTTCGGCCCCGGCACGCATATTTTCCCATGGAACGCTGACGCGAAAGATCCGATGGACGCAGCGGATAAAAAAATGGACGCGGCCTTTGAATTCATCACAAAAATAGGGGCGGAATACTACGCGTTTCACGACAGGGACATTGCTCCCGAAGGCGCGACTCCCGCGGAGAGTGAAAAAAACCTGATGACTTTAACTGCTAAAGCGAAAAAACTTCAGGCACAAACCGGCGTTAAGCTGCTTTGGGGAACCGCGAATGTTTTCAGCAGCCCGCGCTTTATGAACGGGGCTGCGACCAATCCCGAGTTCGGCGTTGTCGCGCTTGCCGCGACTCAGGTAAAAGCCGCGATTGACGCGACCATCGAACTTGGAGGCGCAGGTTACACTTTCTGGGGCGGCCGCGAAGGTTATATGAGTCTTTTAAACACAGACCTTAAGAGGGAAAAAGACAACCTCGCCCGTTTCCTTACAATGGCGCGCGATTACGGACGCAAACAGGGATTTAAGGGCGTTTTCTATATTGAACCGAAACCAATGGAACCGACAAAACATCAATATGATTTTGACACAGAAACAGTTATCGGCTTTTTGCGCAATTATGGTCTTGATAAAGATTTCAGGATGAACATAGAAGCAAATCACGCCGAGCTTGCCGGACACGACTTTTTCCACGAGCTTGAAACCGCCGCTGCCGCTGGTTTCTTCGGCTCAGTGGACGCTAACCGCGGCGATTTCATTAACGGCTGGGACACAGATCAATTCCCAATGAGTTACTACGAAACCGCTTTGGCAATGTACACAATTTTAAAAATCGGCGGCTTTACAACAGGCGGCCTTAACTTTGATTCCAAAATACGCCGCAACTCAGTTGACCCCGCGGATCTCTTTATCGCGCATACCGGAGGAATGGATACATTCGCGGTAGGCTTACAAATCGCGCAGAGAATAATTGACGACGGAGTTATTCCGGGCTTTGTAAAGGATCGTTACGCGTCATTCACCGCCGGAGACGGAGCGAAATTCTCAAACGGAGATCTTTCTCTTGAGCAGCTCGCTAAAATCGGAACAGACGCAGGTTACGGAAAAACCGGCATCACAAGCGGTAAACAGGAATATCTTGAAAATGTGTTTAACAGCTACCTTTTAGGACTTTAATCACTGTTGAATGATTCAGAAAAACCTCCGGTTTAAGCCGGAGGTTTTTTAATAATAGTAATTCGCGCGCAAGTCGCCTTTAAATGTAACATACAACAATAAACTGACAGGCTTTATTTCGCCCTTGAAATTTTTCGCTTCTGTTTTATAATGGCCGTTCCCGAAAGAGACAGGAAGCGCAAGATATATTTCCATGTTTTGAAAAGGAGTCAATCTGATTCCGGGAACAATACTGAACGAATCATCGCCGTAAAGAAATCTTGTAAAGAAACGCGGACTGCCCCCTCCGTTAAAACGGTACAGCAGGTTAACAGCCGCGTTAACTCCGCCGAGAAACGGATTCGTGCCGGATAATTCATACTCTGTTCCGGAATTGAAAAAATTTGTTCTTCCTTCTCCGTTATAAAAAATTTCCGCGTTTAAATCTAACTTGTTGTTGAAAAAGGATTTGAGAAAACCAAAATTAAAAGCAAAACTGACAGCATTGTCTGCGTGCGAATCAAAAGCGGCAAGCCACTCACTGTAAATTTCAAAATCCCGGAGGGTTGTTTTTACAGTAAAAAAAGCGCGTGAAGCCATATTGTTCTGATAAAAAGCGCCTAAATTAAAATCAGCCCATTGAAAAGCCAGATTATATTTTCCTCCGAATCCAATTGAGTTAAGATCCGGAATGTCGCCGTTTGCGATATTAGACCTTGTCTGCGCCAGAAGCTGAACGCCACCGATTCCTATGGGCACATCAAATCTTATTAAATAAGAAGGGCCTGAAGGTCCGCCTTCCGGAATTCTTGATAATAAATCTGTAAACCCAAAGTTAGGTGAAATCCCCCAGGATTGTCCGGTTTTTCCGGCGCGCAGAAATACTTTATCGGAAAAATTATAATCAAAAAAGAATTCACCAAGACTTATATAGGGAAACTCGCCTGGAATATCAAATTTGATAACGCTTTGAACGCGGAAAGAATCGGAAATTCTGGCGTCTATTCCAAACGTTGAACCCAAGTTAACCGCAGGCGCCCACGTAAAGTTTTCACCTGCATACTGTTCCCACGGATAAAGATTTACCCAGCCCGGATTAACAGCTCCTCTGAAAATATAGGAAAAATTAAATTCAAAGCCTCTTCTTCTTAAGCTCTGCACAATTGAGACTGGTTCCTCCTGCGGCGCTTCATTTTCCTGAGACTGTGCAGGCTCATCAAAGATTGAATCAAGAAAGTCAAAATCAATTCCCAATAGGTCCGATTCCTGCGCCGCGGCGGAAAATGAAAGGACAGATATTAATAAAATGGTTATTAACTTTTTCACCTGCTGACTGATTCCAAAAAAACCTGAGAAAACACTGAATCCGCTATTCTGTTGAACGAAGGTCTGTTTATGGAAATTTGAGTCCGCTCATTGACAAATGTCCCGTTTATATAAGCGCCCCTTAGCATTTCCACATACATAATCTGCTTTGGAACAAAACGTCCGCTGATATTGTAATAATCCGCGACTACTGTCGTCCTTAGAAGCTGTCCTGATAAACTGTAATCTTCGGATTTACGCAATAAGTTGTCATCAGTACTTACCCATATCTTCATTATTGGGTATGCGACTTCATTTGTAACTGCTTCAAGAGTTAAAAGCCTGCAATTAAACCGGCCGAGCTGTACGTTCTCTCCCGCGGTAACTTTATAATCCTGCGCAAGCGTAGAACGGGTAAAATCAGAATTCCTCGCGTTGGTATTTTGAAAACGGCTTGAGCTGCTGGTTGTGTTGAACTTGCGGCTTTCAGGATCATAAAACCAGAGAGTATTCCCCTCTTTAAGATAACCTTGTCCTTTGCTGACAGACGGCTCCATTATTACAATAACGTACTGTTCGCGCGAGTCACGGCGAAAAACACCGGCGACAGTTGTAGAGCGCGACTGCCCGGGCCTGTCCTGAACAATGACATATTCCGCCTGAAAATCCGTGTTAAGATAACTGACAGTCGCGTCAACTCTCGCAAGCAGCGCCTGATCGGCGGATAATGTCTGCGCCCAAAGTCCCGCCGTAATAAAAAAAGCAGATAACACAATCAGAATAATTTTTCTCATAACGGTTCTCCTGATAAAAGAGAAGGCAATTTTTTTCTTGATGCGCGTAACGAAGGAATAATTACAGCCGCGGCCAGTACAATCAATGTAAATATAATATTATAAAAAATAGTATCAGGGAGGTATTCAGGCGAAAGTCTTCCGTTTTTTAAGAATATTTCAAAACTGGGAAACCATGAAAATGAAATAAATGACGCTATTATGTTTAATATTACCGCAAGTAAGAATCCGGCTGCAAGGGAAATAATTCCAAGAATAACAGCCTCTGTCCATAAAACCATTCTTAAGTCGCCTCCGTAAAAACCAATAGCTCTCATTACTCCCATCTCCCTTGCCCGCTCATGAAGTATAAGCCGGTATGTTACAGCGGCGCTGGCGTAAATAATTACAAGCATCATTCCGTAAAGAAAATATGTAATTAGATTCATCGCGTCAAGTAAATCGGAAACTTCCGATAAAAAAACAGGCAGTGTAAGGAGATATACTTTATTACTCTCGCCTTTCTCCAGACTGTCCCTGTCATGCACCAAAGGACCTATATCCAATTTACCGTAAAGCGTTTCCTGTAATATTCTGCGGTTCTTTTCGGCAGATGAATGATTTTCAAAAAAGAGTCCAATAGTAGAACAATCATCATCATTGTAAAGTAACAAACGGTTCAGGCTCAATCTGGAAACATATACTTTATAATAACCGAATATCGAAGCGTCATTAAAAATGCCTTTAACAATAAAACGGCCTGTATTTTTTTGCCTGTTTACAGTATTCACTTCCAGAATAATGCTGTCTCCGGCTGCCGCGCCCAGCCGCCCTGCGACAGGAGCGGAAAGAATAATTCCATTGTCATCAAGAGCGGAACTAACAGGAGCGGAAAATTCCATTTTGGAAAATAAATGAGATTCATTTTCCCAGTCGCAGCCAATAACATATTTCAGATTAAGCGCGTTACCGTCAAAATATATAACGCCGGAATTGAAAAACGCCGTTCTGAAAATTGTATACGAAGGATCAATTCCTGATAATTTAACCGCTTCCAGCAGCGCGGATATTTCCGCGGATTGCAGATGATCATATTTACCGTACCCAACCGCGACAATATCTCCTGCATAATGCGACTGAGCGGTATAGTAAACATTTTTATACATTCCGTCTTTTGTAGAAGTGATGAAAGTAACAACGGCAAAACAAAAAACAAGCGCTATAAACAAAAAGCCGTAACGCCGCCTGTAGCGGTACAGATATTTTATCCCAAGCTTAAAAAGCATTAAAAGTTTTTCCATCATCCCTGCCTCACCGCTTCCACAGGTTCGATTCTGAGTGTGACATATACAGGATAAATTGAGATGATAATTCCCAGTAAAACCGCAAGAACAAAAGAAAAAACCGCTACATGCGGAATAAAGTCAAGAGTCAGTATCCGCCCGCCCAATAATGACGCGATTAAATCATTTGGAATGTTAACAGATAAAATGTTAATACCTTTTATAAATAAAAACCCGGCAAGTATTCCGGTTAATCCTGCGAATACTGATAAAATTATATTTTCCAGAATGATAAGGGAGCTTATATACAGATCAGATGAGCCTATAGCGCGCAATGTGCCGATTTCCCTTGTTCTGCGGAAAATAGAAATTAACAGAATATTAATTACTGTAATTACGCCTGTAACGCATACAAGAAACATTCCCGCGTTAAATAAAACCTGTATCAATAAAAGTAAAATCGCGGAAGTTCCCACCGATGTCCGCCAGTCCACAGCGGTAACGCCGTAAGGTTCTATTTTTTCATTCAATGATTTAATAAATACGTTTGATGAAACATTATCATTCAGTTTTATAATAATAAAATTCCAGTCTCCGCCTGAAATGTCCGTGTTTTCAAAAGAAGCCGCGGATAGCCGCGCGATAAGTGAATCAACGGAAAACTCCTCTTCGTTAATCTCCTGATAGCCGGAATTGTCTATGTTAAAAATATCGTCAATATCAAAAAAAAACAGAAGCTCATCATCACCGGGATTGATATCCTGCGATGTCGCTACCTGAATTGAATTTAATACTCTTACTGTCTGCGGATCAAGGATGACAATCTCGTTCATAAAAAGACCGGGGTTTTGGTAGCTGAAAATTCCTACAAGAGGAACTTCCCTGATTTTAAATCCAAGATCGCCTCCCGATGTAAAAAGAAGAGGCGTTCCGACGCTGGGATATAAACCGGTTTCCGCTTCAATTCTTTGCGCCCGGTCCAATGTGATCATCGCGCCGTACTCGCCTTCATGCAGCGTTCGTCCTTCTTGCAATATAACGCCCGGAAACATGGAAAAATATGTGCGCGCGTCCACTCCGCAAAGCAAAGCGGGAGAACGGTCTCCAAGCGCGTCAAGATAAGCCTTACCCGATACCTGGCTTGTAATTCCAGCGATGCCGTCTTCCGAGCTGATTATATCCATAACAATGTCATAAGCTGGAAACGGCGGAATTACAAAGAATTCATCAATTACAGGAATATTAGCGCCGAAAAGATTCATGCTTACATCGGTTTTTTTCTGAATCGCTACATCGCCTGTCAAACTATTTATAAAAGCTCCGTAAAGGCTCATATTGGATCTTTCAATGATACTGTTTCCGGTAAAAAAAATGAAAACGATTACAGCGATAAGAACGGCTACGATCGCGTTGTTTTTTTTATTTCTTGCGATGTTGCGAAGGGCAAGGAAGAAAACCATTACTGCCTCTGCTCGGATTTGATAAGACCGTCCTGAAGGAACACAATATGATCCGCCATTTTCCAAATCCCGGGATCATGAGTGGAAAAAATGAAAGTTGTTTTTTCGCTGTGGTTGATTTCTTTCATTAAGTTCAGAACAATCCCGCCTGTTTCCGAATCAAGGTTCGCGGTAGGTTCATCAGCGATAACGATTCTTGGACTTGTAACAAGAGCGCGCGCAATCGCCACACGCTGCTGCTGGCCGCCTGACAGCTCCGCGGGAAGATGTCTGCGTCTTTCTGCAAGACCGACTTCTTCAAGCAGATAATGCACCCTCTCTTTCCTTTTTGATTTATTACCGCTCTTTCCGGAAATAATCAGCGGAAGCTCTACATTTTCGTAGACGCTCAGAACAGGAAGCAGATTAAATGATTGAAACACATAACCGAGAAGCTCGCGCCTGAGCCGCGCGAGTTCCCTTCGGTCTTGTTTGGCAATTTCCAGGCCGTCAATTATAAGACTTCCTTCATTAAAATTGTCAATAAGCCCGATAATGTTCATCAATGTGGTTTTGCCGGATCCGGAGGGCCCTGCTACCGATAAAAACTCGCCTTCGGTAATATCCAGGCTTACGTCTTTTAACGCGTGTACCTCAAAATTACCCATTGGATATATTTTTCGGAGATTTTTAATGGAAACAATCATTTAGAGCCCTTTCGCCTGTGAATAATTACAATATATCCATTTTTGAAGGTATTTTCAAGTTAAAGCAAATAATTCTAAAAAAAATATGCTTTAATTTGAATTTTCAGCGCAGCTTTTAATCAGCGAATCGCACACGATATCGGCTTGTTCTGTTGTCATATCGGGATACAGCGGCAATGTAAGCTCATGCGCGCAGACATATTCCGCTTTTGGCGCGGGATTAATTAAATCCTTGTACGCGCTAAAATTGCGGATCGCCGGGTAATGGACGCTTGTTTGTATTCCGTCCTGCTTCATAGACTCAATTACTTTTGCCCTGTCAATTTTTTCGGAAAGTAAAACAGGCATTATATGATAATTTGGCTTTCCGCGCGTAAATCGCCTGAATGGGATTGAGACTGACGGCTCTTCATCAAGGCGTTTGTAATAATGCTCAACAAGCAGACGGCGTTTTTCATTCGCTTCAGCCAGCTTCGCAAGCTGGACAAGGCCGATAGCGGAATTGGTTTCCGTAAGACGGTAATTAAGACCGGCTGACGCTACGTCGTAGGATACCGCTCTCCCCTTGTAGCGGTCAAAGGATGCGGCGGACATTCCGTGAGAACGAAGGAGTTTCAGTTTACCGTAAATTTCTGCGTTGCGCGTAACAACCATGCCGCCTTCGCCGACAGCGATGTTTTTATTGGCGAAAAAACTGAAAGCGGAAACATCGCCGAATGTACCAAGCGGCCTCCCCCGCTCCGGGGAAACGAAGAAATCAGATCCCGGGGAATGAGCGCAGTCTTCGATAAGCAGAAGTCCGTGTTTACCGCAGACAGATGTTATGCGATCCATATCACAGGCGAAGCCCGCGTAGTGAACTATCATCACTGCTTTGGTTTTTTCAGTTATCCGCGCTTCAATGTCATCCGGATCGGCTGACCAGTCTTCTATAGATGTGATATCCGCAAGAACATTTTTCGCCCCGGTCATTTGAGTAACGTTTTGATCGGCGATAAATGTCAGGGATGGCGTTATTACTTCATCGCCTTTTGTGATGCCGCACGCAAGAAGCGCCATGTGCAGAGCGGCGGTGCAGTTAGAAACCGCAAGGCTTTTTGTATCATATCCGAGAAAATCAGAAAAAGCGGATTCGAAAGAATAAGTTTTTTCGCTTATTGTAAGCCATCCGGAATCAAGGACTTCTTTAACCGCCTGATATTCTCTTTCATCGTAATTTATTTTGTGAAGCTGTACACGCCACATAGATTACTATAATATACCATAAAACGGTGCCTGACACCAAGGAGAAATTATGAGATTGACAATGCCAAAAGAGGTACAGGATGATATCGCAAAGCAGGGTGTTATAGCTGTTTTGGAAATTGAATCTCAGGATAACGCTGTTCCTCTTGCGAAGGCTCTTCTTGACGGCGGCATCACTGCGATTGAACTAGCGCTGAGAACGGAAGCGGCTTTTCCGTCAATTTCGCTTATCGCGAAAGAGGTTCCGCAAATGTACATAGGCATCGGCACTGTTATTGAGCCGGGTCAGGCGGAAATGGTCAGGAAGGAAAACGGCGTGCGTTTCGCTGTCTCTCCGGGCATAAACAGCGAAATCGTGAAAGAAGCTATAAAGGCGGATTTACCGTTCGCTCCGGGAATATCGACAGCCAGCGAACTGGAACTTGCAATCTCTTTAGGCTGCCGAACAGTCAAATTTTTTCCTGCGGAAAGTATGGGCGGGTTAAAATATTTAAAAAGCATAAACGGGCCTTACAATCATCTGGGTATCAGTTACATCCCGCTCGGAGGCGTAACGACAGAAAACCTTGCAAGTTACGCCGGTTTCGCTCCGGTGCTTGCCATCGGGGGAAGCTGGATAGCGACCAAAGAGCTGATTAACGCAAAAGACTGGACAGAAATTACAAAGAGAGCGAGCGAAGCAAAAAAAATTTGGGACAGCTGCCGAAAATAGAATTGTGAACCGCGCTTGATCACTATCTCGACAAAAATCATCTTATTGTGTATTGTTCAATTATTCTAAATGCTTGGAGAAATAAATGCGAATCTTTAACTTTTCGCCCGGACCTTCGGTTCTTCCACTACCGGTTCTGGAAAGAGCGGCTTCAGAAATGACAGATACTAACAGCACAGGACAGTCTGTAATGGAAATGAGTCATCGTTCAAAAGATTTTAAACCTATTATTGAAAAAACAGAATCATTGCTCAGGGAGCTGATGGGAATTCCTGCGAATTACAAAGTTCTTTTTTTACAGGGCGGCGCATCGCTTCAATTTTCAATGGTCGCGCTTAATTTAGCGGCAGGGGAAATGCCGGGTAAAGGTAAAAAAGTTACATATATTGATACCGGCATTTGGGCTGATAAGGCAATTAAGGAAGGATCAAAATACGCTTCTGTGGAAGTAAGAGCAAGTTCCAAAGACCGCTCTTATACATATATTCCTGACGCTCCGGCTCCTTCAGCGGACGACGCTTATTACCACATCACTTTAAACAACACAATTGTAGGAACAAAATGGGATAAAATCCCTGATACCGGATCTGTACCGCTTGTCGCGGATGTGTCAAGCTGCATTCTTTCAGAACCCCTTGATGTAAGCAAGTTCGGAATTCTTTACGCGGGCGCGCAGAAGAATCTTGGCCCCGCCGGAACCACAGTCGTCATCATCCGCGAAGATCTGATTGGCAAAGCGCCTGCATGGGTGCCCGCTATGCTGCGGTATGATACACATGCCGGCGAAGGATCGATGTATAACACTCCTCCATGCTACGGCATTTACATTATAGGTCTTGTGCTTGAATGGCTGAAAAATCTCGGAGGAATTGACGCGATAACAAAATTAAACCGCGAAAAGGCGGAAATGTTTTACAGCTATCTTGAAACATCCGGTGTTTTTTATTCGCCGGTTGAAAAACAATTCCGCAGTCTTATGAACATTCCGTTTATCACTACCGAAAAAAACGAGACAACGAATACAGAACTTGAAAACCGTTTTATAAAAGGCGCGGCGGCAGCAGGGCTTTTAAATCTGGCGGGCCACCGTCTTGTCGGAGGAATGAGAGCAAGCATTTACAACGCTATGCCGGTAGAAGGCGTTAACGCGCTGATAAATTTTATGAAAAGATTTATTTAATCGCGATCAGGTTTCATATTGAATTAACTGACTTGTGAGACAGTTAAACGGATCGCGATTTAATCTAATAGAGATAAAGGTGAACAGTATGTTTCGAATAAAAACGATGAATAAAATTTCCCCGCTGGGGATGGATCTTTTTTCCAAAGACAAGTATGTAATCGCGGACGACATTGCCAATCCTGACGCGATCCTTGTCCGCAGCGCGGATTTGAACAATTCGGAAATACCTGCATCCGTGCAGGCAATCGCCAGAGCGGGAGCGGGATATAACAATATTCCGGTTAAGAAATGCAGCGAGAGCGGAATCGCTGTTTTTAACACACCCGGCGCGAACGCTAACGCGGTCAAAGAACTGGCTCTCGCGGCTCTTCTTTTATCTTCGCGTAACATTGTCGCGGGTATTAACTGGACTGCCGCTGTAGCTGACAAGGCCGATGTCGCCGATCTTGTAGAAAAAGAAAAATCCAAATTTACAGGGCCGGAAGTTAAAGGAAAAACGCTTGGAGTAATCGGCCTTGGCGCTATCGGAGTAATGGTGGCAAATGACGCGATCGCGCTTGGAATGAAAGTCATCGGCTTTGATCCGTATATTTCCGTAGACGCGGCGTGGAATCTTTCAAGCAGTGTTATCCGCGCCGACAGTCTTGAAAGCCTCCTTTCAAAATCCGATTATGTTACGCTTCATATTCCGCAAAGCGAAGCAACCAAAGGGATTCTTGACTCAGGCAAATTCAATATAATAAAAAAAGACGCGCGCGTAATTAATTTTTCGCGTAACGCGTTAGTTAAGGATAAGGATATTGTCGAGGCTCTTAACGCGGGAAAAATAAGCTGCTATGTTACGGATTTTCCAACGCCTGAACTGTTAGCCTGTAAAAAAGTAATCGGCATCCCTCATCTTGGAGCTTCTACGCCTGAGGCCGAAGACAACTGCGCGGTAATGGCGGTTCAGCAAATTATAGATTACCTGGAAAACGGCGAAATCCGCAATTCAGTAAATTTGCCGCCATGCAGGCTTGAGCAGCGTTATCCTTTCAGACTTCTTGTAGTAAACAGGAATATTCCAAACATGGTAGGGCAAATTACAACAAATTTGGCGAGAGCGAATATTAACATTCAGGATTTGATTAACCACCACCGGGATGAATACGGCTATAACTTAATTGATACTGATCAGGATATACCTGAATCCGTTCTGGATGAAATCCGCAAAGTAAACGGTATTATCAGGGTTCGGTTAATTAAAAAGTGACAGTGATAACTGTTTTCCCGCTGTAATCATCATTGTAAACAAGCAACTGCTGTTCCTCATAATTATATTCATAGCGCATTGATTTTTCTCTCTGTGTTCCGCTTCCGGCGGTAATAATCTCTATTTTCGGCGATGAGCCGAATATTTCCTCAGGAAGAAAAATTATACTCGGCGCTTTTATATTTTTATCCGCGTTAAAACAAAAAGTGAATTTTTTATATTTTCTGTTCCAGCTGAAAGAGTCAGGCATACCGGAAGTCGCCATTGGATACGGTCGCTTCCATCCCTTAAGCGCTCTCTCTTTGCCTTCAGAAAAAATTGATAAATCCTCATCATTCCAGTTATCGCCGTATTTATTAGTATTGCCCGCGGTATAATTCCAGATTGTTGAGTGAAGCATATTTGCGTCCAGCGCGTCATAGTACATTGACAACGCCTTTTCGTGTAACGCGTAATTCCCTTTTTTAAATCCGCTGCGGCCATTTATATCAAACGCGAGGCCGAACTCTCCCAAAAGACACGGCATGTTGCGCATTTTTTCTTTTGTCCATCCGGTTCCTTTCGCAAGGCTTTCTGTAAAATAATTTGCAATTTTCTTTTTTCCAAAAATTGGCTTTTCATTAAAGATATTCACATTAAACCATGAATGGAAACTTTTAGTAAAAAGAGAAAAGCCGTCATACCAGTGAAACGCGTTTATCACATTTGACGGATCGTCATTATTCCATGACTGATGCGATTCCGCTTTAGAGCAATCCGGCAGGCCTTCAATAAAGAAGAAATTTCTTTCATCGGCTTCCTTCATCGCGTTAATGTATTTTACGCTGAACGGTTTAAGAAAATCATCCGCGAAAACGGGAGGACGTCCTTTATGCAAACTGAAATAGCCGCTTTTAAGCAATACTGGCTTTTCATCATCTTTCCAGACTCCGACCTGTTTCCACGGACAGGAATATCCGTCTTTAAAAAGAGAAACGCCATTTTGATTGAATGTCTGGTAATGCGATAATATTTTACCGAACGTTTTATATACGGGCGCTTTGACAGTATAACCGGAAGCAGCGGTTATCGCCTGCCAAGGACTCAGGCGCGGGCCTGCCGGTATCACATAACGTTCCGCGCTTTCAAGATTCCTGCAGCCGATAAAACCGTCATGCGGCTCATTCATTACGCCCCAGCCTTTTATTGCCGCGCAATTTTTTAACCTGCGCCTGACATGGCGGAAAGCCGCGATGTATTTATTCTGAAGCCAATCCTGTATGTTTTCGCCTTCTATGGATAAACCCGGAGCGTATGCGTTTCCGGCGAAAAACAAGGTAAACATGGTCGCCGCCGCGTAACGGTTATAATTGCACGGCCAGAGCATTTTAGGAAAAGGTTTTCCGTTATGATATTGCGCATAACGTTGTCTTGTAACAGAAGCGCCTGTACAGTCAGTCAGGCTTAAATCCATTCCGAGTTTTTCCATTGTCCACGCCGGAGCGCCGTCTCCGCCTGTCCATCTGCTCCACACATCCTGATGCGGATCGATAAAAACTGAAATCCCTTCTTTACCGGCAGCCAGTAAAATTTTTCTAAGATACGCAAGATACGCTTCGTCGTAAATCCCAGGCCCTTCGTGTTCTACAGCTTCCCATGTGATAATGAACCGCAAAAATGTCATCCCCGCTTTTTTTAAGCGTTTAAAATGACTTTTCGCTTCTTCTTCAGGGAAAGGTCTTCCGATAAAAGAGACATCATTTTTTTTGTCAAGAAAATCCGGAAGAATTTCATCGCCGGGTTTACAGAAAGGAATTTTTGAATCTCCGCTCAGATTTACTCCGCGCAAAATCAGAACTCTGCTGTCTTCATCTAGAATTAAATTGTTTTTTATCTGCATGGATTATTCTGATAATATTTCCAGCACTTCTTCCGGCTTTTTCGCTTTTAGGATTTGATCGCGTTTTTCTGAACTTTTGAATAAAAGACTTACTTCCGCCAGGAATTGCAGATGAGGTCCGGTTTTTTCTACCGGAGAAAGCGTCATAATAAAAATACGGCACGGCAGTTTATCTAGTGAATCAAAATCGACCGGATTGTCAGAGATTCCAATACATGCAGCCAGATTCTCTGTAGTGGCTGTTTTTCCGTGAGGAATGGCAATCCCGTGCTTCATTCCGGTGGACATCTTTTCTTCTCTGTCTATTACCGCGTTTAACGCGGCTTCTCTATCCCGGATTTTTCCGGTTCTGTAAAGAAGATCAAGCATTTCATTAATTATTTCTTTTTTTGTGGTTCCTTTCAGATGAAGGTCAATACTATCTTTAGTAATAACTGATTTCAGGTTCATTATTTGAATTTATGCCCTAAGTACCGAAAAGTCAAGTTTTTTTTATTATGCTGCTTAGTATGCGGTTATTATTGATTTTTTTAATAAAAAAAGGGGCTTATCGCCCCTTTTACATAAAAAACCGCAAATTTCAATTATTAAGTACATTCGTTTTTTAATGCGTTGATTTTATTCTCCGCCCATGCCTGAACAGGAAAAAAAACAAAATAACTTATTGCTATTGAATACGTCAGCGATGTTAAGCTCATCGCGAGAAAAGGACCCAAATAATTGAGCGAACCAAGATTTGAAAGAGCGTTTATCAAGAAAAAAATAAAATTGAATCCCCCTGTCGCAAGAGTAAATTTTATCGTGTTTTTAATTGATGTTGAAAGTCCTTCAAATTCCGTTATTGTGTAAGTAAAATTTTTCCTGAAACTGGAAACAAAATAATTTCCTATTGTTTTTCCGCTTTTTGACGCGGCCAGAAAAAATATTATCGGAACCAGTATCGCGATAAATGACCAGGGATGTAAAAGCGTAAAAAGCGGTCCTGAATACATCCCGACCAATACGCCGCTTCCAAAAACAAAAAATAAAACCATAAATAAAAATCCAATTATCAAAAGCATTATTCTCCTCCTATAAAGTTAATTATTATTTCGGTTATATTATCAATATAACCGTATAACGCCTGCGAACTTCCCGGCATTGCGTAATCCAGGTTTCTGTAATATCTATCCGCCGCTTCCCTTAACGGTTCCATGTTCAGCGTGAAACACATTGTAAAAACGATTACGCACGCGGCGGCAAGCATTAGCATTTTTTTAGGATCAATCCTGTCGTTCATTGCCCTATGCAGTCCCTTTTTTACGGCATAATCAAGATTGTCCTGCCTGCAATCCCGTGTTTTCTCAATGTGCCGCAGGAATAAATCTCTATTCATCTAACACCTCCAGCCTTAATAAATTTAAAGCCCTGTTTAAACGGCTTTTGACAGTTCCTTCCGGTATGTTCAATATCTCCGATATTTCTTTCAGTGAAAAATCCGAATAATATTTTAAACTGATGATTTGACGAAGCTCATACGGCAGCGATTCGATCATCTGGGAAAAATCAAAATCGCTGTGATTGTCAAAATACGCGCTTTCAGGAATTGTTTCCGTAACTATTTCATATTTTCGCCTCCTGTAATAATCATTGGCTACATTCAGCGCAATGCGGATAAACCACGTCTGCGCAAACCTGGGTTCGCGGAGTTTCCTGATGTTTTTAAAAGCGCGAAAAACCGCTTCGCTTACAGCATCAAGAGCCAGTGATTCATCGCCGAGAATGCCTCTTGCCGCGCGGTAAAGTTTTGTTTTCATTGTATCGCATAACGCGACAAAACTTTTTTCATCGCCTTTGGATGCTTTTTCAGCAAGGCTTTCAATTGTTATACCATTCACCGCTTAATTTCTCCTGCTCATATATTAGACGTTCAGGAAGGCATTTTAGTTCTTGATAATTAGGAAAAGATATTAATTATTATATTATAGGAGAGATGATATCTGCTTTATTTGATTTAGCAAATGGTTGTTAAATCAAATAAACATGAAAAATTCACCGATAATAAAGAGAATTTATATTGTCATTGGGTATTAAAAGCTGTACAATATATTTAGTAATATATAGATAGGGTTTTCCAGACTGTGCCGGCAGGAGACACTGGATGCGTTCCCAGCCCTATAGCACCTGATTACACAGATAAAACCTGTCCTCCTGCCAGAGAGTGAAAAAAATATAACAGAAAAGAAAGTAGTACCAGCTGATGATAAAAATTTTATCGGTATTGGAAAAATAGTATTTGACAAAGATGCGGAATGGAATATTCCTCATCTTCACTTTATGGTAGATAGAACAACTTCTGGAAATTACGAAGCTACTCTTTTGGAATTTGGGTTTGTTTCATGGGCAGAAAATAAAAATGAAGTAATCAAGAGCCTGGTATTACAGACACAAACATATATTTTAAATGTAATGGAAAAATCAGGTTTTGATGAATTCATCCGGGAAGTAGACAGTAATTTAATGGACAGCTATTGGAAATATTATAGAAAAATTGAATTTACCCTTGCAAAAAGCGGCAGAGATTTAAGCCACGAAATGGATAGACATATAGTACAGGCAATTATAGAAATGGTTTCTGAGGAAACGAAAAATTTAATCGAAAAAATCGCCAAAGATAATGTCGAAAGATTAAAATCTGAGATTGACAGAATATACAAATTAAATCCATCTATAACCTACAATGAGATCAAGGCTGCTGCATGAACAGCGATTTGTTAGATGCCGGCTGTGTTATACTGCATTTATGTAAAAAAGACATTATTACATTAGAGGAATGAAAACGCAATCATCCTAACGATCAAGATTATAATGTATTTTTTAACCGCTCTGGTGACAAGATAGGGGATGTCGGATTAAATATAATAAAACGTTCCGGAAGGTATTATATAGCTCGCTCGATTATTAATATTCTATCATATCGTCACAATTTTAATGCTGATAATATAGAAGCTCTTGCAAAACTTCAGTTTTGTAAGAGCTTCCATTAAAAATCGTAGTTTTGCAGGGCTTCTGCCCGAAAAACTACTTAGCCGCGGCAAAACTAACCGAGTTTTGCAAGCGGCTATATATACAAAGAATGTGCCATATGTGCATAAAAACGGCGCATCACTCCCCCTTGCGTGAAAGTTTTCTACTCTTTCACTCATTCGTATTGGAGTTAAGGCGCCGGTTCTTCCGGTAGTCTTAAACTATTTCCTTACCCTGTAAGGATTTATTAATGAGCCGCGCAGGATTCGAACCTCCGACCACCGCCTTAAAAGGGCGATGCTCTACCGACTGAGCTAGCGGCCCGTTGCCACCTGAAAATAATGTGGTTAAGTTATATGTATAAGAAAACGGCAAAAAGATCAAGTAGGAGCGGACTAGTGTTGTCTTATACAAATGACGGAATAAATGTTAAGCTAATTCCTTATGCAATAAGGAATTAGCGCATTTGTTATTATGCAAACCGAATTTAACAAAACACCAGGTTTTAAATAAAGCACAATTATCAGCGGTTTTTCAGATCTGCGTCTTTTTTCTCAATCTGGTTTTTTATAACAGCGAGTTCTTCAAGCAGCGACCGGAATTCGATCGCGTCACGTTCAATTATTTCCTGTCCGCGGTCTGTAAACGCGGCATAAGCCTCATTGCCAAGTTTAGTCAGGAGTTTTTGAGCCTGGTTTTCAAGCTGTTTGATGTCCCACATTAATACTCCTTTCTCGCCTAAATCCTGCGCTTTCGCTCCCGCTTTTAGCGCGAAGTCTTTTGACGCTGCCCATCCCTGCTCCAGCATGTCTTTCATTCTTTCGCTGAATGTCATAATAACCTCCTGCGTTATTTTCGTTTTATACCCAGTATAGTCAAATCATCATACTGCTCGTCTTCCATAACATGAGTATAATACATATACGCCGGATTTTCAGGAAATTCTTTTGTGTATGAACAATAACGCCTGTATTGCAGGAAATGATTTTTAAGGAATTCGTCCACTTTTTTATCAATCAGCACCCGGGATTCTTCTCCCGCGTTTTCCGCTTTATAACATCTGAACATTTTTTCTACCGCTACCAATGCCATAATTACTTCATCCGCCCGGCCTTCACAGGCAGAAAAATCAAACTGAAGTTCAACATTGCCTTCGCCGTTGTGATATTTACGCAGCGTATAAACCTTGCGCGCCATTACCGCGTTTATTATTGCTTCTACCCGATCCGGGCCCATTTCTTCGTCAGCCTGCCCGCAAAGGTGATTTTCATGAGGAGTACCGGCATGTCCTTCTTTGCAGGTAATTTCCTTGAATTTTTTATCCCTGAATTTTCTTTTCGCTTCTTCAATGCCGTCTGTGTAGAGCAGCAGAATATCGCCCTTGTCGATTTGCGCGGTCTGAACTTTATAACCGCCTGTGGACTGTATCATAATATTGGGAAGCACGCCTGTAGCCGGCGTTTGCGGGAGAGTAATCGTTTTTAATTTCCCTTCGGACTCATCGTAATAATGAATGACATTGTCTCCGGCATTACAAAACCTGACAAGCCCTGTTTGCGAGTCAAAGAGGCAAAGCGTAAAAGCGGCAAACCGGCCTTTAAACGCAAGAGCTTCTATAAAGTCATTAATTTGATAGACAAGATCCTCTATGTGAAAACCTTTCTCGGTTGGTTTCCACCTTTTAAAGTGGCCGATGAACATTGTCGCTACCTGAATCATAATTAATGCCGCGGGAATTCCCTTACCGGCGACATCGCATTTAATAATTGCGTAGTAACGGCCGTCCAGGTCTTTATAATCAAAGTAATCTCCTGATACGCCCTTAGCGCCTTCGTAATAACCGAAGAAACTGAGATTAGCTGTATTATTCATGCCGCTCGATTGTTTGTTGCCGTGGCTGTCTACTTCCAGAGGAATAAATTTTTTCTGTATTTCTTTGCCTATGCTAAGGTCAGACGCGGCGATTGCCGCCTTAACAAGCCCGTGTGTCATGTCATTGACAGTGCCGCCAAGAATGGCGATTTCATCATTTGTTTTAATATCAATGTCAATTCCGGCCAGTTTTGACTTGTCCTCTGTATCGCGGATTATTTCTATATGCTTTACGAGTTTTCTGATTGGACTGATGATTATAACAGAGAAAATAAAAGCGGCGATAATTCCTATCGCGATTACAACTAACGCGTCTATTCCGATTGTTAATAGCACTGTTCTCTGTCCCTGAGAAATCGCTTCCATAATTGAGTCAAGAGAAACTTCCAGCCGGATTAATCCGCGGTAGAAATGATCATCGGCGTTCTGGCGGTACATAATCGGTTTATAGAATATGTATGCACTGTCTCCTTCACGGCTGATTCTGTCAGCGGAAAAACCAGGATATGAGCCGATATTCCCCGATATTTGCGAAAGTATATCGTTAAGCTTTACTTCCATATCATTGATCGCGACCTGAATATCGGCTCTGAGCCTTTCAGCTTCAGCGCCTGTATCAAGCGCTCTCCTTAAACCTTCTTCGTACAGCTCTCTGATATTTTTAGAAAGCTCTCCCGCTCTTTCCTGCGCCTGTTTATCAAGATCACCGCTTAAGCTGTTATAAAACGGAGTAATAGAATCGGTTAATCTTGATGTTCCGATTCGTAATTCAGATGTGTCAATCTTTGAATTAATCGCAGGATCATTTGACGCCCAGACATGATCTGAATTAATTGAATTAATACCGTAACCTGTTATCGTGATATATTTCGCTTCGGGAAGAGCCGCTGACTGAGACGGAAGGAACATTAATTCAAGCGCGCCTCTTTCTCCCATGGATTGAATCGCCATTGGCAGATACGATCTGGCGCTGGACGCGATTCCTTCTAACAGAACCTTTGATCGATCCCATAAACTGTTCAGCAAGGTTTCCCGCTGGGTATTCGTCATTAAAATGTACATCGGTATTGATATCATTATTACTACAAGAAGAATAAGTCCGATTGTAAATGATGAAAGTTTAAAACGCAGCCCTCTTCCTCTTTTTTGAATCTTCGCTATTCTTTGCTTCTTTTCCGTTGGCATAAAATCTCCTGTAATAACCGCAAGCGCTTCCTGCCTTATGGCCGAGCCTTCCGTAATAATTCCGCTTATACCTCTGATAATCGCAATTACGCCAAGCGCGCAGAAAATGATTAAGATGGCCGCAAGCGCCATGATCGGGTTTATTGTAAACAGCTTGTCCTTTTGTATGCTCCATGACGATTCCCATTCACCGGTATAATCGCCGAATTTAACAGTTCCTGTTCTTGCGGCCGGAACAAATGAGTTTGCCGTATACCGGCCTCTTGATGAATGTACAAGACTTATATTGTATTGGCCTTCTTCAGTTATATGAAAAACAATGCCGTCTATTTCCCTGTCCGATACAATATCAAAATCAGTTGTTACCTGATTAGGACGGCCCGCCTGTTCCAGAATAACAGAAGTTATCACTCCGTTGGTTGAAAATCCGCGGCCTATAATCCTGATAGAAAGTTCTCCCTGCTCGTTCTGCTGCGCGTCAATATAGGTGACGCTTGTAAATGGAATAAATTTATTAGTGTTAAATATTATACTGGCCGGCCGGCCTATATTGCCTGCCTGATCAACTGCGGAAACTGTAAACGCGTAAGCGCCGTTTTCCTGATTAGTAAAATTTGCCGATGTTGACGTTCCGGTTATGCTTGACGGAGGAGCGTTAATAACTGCGTTATTTATAACTGCGTTATTTAAATTTACCGCGCCCAAATATTGAAGATTCCATGTGTAGCCCGCAACATACGGATCAACTGAAGGTTCCCATAACATTTCGAAAGTGTTGGAAAGAAGGAATCCCGCCTCATCCAGCTGCGGTTCTATTATTGTCAGTTCAGGAGGCGAGGCTGTTTTTCTGTAGTACATAATCTGCGAAGGCGGCGACCAGTTACCTGCATAATCAACAGCGCGGATTTTAAAATACCACTCTCCATCCGTGTCCGCGTCAAGTTCCAGATTCAGGTTCTGTGTATTTCCGGTATTGTAAACCAATATTTGTTCCGCAGGCATGGAATTTTCATTCTGATTCCATGTCCATGAAAACCCGTAAATGCCGGAAGTATCCTCAGGAATATTCCATGTGACTCTGGCTCTTTCAGAACGGCCGGCTCCTGACGCTGTAAAGTTAAGCGGCGTAATCTGCGGACTTACGGCAGTCGCGTCCGGCGCAAGCATGTAGATTCGTCCTAAGCCCCGGACTGTCATCTGCCAAAAAACATATGTACCGTCTCTGTCTACAACAGGCCTTGCAAATGACGCCTCCGCCGCTGAACTTGAAAGCTGATAATTCTGCCAGTTATAATCGCCGCGCTGAGCCAGAACGATGCTGTTATTTCCGCTTCGGCTGTCAAACCATACAACGACAGGAACATTATCGTTAATAAAACCGATTGGATTCTGGCAATAAGCTTCTACGCTGTTCACCCGCTCCGGGCTACCGATAATATTTCCGTTTGGGGAAACTACCGCGCTGTATATTTGAGGCGATTGATTGGAAAAACGCCTCTCCCAAACCAGTAATAAATTATTACCGTATTTTGTAAGGTGTGGCCGCTGATTGTCAAAACTCCCCGGGTCTGCCTGCGTCTGTATTTCCGGATCCTGAAATACGGTGAACTGCCTTGCCGCTGTCCATGTTCTTCCGCTATTATCGCTTGTTTTATAATAAAGCTGAAAGGCGGACATTGAACCTGATCCCATAGAAAGAGACTGAAAAAACACAACATCTCTTTGCCCCGCGCTGGCGTGCGCCGGAAGAAAGTTAAGTGTCAGATTGTTTTCTGTTACAAATAATTCAAAAGGCGACCAGTTTATTCCGTCATCCGAGCGGGAATAAAAGATTGACATTGACTGAGAGCGGCCTCTTGTTACAAAAAGAAGATAACCTCCGTCAGCGCGGACAAATATTTTAGGAGCAACAGAATTTTCAGCGCCAAGATCCAGTTTTCTTCCTGTAAAAGTGCGTCCTCTGTCTTCCGATATCAGAATCTCCGTTTGCGCGTCTCCCGCAGCCGCCGCGATAATTATCCTGCCGCGGTTATCTATTACAAGGCTCAAAATAGAAGGCTCTGCCCCTAAGTACGCGTAAGGGCCGCCCGCGGTTCCTCTTTGATTCCAGTTTCCTCCCGATTCTTTTACAGCCAGATTTATATTGATGGAACCGCCGCCTGACGCGTTAGGTGTAACTTCCTGCCACGCGACTGCCGAAAAATCCGCTGAATACGCGCTGACAGGAAACGCGCCCTCCCCGGGAGAAAAAGCAGCCGCTTCTTCCCAATAAAAATCAACAGCGGAAAGGTCAGGCGCAATAAAAAACAATATTGACGGCAGCGTTATAATTTTAAAAAAGACAGATAATAAATATAAAAAGAAAAATTTATTTTTTTTACTGTAAGTTTGAATCATAATACCGATTGTATCCTTCTTTGCAGTTCCAGCACCTTTGTAATATTGCGGTTTCTTGGATTTTGCAAAAGCATTTCCACAAGCGAGTAAGCCACAAGGTTGTTTCCGGCGTTAAATTCGCGTAACGCCTGCTGGTAGTAAGCTTCGTCATCCATTGTAAGGATAATGGTTCCGGGAATGCTCATTCTGCCGAGGAGGATGTCTCTTACGCGCATCGCTTCGGTATTGTCGGGGTTTAACACAATTGCCTCATCAAGCTGCAGGCGGGCGACATCATACTGCGCCGCCTGATTCGCCTGCACTATCCTGTTAGCGGACGCGGTTAACTGCGCTGAACGCGCGATATTCTCAGGGTTCGGCGGCGGCGGACGGTAACCCATATCAATTTCCGCCTGTGTTATTAAAGCCCTTATATTCGGATAATTCGGATTTATTTCCGCGAGGTTTTGAAGGTCTGCGAATGCTTCTATTGAGCGTGTTCTTGTTCCGGTTATGGCGTTTCTGATTCTTTGTTCAAACGTAGCGTTAAATTCAGCCGGATCTATAAATTGTTCAATCCGCAGATCCAGAATACCAGCTTCCTGATTCAGCGGAAATACAAGTTTAACTTCTCTTGTCAGCTGCCGCGCTTCATCAAATTTCTCAAGCCCCGCTGTCCGCTGATTGGTGTTTATATAACGGATTCCTTCTTCGTAATTTCTCTGCGCCTGGCTTAAAAGCTGGCTCATTTCCGGGTACAGCGGAGCTGTCGGAGATATAACCCTCCCTGTATTTGCAGATAACGCGTTGCGGACAATATTTAACCACAATGATACTTCTTCATTCTCATCGGAGTTTGTGGTATGCCAGCGGTTCCTCGCTCTTACAAGACTGTCTTCCGCCTGTACAAAGTTTCCGTTAAAGTACGAGTTGCGCGCGCTGTTTAAAAGACTGCGCACTTCCGCTATCACAATTTCATTTTCCGCGGCGGCGATTGACTGGCCGAAATTGATCAGCTGAACATCCCTTCTTTCCCGCACTGAAGCGGAGTCCTGCAAAAACAGAGAATCGCTGAATCTGACAGACGCGCGCTCGATCCGGTCCCGCGCGGTGGTGAAATCGCGTCTTTGAAAAGCGTTTTGCGCTTCAGAGAAAAGGCGCTCTCCTTCCTGCCTGTACGCTTCCGCCTGCGCGCTCCGGCTGCGGGCGGCTTCCAAAAGTTCGCGTCCCTGCGTTACAATCGCGGTTAATTCCCTGATTGTAGCCTGATAATCAGCGTTCGAAGCCGCGGTTTCGGCGGACAGCCTGTATTGATCTGTAAAAATATTAGCGTTATCCAGATCAACCGCGGCTCCTGCAAGCATTGATGTTAATACAGGAAGCGCTTCTGACGGATAACGCAGCGCGGTAAAGCTTTCTTCTTCCCCGCGGGGCCCGTAAATATATCTTCTTCCTGTTTCCAGCTCGTTTCTTCTCGCGCTGAGCGTGCTTTGTAAATTTTGATGCGCGATAGTGAAATATCTGTTAACTGACTGCTGTTCCTGCGCGAGAAACTGCGTGTGCATATTTTCTATCGCTCTTACCGCGTCTGTTATATGCGTTACGCGATAATAACCGCTTAACTGTGCGTTAACTGCGTTTGCGTTTGAAATTATCGCGTCAATATCATTTTGCAGTTCATTCAGTATTATAATAGTCTGCTGTTCAATTCCGAATGCCTGTGACGCGGTAATGTTTCCTTCGTTACGGCGGTCAAGCGATGAAAGATCAATATTCCGGCGCAGACCCGCGCTTACCGCCTGATTCAGAAAATTGTCCGCTTCATTCAGCGCGCTTATCTCAATAAACCGCCGGATATCAGAATTTAAAATATTATTTCCGCGTAAAGAAAGCGTCTGCGGATTTGATCCTTCAATCAGCTGACGTTTTTTTTCAAATAAAGCATACGAGTAATTAACATGATATGTTATTATATTAGCGGAAGATGTATCGATAAAATAATTCCCTTCGTTTATCGCCGCGATATAAAAATTTTTCACTCTCTCCATATAAAACGCAATTGCGTTAAAAACAGGATCGATAGAATTATTCCAGTATGTGTCGAAAGCGCCGAGCATTCCTTCCTGCGTTGATTCACCGGATCGCCCGTTAATTACCGCCGAAACAAACGCAAGATGATTTCTGTCTCCGGTATCCGGGCTTACGGTTTTTATTTCATTCAATATCCGGTCAAATACATTAACTGATGTATAAAGCTCCTGTTTTAAAGCGTAAAACCTGTCGATAGCGGATGATAACTGCCCTGATGTTTCACGAATCGCGTTCATATCACCGCGTTCAACGGCGCGGACATATTCCGCCGATAACGCGCTCATCCTTTCGCCTGTCTGTCTGAAAGACGCAATTGTCGAATCAACTCTTTGCGCTTCCCGCCTGACTTCGTTTTTACTGCTTTCTGTAAAATTACCGGCGTAAAATTCATCACGCATTATTGTCATGCCTTCCGCGTATGTTTGAAGCGCGGTATAACTCTCGCCTCTGTCCAGTAAATTCCTGCCTCTTTCCATTATACCGCGCAGTTTGTTCCTGTTAATATTAAACAGCGCGATTTCCTGCGCCTTGGCGACAAAGTTAACCATAATCGGACTGTTTTCATGTTCAAGCGTGTAAAGATGACTTGAAAGCGAATAAATTTTTTCATTATTGTCAGGGTCATTCAAAAGCGTATTTATCAATTCATCGGCGACACGGTTAAACTCATCGCGTATCTGGTAAATCCTGTGAAGACGCAGCTGGGTCTCATCAAAATAATCCGGATTGCTCCTTGTAAAATCGCCTAAAAGAATAATCGCGTCATCGTATAATTTGTTTTTTATCAGTTCATCCGCTCTTGATAGCTCTCCCTCTTTACCGCCTCCTGCGAAAGCCGTAAAGACCTGCAGAAACAAAAGAAAAATAAACAATGTTGTTATTCGGGTAAATTCCGGCATTATCATTATTATACTATATTATCGTAACTTTCCCGTTAATCCTTTCTATGTATACTGTTCTTTTTATATTTACCGATATATAGTGTATTAAGCGATGTATATATAATTGTAAATGACAAATAATAAAGTACCGGTTTTAACGGCTGTAATCCTGATATTAAATCCCCTGGTTTTTGTTTTATACGCTGAAGGAAATGATACTTACGGAAATATGGCGGATTATCTTAATAATATTTACGGCATTGACAATAATGCCGGTCTGACAGCTTTTCCGGTTTTAAATATTCCGATTGGAGGCCGCGCCGAAGGTATGGGCGGAGCGTTTTCCGCGGTTTCAGATGACATTTCCTTTTTGGAATTTAATCCCGCGGGATCTTCCATGCTTGCGACTTCCGAACTCGCTTTTTTTCATAATAACTGGATAGCGGAAACAAAAATGGAATCTATAGCTTACGCCACCAGGTTCTCAAGCCTTGGCATCGCGGCCGGCATGAAGTGGCTCTATACTCCGTTTACTGAGTATAACATTTACGGAGAAAGAGTATCCGGCGGATATTACTCAGAGGGTGTCGCTGTTTTTAACGCTTCTTATAATTTTTTTCAGGGGTATAATTTTTCCGGTCTTTCTATCGGAGCTAATATAAAAGGCGCTTTCCGGATTATGCCCGATTATACTGACAATTATGATAATGTCATAAGCGGTTCGGGCATGTCTCAATCCGCATTTATGGTAATGGCGGATATAGGTTTTCTTACCAGATTCGATTTATTTAAAGCATACACAGCCAGAGAGAAAAACGCCTCCGCCGCTTTAGTTATACGAAACCTGGGGCCTCCGGCGTTAGGTGATCCGCTGCCTACCGCGATTAACGCGGCTGTTTCATATAAACCGGTTCGTCCTCTTACCATTGCCCTTGATTTTACCCTTCCTTTAAATCTGGCTGATTTTAAGTTATCGGAAAAGCCATACGCGGCTCTTGGCCTCTCTGTCAATGTTACAAACTTTTTATCAATGCGCGCGGGGTTCATGTATAAAGCCGGAAGCAGCCGTATTAATATAGGCAGCGCTGTTAATTTAAGCGGCCTTTCAATAGAGATGAATTATACTCTTGATCTGCTTACGCAGCTGCAGCCGCTTAACAGAGTCAGTATGGGAGTGCGCCTTGATATGGGCGACGGCGGCAGAAAATCAACTTCAAACAGGGTTGAGGAACTGTACCTTTTAGGACATGAAGCATATTCCCGCGGAAACGCCGCGGACGCCAGAATATGCTGGGAAGAAGCGCTGCGTCTTAATCCGCGTTATCAGCCCGCGATAGACAGCCTGGCAATATTGAACGCTAGAGAAAATATTATGCAGCGCGTTGATGACATACAACGCCTCGACTTTTAAATCGTATAACAGCAGGTTATTTTTTTCTGCGAAAGACGCGGTAATTGATATTCGGAAAAATATTATGGCGCCGTTCAAGGGTAGTCAGCCATTCGGTGCTGATATAATTGCTGCCCAGCGCTTCATAAATTGTTGTAAAATTGCGTAACGAATTTTCTACTTTGCCACGGGCGTATTCTGTCGAGTCCTGTTTGTACAGAAGCGCAGGCCAGTCCGAAGATTGAGCCAGCAGTATCTCACGCGCGGCCTGATTCAGCGCGCGCTCTTTTAATCCTGTGTCATCGGGGAATCGTTCGGCGAGTTCTGTCATTCTTTCCATCGAGCGGTAAAGATGGCGGTATATCCAGTCATTTGACACATCCAGCCATGTCTGCGCGTAACCGTTTTCGCCGCCGGAAGAAAAATCGGGCTCTACTGTCTGAAAAGAAGAGATATTCTGTTTGTAAATGTACTCGCCCGGGCAGATAATTTTAATATCTTTTTTTCCGGCCGCCGCGCGGAAAAGCGCTTCAAGAAACACAGCGCCTTCATGCCATAGCCTGCCGAAATTATCCGCGTTATTTGCAAAAAGACTGATAGGAGGCTCTTTCATTAATCCTGACGCTTCTTCCAGCCTTGCGGTTATGTTCGCAAGAAATTCATTTGCGTATTCAATTGTTTTCGCCTGCGCCGCCTGCGTATTATATATGTTATTAAGTCCTGATGATTTTCCGTCTGCTGTATTGTGCGCCCAGTATTTAAATCCTGTTGCGCTTCGCCTGCCTTCCGCGCTTTGGAACAGGCTGACTTTTTCATGAGGAAGTTCATAACCGATATCGCGTTTATTATTGCGGAACAGTTCGTCAGCTGTGATTTTTTCTATTTCCTGCGCCGTGTACAGATCCCTTGCGATTACAAAAGTTCCGTTAGGTGTTTTAACAGGAGCAAAGCTGCCCTTTGCCGGAGCGGGACTGCCGAAAAAAAGACCGTGATTGTCAATAATTGTGTAACTGTAATTGTACGCTTTTAAAAACGGCTCTATCGCGGGAGTCCAGCCAAGACACGGCAGCCAGAATCCCTGAGAGCAGCTGCCGAAATGGCGGCGGAAAATTGATACCGGCGTTTCCATCTGCGCTTGCAATGTTTCCTGATTATGGCCTATGAACGGAAGAAAGGCGTTTGTCGCGCAGCAGCCGAGAATTTCCATTTTTCCCCTGCGTTTGTAAAAATCAAAAGCCTTTAATATATTTTTTTCATACTTTTCTGTATAGGCGATTCGTCTGTCCACTACATGGTTGTAATAAATCTGCGCGAGTTTATTTAAAGCGCTGTCGCCAGCGGTGCGTTCCAGCTCGCGCCTGCCGAATTCTATCTGCTTATCGGCAAATGCAATGTACTTCCTCTGAAGAAGCTCGTCACATAACATATGGCAAAGCGAAGGAGAAACCGCAAGGCCGAGCCGGAAGGGCACATGATCGTTTTCCAGCCTGTTCAGCATTTCAAGCAGCGGAAGAAGAGTTTCGGAAACATATTCAAAAAACCGCACTTCCTCGCCTGCGTGAGTCAGGTCTTCTTCTTTATTGTATTCTCTTACAAGAGGCAAATGCGCTTCAAGAACAAAGGAAATCGCGTAACGGAATTCCATAAATAATTTTACCTCTTGATCCTGGTATTGCGATCTTTGCTTTTAATTACGGTTAAATCCTGCACTCCCGAAAGGCGCAGCAGCGGATTGCGGATCATGCCCGTTATATTATTATTTTCGCTTAACGTCGGAAGAATAAACGGCGCAGAAGACGCTATTAATAATTCGGAGTTTCCTCGTATAACGCCCAGCTTTATCACATAACGGTTTGGTTTATGAGAGCTGTCTTTTTTTGGTTTGCTATCGGCAGACGTTTCACTGTCTGAATCTGCGCTGTTTATTATCTCTCCTGCAAATCCCAAATATCTCGCGCTGTCTTCCCTGCTGACAGAGACAGTGAACAGGTTATCATTCAGCTCAAGTTCCTTTCCCTTCTTGTTTAACTGAACAACCCGCAGAAAATAACCCTGAAAATCTTTCGCGTTTTCATGTATTTCCCTGTCATGCCCTTTTATTTCCCAAAAAGTAAAAACCCATAAAGGATCCCTTATAATAACTTCAACATAGGAAATATTATACTGTTTAGGCAGTAATGCAGGTTCTGAATAGGACGGGTTTACTTCGATAGGGTCTTCCGGTTCCTGTATGTCTGTGTTGGCTGCTTCGAGAATTTCTTCGATAATAAAAATCCTCTCCAGTTCGGGAGGAATGTCAACGCCGTATGAGTCTGCGTATTTTATTAATTCGTCTGTACTCAGGCTTTCCAGCCAGATACGCGATACAGGAGTGTGCGGGCTTCCTTCCATAGCTGCTGTCTATTGTGGTAAGAAACGAAAATAAAGTCAATTACAGGAAATATAACCTATAAAAAGCAAAACCGGTGTTTCTTTTTCAGTTAAAATCAGGCGATCTTAAAACTTCTTCAATTTTATTAAGCTCTTCAGCGGACAGAACCGGCTGGGAAACAGCGCGAAGATTTTCTTTTAATTGGGATGAAGAACTGGCTCCTATCAGTACGCTGGTGCTGCGGCTGTCACGCAGTATCCATGAAATAGCGAGCGAAGAAAGCGTTCTGCCTCCCTGGCCTGCGATATCGTTGAGAGCGTTCAGTTTTTTAAGCAGCTGCGGCGTAATCGAAGATGATTTTAAAAACACTTCCTTAGAGGCGCGCGAGCCATCGGGGATAACACCGTCAAGATATCTCCCGGTTAAAAGCCCCTGCGCAAGCGGAGAAAAACAAATGCATCCTGTCCCCTCTTTTTCCAGAACATCCAATAATCCGTCTTCTATCCACCTGTTTAACATCGAATAACTTGCCTGGTGAATAAGGCACGGCACGCCCAAACCGCGAAGCGCGGAAATAGCTTTTGCGCTCTGTTCGGGATTGTAATTTGAAATACCTGCATAAAGCGCTTTTCCCTGCCGGACAATGTCAGCTAATGCGCCCATTGTTTCTTCTACAGGAGTCTCAGGATCAGGGCGGTGACTGTAAAAAATATCGACATAATCGACAGACATTCGTTTTAAGCTCGCTTCAAGGCTTGCGATAAGGTATTTCCTGCTTCCCCATTCGCCGTAAGGACCCTGCCACATGTTATAACCGGCTTTTGTTGAGATAATAATTTCATCGCGGTAAGGCAGAAGGTTTTCTTTTAAAATACGGCCGAATGTAATTTCCGCCGATCCAGGAGGAGGCCCGTAATTATTCGCAAGATCGAAGTGGCACACTCCCGCGTCAAACGCCGCAAGAACTGTTTCAAGTCCTGTCTCATAACGGTCAACTCCGCCGAAATTATGCCAAAGACCGAGCGAAATTTCAGGCAGTTTAAGCCCGCTTCTTCCGCATCTGCGGTATTTCATTGATTCATAACGATTTTTATCAGCTGTGTACGGCATATCTTTCTCCTTTATTAAATATAAGCAGGATATTCTATTATGTCAGCATAAAAATTCCTGGCTACACACTGCTTATATTTAATGTTAGAATACATTATGGCTTTAAATTGCGGTATTTTAGGTTTGCCTAATGTGGGAAAAACTACAATCTTCTCGGCATTGTGCGGCGTTCCCGCAGAAACCGCTAATTATCCGTTCAGCACAGTCAAGGCAAATGTGGGGATAATCAATGTTCCCGATACCCGGCTTGATAAGTTATCCGCTATTTTTATTCCGGAAAGAACAATTCCCGCGACTGTGGAATTTGCAGATATCGCCGGATTAGTAAAAGGCGCGTCAAGGGGAGAAGGACTTGGCAACCAGTTTCTTTCTCATATACGCGACGCGTCGGTTTATACGCATGTTGTCCGCTGCTTTGAAAACAGCGATGTAGTTCATGTCAGCGAAAAACTCGATCCCGCGTCCGATATAGAAACAATCGATATTGAGCTTGCGTTAGCTGACATGCAAACACTGGCGAAACGGCGGGAACGGGCGGAAAAAGCGCTGAAAAATCCAAACGAAAAAAAATTAAACGAATTTGTGCTTTCTCTATTAAACGAAAAAATAAATCCCGCTCTGGAAAACGCGCAGCCTATCCGGTCTCTTGGCTTAAACGATGAAGAAAAAAACGCTGTTTACGACTGTCATTTTATTACGGCAAAACCGCAGCTTTATGTATGCAATGTAGATGAAGAAGGAATAAAATCCGGTAATAAATACGCAGAAACAGTAAAAAAACGCGCGGCAAGCGAAGGAACGGAAGCGGTCTTAATATGCGGAAAATTTGAAGCCGACCTTTGCGGCATAGAAAACCCGGAAGAAAAAAAGGCCTTTCTTGACGATTTAGGCCTTAAAGAGACAGGTTTGTCCGCATTGATTCACAGCGCGTATAAACTGCTCGGTTTAAGAACTTTTTTTACAACGGGAAAAGACGAATGCCGAGCGTGGACATTTCACTCAGGCGGTACAGCGCCGAAAGCGGCTGGCGTTATTCACACTGATTTTGAAAAAGGTTTTATCAAGGCGGAAGTATACACCTGCGAAGATATCTTTCATTACGGAACAGAAGCGAAAATCAAGGAAGCGGGAAAATACCGTCTGGAAGGAAAAGAATATGTCGTTCAGGACGGAGATGTAATGTTTTTTAAATTTAATATTTAAGTCAATAGAAGCTGTTTTTAGAGCGCAAGATATACACCGTTGTAAGTTTTTATTAATTTTGGTATATTCTCTTTATGATAGTGCCGTCTGCTGTCCTGAAGTTTTCACTTTTTCACGGACTTACGGAAGAGCAGGCTGAAAATATCATTCCTCTTATGGTACAGGAAGAATATAATCCCGATGAAATAATCATTACGGAAGGCAAATCCAATGATAAGATTTATTTCATCGTAAAAGGAAAGGTTACCGCGACTAAACGAAACACGCTGCTTTCATATTTTTGCGAGGGCGACTCATTCGGAGAAATGGAAGTGCTGGATGTAATGCCAGCTAACGCTACCATAAAAGCGTTTTCGCCAGTTGTTGTAATGGCAATATCAAATAAAGCGCTGCGCACGATTTACAATATTGACGTAAAGACATTTTCGCTTTTAATATTGAATATTGCGCGGGATTTTTCAAGGCGTTTACGCAAGATGGACGAAAAACTCGCGTCTTCGCCGCCAATATTTATTTAATTAAAGGAGCTGCTATGATCTTCAATCCCGAATACGAATGTATGGAAGAACAGGCGCGGAAAAAGCTTCAGCTTGCGTCATTAAAAAATCTTGCGGAAACAATGTACTGTAAAGTACCGTTTTATAAAAAGAAATTCGATGAAAAGAAAGTTACACCGCGTGATATTCATTGCATTAATGATATCAATAAACTGCCGTTTACAACAAAAGACGACCTAAGGGAAAATTATCCTCACGGTCTTCGCGCCTGCCCGCAGGACAGAATTGTGGAAGTGCATATGAGCACCGGCACAACCGGCAAGCCTGTTGTAAATGAATACACTGTTAAAGATATTGACATCTGGCGGGAGTCCATGGCGCGGACTCTTGCAGGCGCGGGATGTACGCGCGATGATATCGTTCAGAATTGTTACGGATACGGGCTTTTCACAGGCGGCCTTGGAGTTCATTACGGGTCAACAACTATCGGCGCGGAAGTTCTGCCGATGTCCAGCGGCAATACGGAACGGCAGCTTATGATTCTGCGCGATTTTGGTTCAACTATGCTTACATGCACTCCCTCTTATGCCCTCTATCTCGCGGAAGAAGCTGCTGATGCCGGCATAGACATCCGCGCTCTTCCGATTAATAAGGGCTGCTTTGGCGCGGAAGCATGGAGCGAAAACATGCGGATCGAAATCGAAGCCCGCTACAATATGAAAGCGTACGATATTTACGGATTAACAGAAATTATCGGACCCGGAGTGGCTTTTGAATGTGAAGCTCAAAGCGGCCTCCATGTAAATGAAGATTTATTCTACCCGGAAATAATCGATCCGGAAACAGGAAAATCATTGCCTGCCGGAGAAAAAGGAGAATTGGTCTTTACCACGCTGACAAGAGAAGGAACTCCGATGCTGCGTTACCGTACAAGAGATATTACCTTTATAATGGAAGAACCATGCGTATGCGGACGCACCACAAGACGAATACACCGCCTGTTTGGGCGCACCGACGATATGTTAATCATACGCGGAGTAAATATATTCCCAAGCCAGATTGAACAGGCACTTATCGAAATTGAAGGAACAGAACCTCAGTATCTGATCATTGTAAGCCGCGGCGAAAACCGTCTGGACGAGGTAGAACTGCAGGTCGAGGTTAAAAAAGACGCTTTCAGCGACGAAACAAGAGGTCTTGAAAGCCTAAGAAACCGTATTGAACAGGTAATGAAGAGCAAATTGCAGATTTCTGTAAAAGTAAAACTGGTAGAACCTAAAACTATTGAACGATCAGTAGGAAAAGCGAAAAGAGTTATCGACAATCGCAAAATTTAGGGTTAAAATTGCATATATCGGCGGCAGGCATTTTGTCCGCAGCCGGATTGCGAAAAAAGAGCCGCAGCGTAAAGGAGTAAATTGCAATCATGGGAATAAAGCAAATTTCTGTTTTTTTGGAAAATACTACAGGCAGGCTGAGCGAAGTTACAAAGACTCTCGCAGACGCGGGAATAAATTTAAGGGCGATCAGTATAGCGGATACAGCAGATTTTGGAATTTTACGAATTATTGCCGATAAAACCGACAGCGCGGTAGCGGCGCTGAACACAGCTGGCTTTACTACGCGGCAGACTGATGTAGTCGCGGTCGAAATTGAGGACATTCCAGGCAGTCTCGCGAAATTAATGGATATTTTCAGGCAGTCGCAGGTAAATATCGAATATCTTTACGCGTCCCTTGAAGGTCAGGTAGGAAAAGCCGTAGTCATCTTTAAACTGGAAGATCACGAAAAAGGGCAGAAAATTTTAAGCGATAAAAATTTTAAGTTAGCGGATAATTTTTAATGAAGATACTGATGGCGGCGAGTGAAGCTGTTTTAGAGCAGCCTCAAAGGATAACAGTATGAAGATACTGATGGTCGCGAGTGAGGCTGTTCCTTGGGCTAAAACAGGAGGCCTGGCGGATGTTGTTTCTTCTCTTTCGGTGACTCTTGCGAATCTTGGCCACGATGTAAGAATTGTTATCCCGCGTTATTATTCGGTTGACCGCAGCGGACTAAAGCTTCTTCCTGGCGCTATGGGAACGCCGATGGGCGGAATAGAGGAATGGAGCGCAGTTTATACAACAGATATGCCCGATACGGCAAAAAAAAACCCGGTAAAAGTTTATTTTATAGATCACGAAATTTTTTTTGGAAGAGACGGAATTTACGGAAGCCCCTCAGAATCGGATTTCTCGGATAATTCAAGGCGTTTTTTCTTTTTCTGCCGGGCTGTTTTTCAGCTTTGCAGGAAAATAAAATGGTATCCTGACATTCTACACGCTCATGACTGGCCTGCCGCTCCCGCGACAGTATACCTGAAATTCGCGGAGAGAGCAGCGCAGAGTTCAGGTGAATTTAAAAAAACCGTATCGATACTTACCATCCACAACCTCGGCTATCAGGGCATTTACAGCAAAGATACGTTTAACTACATGGGACTTGGATGGGATGTTTTTTACAATGCCGGTTTTGAAGACTGGAGCATGCTGAACATGCTGAAAGCAGGCATTTACAGCGCCGATAAAATTAATACAGTTTCACCTAACTACGCGGAAGAATCAAAAGTGCAGGCCCACGGATTCCGTCTTGACGGAGTTTTACGTTACCGCAGCGCCGATTATACTGGAATACTTAACGGCATTGATAATAAAGTGTGGAACCCTGAGAATGACATATACATTCCGCAGTCTTATTCGCGAAAGGATATGTCCGGAAAAGCAAAGGCGAAGGAAGCGCTGCAAAAAGAATTCGGTCTTCCCGGAGATCCGAATGTGCCAGTAATCGGAATAGTTTCACGCCTTACTGAGCAGAAGGGCGTGGGCGAATTATTCGGTCCTACTTACGGATCCGCGTGGTCAATTTGCCGCGATATGGATTTACAGATAGCTCTTCTCGGCACCGGCGAATACTGGTGCGAAAACGAAATTACAAGTCTTGCTTCGCGCCTGTCAAACTTTAAGGCAAAGATCGGCTACAATGAAAAACTAAGCCACCTTATAGAAGCAGGTTCGGATTTTTTCCTGATGCCAAGCCGCTACGAACCATGCGGTCTTAATCAGATGTATTCGCTTTCTTACGGAACCCTGCCCATAGTGCGCCGTACAGGCGGTCTTGCAGATACAGTTGAAAACTACAACGAGCAGACAGGCGGCGGAACGGGATTTATGTTCGATCAGTTAAATCCATCATCAATTTATAATACTGTAGGCTGGGCTGTTTGGGCTTGGTACAACAGGAGAGACGATATTGAAAAAATGCGGCTGCGCGGAATGTCGCAGGATTTTACATGGGAAAGCTCAGCGCAAAAATATCTTGGAATATATAACGCGGCTCTTAAAGCAAGCGGCGCAGTTATAGAATAATTTAAAAAGGTTTATCATTCAAAAAAAATATACGCAAACATTTTCACAGATAATTGAATACTACAGTTATTTCCGCTAAACTCAAAATATGGCGGACAGGGTATTTACGGTACTCGATTTAATAGACTTGGATCTCAAGGAACATAACTCGCTTAACCTGCGCTGTATCGGCGGAAGAAAAGGACTTGGCAGGCCGATTGACATACCTGATCTAAACCGCCCAATGGGCGCCATAATGGGTTTTTTTGAAGACTTCGCATATCAGCGGATTCAGCTTTTCGGGCGCGGAGAAGTCTCCTTTTTACGGCGGCTGGAAGACGAAGGCAGAACCGACACAATCCGCGAATTGTTTAATTACTCAATGCCGTGCTGTATCTTCACTCATAATTTACAGCCTCATAAAGGTTTTTTTGATATCGCTGAAAACGCGCAGTGCCCTATATTGCAGACTGATTTAACATCATCGGATTTTTCTGCGAGAATTATGCGCATACTTTCAAGAATTTTTTCTCCGCGCCAGATTGTACACGGAGTGCTTGTGGAAGTCTACGGTTTGGGAATTCTCCTGCAGGGCGATTCCGGAGTGGGGAAAAGCGAAACCGCCCTTGAACTGATTCACAGAGGACACCGTCTTGTCGCGGATGATGTCGTGGAGATAAACTGTATTTACGGAAACACATTGATGGGAGCGGGAGCTAATAAAATTATCGGGCATCACATGGAAATCAGAGGCCCCGGAATAATCAATATAACACATCTTTTCGGAGTAAGAGCGATAAGGGATCGAAAGGAAATCCAGCTGGTCGTTGAATTGGAAGAATGGGATTCAAATAAAAATTATGATCGTCTCGGCGCGGAAGATCATACGGTTGAGCTGTTAGGGGTAAATATTCCAAAGCTGACAATACCTGTAAAACCCGGACGCAATGTTCCCATAATCATTGAAACTGCCGCGATGAACGAACGGCTCAAGTCAATGGGTTATCATGCCGCGAAAGAATTTAATAAGAATATCCTGAAATGGATCGAAAGCGACGCAGCCCGCTCGGTATTCTTCGGGCACGATGATGTAATATAGGAAAAATGAATGATTGAAAAAACCATAAAAGTTGTTAACAGAGCAGGCATTCACGCGCGTCCTTCGGCGCTTCTTGTTCAGACTACGAAAAATTTTTCATCAAATATTTACATGGAAAAAGGCACAGACAGGATAAACGCAAAATCAATAATGGGTATAATTACTTTAGGCGCTTCTTACGGAACAGAAATAAAAATAATCGCGGAAGGAGAAGATGAAGAAACCGCGGTAGAAGTACTCGCAAAACTTTTTGAATCCAAATTTGAAGAAGAATAAACTGACCGCATGATTTCGCTTTTTTCCAATGAGGTCTTTAAATGAACATATTTAAAAAATTAATAGGTCAGGCGGATTATCCAATATTCAAAGTGCGGGTATTAATTTTAATATATTCGCTTTTATGCGTTCTGACTGTTCTTTTCTCGCGAAATTTTTTTATAGAAATCCTAGATCGCGGCGAAGTTCCGGATCGGCTGAACCTTGTAGTGTTTTTTACGATTCCTGCGGTGCTAATGGTTGTTTTGGGAATTTCTTTTTTCTACCTTGTAATTGATTTTATATCCAACAGACCCGGGAGTAAATTCAACGCAAGGCTTATAGGTTATTTTGCTGTTATTATAATATTTTCTGTAACGCCGATTATATTAATGACAAGCACCGCGGTAAACGAGATCGTCCGCTTTTGGCAAAGCATAGACGCGCCAAGGGCGACAAGGTCTGCAAACAGCTTTATCGCGGAGAATTATTCAATGCATCTTGAACGCTTTGATAACATCATAAAACAAAATGATTTTTCATCAGTTTTATCCGGTGAAATGCTGCCCAAGGACATTGCCGCTGTTCAGGTTTTCCGGTTAACGGAGACATCCAGCAGATGGACAGATACCTCATTTTCAGGAGATGAGCAGTTCAGGCTTTCATCTCCGCCGGGGACGGAAAGCGGTTTTATAACAAGAGAGACGCCGCGCGATCTTGGAACCATTCGTTATGTGCAAAGACTTCAGAATAACGCGATCATTGTAATTAATTATGAACTTGGCGGCGATTTTGATTCAGGAAGAGCGGCTCTGGAAAATCAGGCGCAGCGCTTTGAAATTATAAACGAACTCAGGGGAAATCTGCAGCCGTTATTGATATATTACTATACCGTGTTTTTCCTTCCGACGCTCCTTATGACTGCGATTATTACAATCTCATTTACAAGACGGATTACCCGCCCAATCGCGGAATTAACGGAAGCGATTCAGCGCGTTGCCGAGGGAAATTTTTCCATTCAAATTTTAACGCGCAGAAACGATGAACTTGGGATTCTTATAAGATCATTTAACTCAATGGTGCAGGATCTTGAAAAGTCCAGGGCGGCTCTTGTAAAAAATGAAAAAATTTCAATTTGGCAGAACATGGCTCAGCAGCTCGCTCACGAAATAAAAAATCCGCTTACTCCGATAAAACTTTCCGCTGAGCGCGTACTGCGCAGATGGCGAAATGATCCGGAAAATATAAATGAAATTCTGGAAAAATCAATGCTCGCGATCATTCAGGAAACAGAAAGCCTTTCTTTACTGCTTAATGAATTTAAAACTTTATCAAAACCAATGGAGCCGTCTAAAACATTAACAGACCTGCGCGAATCCGCGGAAGAAATAATTAATTCATATTCAAGTTCATATCCAAATGTAAATTTCGATATAAGCAATGTTCAATTGAACATACAATTAAAAATCGACAAACACCGTTTTTCGCAAATTATGACGAACATCATTGTTAATGCGATAGACGCAATTTTATACAACGGCTTAATTGAAATCCGCACAGACCTTGTTAAAAAAAGGGAAGTCTGTTATTGTAGAATCAGCGTAAAAGATTCAGGGAAAGGCATCAGCGACGAAGAAAGAGAATTGATTTTCACTCCGTATTATACTACAAAAATAACAGGCACAGGTTTAGGGCTTCCGATCATTGAAAGGATAGTAAATGATCACGACGGCTCAATCTGGTTCGATTCGGCGCAGGGAGCGGGAACAACATTCTATATCGATCTTCCTGTCGCTTGACCTTTTCTTATAACAGCAATTCCGCCTTTGTAAAAAGGCTTATACAGAAGAGGATTTATATTGCCGGCAATACTAATCATCGACGATGAACCTGGTATAAGACTTACTCTCGCTTCAATTCTTGAAGATGAAAAATATGAAGTATTTATATCGGAAGACGCGGTCGCCGGCATAGAAATATTAAAAAGAGAAATTATTGATTTAATTTTTCTTGATGTTCTTTTACCCAGGATGGGCGGCATTGAAGCTCTGGAAAAAATACGAAGCGAATGGCCTGCGGTTGAAATTGTAATGATTTCCGGGCACGCAAATATTGACATGGCAGTGCGCGCCGTTAAACTGGGCGCGTTCGACTTTCTGGAAAAACCTCTTTCGCTGGAAAAAGTGCTTACAGTCTGCAGAAACGCGTTTACGCTAAAGCAGCTTCGCGATGAAAATAAAACCTTAAAAAAATTTAAATTCTTCGCCTGCGAAGACATTATCGGATCAAGCGCCGTTATCCGAAACATCAGGGAAATGGTTAAACAAGCCGCAGGCAGTGACGCGCGGATATTAATCACCGGCGAAAACGGAGCTGGAAAAGAAGTAATCGCAAGGGCTATCCATATGTGTTCTTCCCGCGCTGATAATCCGTTTGTTGACATGAACTGCGCGGCAATACCTGAAAGCCTTATAGAAAGCGAACTTTTCGGCCATGAAAAAGGCGCGTTTACGGACGCTGTTTCCTCCCGCAGAGGACGTTTTGAACTGGCAAACGGAGGAACTCTCTTCCTTGATGAAATCGGCGATATGAGTCTTTCCGCTCAGGCAAAAGTTCTTCGCGTTATTCAGGAGCAAAAAATCGAGCGCGTAGGAGGAGAGAAAACAATTGAAACCGACGTTCGAATTATCGCGGCGACAAACCAGGATTTGGATAAAGCCTGCGATGAGGGATGGTTCAGGAGGGATCTTTTTTTCAGATTGAATGTAATCCCGATTCACGTTCCTGCGATGCGGGAGCGGCCTGAAGATGTCCCGCTGCTTCTTTATCACTTCCTTAAACAAATGAAAAAAGAGATAACTGTAACGCAAGGCGCGCTGGATGTTCTGATTTCACATGACTGGCCCGGGAATGTGCGCGAATTAAAAAATCTGGCGGAAAGGATTGCGGTAATTCATCAGGGAGATATAATCACAGAAGATGATGTGCAAATATTACTTCATAAAAAAAATAAAAATGTAAACAAAAAAGAACAAGCCTGTATTCCGGCGGCTTTGCAGGATAATATACTGGAGCAGAATTTTAACGAAGCAAGAGAAAATTTTGAAAAATATTTTATAGAGCATCAGCTTTTAAAGAATAACGGCATAATATCAAAAACAGCGGAAGCTATCGGAATATATCCGAGCAATCTTCACGCGAAAATAAAAAAATACGGCATAAACCCGGCGCATAAAAATTAAAAACCGATTGAACAATTTTTTAATTTATATTATAAATTAATCAAGGATGGTTTATGAAAGAGCTGACAGATCGCCAAAAACAAATCCTCTCCTTCATTGCTGATTATATCAAGAAAAATTCTTATCCACCCACGATAAGGGAGATTGCCGACCATTATTCAATATCAGTTAAGGGAGCTCACGATCATATAACAGCGCTGCGAAAAAAAGGCCACCTGAAACACGCCGATAAACGGCCGCGGACAATGGGGCTGATCCATTCAAGGCCAGAAGACACCGATATGATGAACGTCCCTATTCTCGGCAGCGTTGCGGCTGGAATACCAATTTTATCAGATGAGAATTACGATGGAAGCGTAATGCTGCACCGTTCCATGCTTAAAAAAAACAGAAAATATTTCGCTTTAAAAGTAAAAGGCGATTCAATGTCAGGCGCGGGCATTCTGGAGGGCGACACGGCAATTATAGAAAAACAAAGCAGTGTCCGAAACGGAGAAATCGCAGTGGCAGTAATTGACGAAGCAGTAACATTAAAACGCTTTTACAAGGAAAGCACGAGAGTCAGACTACAGGCAGAAAATCCCGCGTATAAACCGATTTACAGTCAGGATGTAAGAATTCTTGGCCGATTGTTCACTTTAATCCGCAATTATTAATATGGCGGCGCCGTATTCCGCTAACGTTTATATTTTTACCGGCCCTGAACTCGGCAAAAAACAGGACGCTGTTGATTCTATAAAGGAAAAATTTCAAGGCGCGGAAGAATTTACATTTTACGCAGGCGAAGCGAATATCGGCGATGTTACAGATACTCTTTTAAATATTAGCCTGTTCGCCGACGCGCGCGTTGTTTTTTTAAAAAATACAGAGCTGATAAAAAAAAAGGATGTAATAGAAATTCTTGTTTCATGTATAAAAAGCATGGAAAAAAACACCGCTTTAATAATGCTCTCTGATGAAAACAGGATAGCGTCCGGTCTTGAAGAATCATGCCTTCAGGCGGGCGTTCCAAAAGCCAACTGCCGCGTTTTTTACGAAATGTTCGAAAGAGAAAAAAACGAGTGGCTTGTTTCGTTTTTCAGGCGCGAAGGTTTTAATATCGGCAGGGACTGCGCAAATACAATACTTGAACTGGTGGAAAATAATACAGACGCGCTTAAAAGAGAATGTTCGCGCCTTATTCCGTTTTTAATAAAAAATAAACCGGTTACTTCTGAAGACGTTGAAAAATGGCTGTCCCACAACAGAGAGGAATCTGCTTACACGCTCTTCTCGCGCATCGCCGCAGGCGATTTATCAAAAGCGCTTGAATCTGTTTCTGTTATGTTAGCTGCAAAGGAAAGCCCTCAGGGAATTCTTGCGGCTCTTGCTGGATGCTTCAGAAAACTCGGCGATTATTTATCTTTAATTGAAACCGGGAACGCGGGAAACAGTTTTGAATTAAAAAAAATCGGCCTTTCATCTCCAAGCGTAAAAGATGATTACATCGCGGCTTCCCGCCGTTACAGCGCTGAATCAGCGGAAGCCTGCCTTTCTCTTACCGCGGAATATGACACGCTCCTTCGTTCTCCCGCCGCGGCCATGGCAAGTATCCTTATGGACAGATATATACTGGAAGTAATAAACACCGGAAAAAAACATTAATGGATTTTAATATGGAAGATGTTCAGAAACGGATGTTCCCAAACAACTCCAATATAGCTGTTTACTAACTTCAGTTTTTAAAGAAATCCGAATTATTTACATATTCTTCGATTGTCTTTGCGGCTTCGTCAAATTCGCTGTGAAGCAGAAAACCCGCTATTGCGCTCAGACATTCGTTAGCTGAAAGCGGCCACGATTTTGTTCTTAGTTCGGCAAGTAAATCTTTCGCGGCTTTTCTGTTATATACAGAACACGCGGCGCGTATTTCAAGGATTTTTTCTTTCAGGAATGATTGACTGCCTTCTGTTTTCTGCGTTTCTTCCCTGTGTTCATTTTTAGCCTCAAATTTATGAATTACGCCATAAAGCTGTTCCATGAATGAAGGAAGCTTTGTTAAAATATAATCGGTGTTTTTTTCACGTCCTGCTGTTTCCAGCTTCGCGGCTCCATCGGAAAGCGCTTTCTCCCCGACATTTGCAAGAGCGCTTTTCATCGAATGAACATTGATAACAAACAGCGAAATATCATCCGCGCGGCGGCACTTATTAATATAAATCGATTCCATAATCGCCGCGGCTTTTAGCGCGTCACGGATAAAAAATTCCGCAATCTGCGGATCTACAGCGGAATTAATATAAATTCCTTTAAAAAGTTCCTTTTGCTTTTTAGCGGCTTCAAGCACATCCTGCGGCTGCTTATCGCGGATCAGTTTGTTTAAAGAAAAATTTAACTGGCGGATATCAATAGGCTTTGAAATAAAACCGTCAAAGCCGTTTTGCATGAACATTTCAGCCTGCCCTGTAAGCGCATTTGCGGTTAGCGCGATAACGGATTTTGAATAACCTAATTTACGGATTAATTTTGTTGTTTCTATGCCGTCCATGCCGGGCATCATGTGATCCATAAAAATAATATCGTAAATATTGCCTTCTCTTATTTTATCTATCGCCTCGGATCCGCTGTTAGCTGTATCAATTGTCAAACCGTAAGGCTTCAAAAGCCCTTTGGCGACGTAAATATTTGTTTCAACATCATCTACGATTAGAACGCTGCCGTAAGGCATATAATCGCGGCGAATCTGCACCGTTTTGATTTTCGCGGCGCTTGCGATGTTAAGCTGCATAAGGTTTTCAACCAGCTCTTTTCCAATAGGTTCATATTCCGTGCATTTTTGCGGCAGCCGGATTGTAAATGTAGATCCAAGCCCCGGAGTGCTCTCGATTTTTATTTCTCCGTCCATAAGTTTAAGAAGATTTCGTGTAATATTCATGCCAAGGCCTGTACCGACAGTATTTCTGTTTGCCTCCATATTAAATCTGGAATACTCGCTGCCCAATTTTAAAACCTGTTCCTCAGTCATGCCCTGCCCTGTATCGCTTATAACAAAATTAATAATTACATCCGAATTTTTTATATCATTGGATTCATGTGAAACAGAAAGATTAATCGCTCCTTCATTGGTATATTTATACGCGTTGGAAAGCAGATTATTCAGTATTTGTTTAATGCGAAGTTCGTCTCCGATAAGCAAAATAGGAACATTCACGCCCACATTAAGCTTGAATTCTATTGGTTTACTTTCATAACGCATCATATTCAGCTGGACAGTATCATTAATAAGGCTCGCTATATCATACTGAGATTGATTTAATTCAAGCTTGCCGGCTTCTATTTTAGACAGATCAAGAATGTCATTGATTATTCCAAGCAAAAGATCCGCGGAATTGTAAATCCGCTCAAGAGCGTCTCTTGTTACCTGCTCAAGAGAGCCGTCCTGCAGCTGTATTTCGGTAATGCCCAAAATCGCGTTCATAGGCGTGCGGATTTCATGGCTCATTTTCGCGAGAAAATCGCTTTTTGCTTTGCTGCTTTCTTCGGCGATTTCCGCTTTGCGCATTCCGGCAATCATTGCCTTCTGCTCGCGCAAATCTCTTATATATTCTGTAACAGTAAACTCGTCCTTGTGTTTAACGCGGACGCATGTAACCTCCGCAGGTATTGGCTCGCCGTTGAGTTTCTGGTGCATCCATTCAAAGCGGCTGTAACCTTCATCAAGCGCTTTTTTTACAAGTCTGCCGCCCTTTACTGTTGATAAAACGCCGTCGCTCTGATATTCGGGGGAAAGCCGCGAGAATTTTTCTTTAAATTCCTTTTTATCCGCCATACCGAACATATTAACCGCTTCCTGATTACAATCGATGATTGACATGTTTTTATCCCAAATAAAAGCGCATAACGGCGCGGCGTCTATCATAATCTGAGTGCGTTCGTCCGCCTCGCGCATTTTCATTATCTGGATATTACGGTTAACCGCGGTGCTCATCATAAGCCCCGCCGATGTTAATATGCCGATTTCTTCATCAGAAAAGACCCGGGCGCAGCGGCAGTCGTTAATGCTGAAAATTCCCCAAAAATCGCCTTCCAGAAACATCGGAATCATAATAATGGATTTCATTTCGTAATATTCCAGAAAATCCCTGTCATCTTCAGATAATTTTGAAACCGGCGAGTTAATACACCTTCCGAGTAAAAATAATTTTTGCCATTCTTCTTTCATGCTGTAGGGAAAATGAAGTCCGTAAGGAATCTGCGTGCAGCTTTTACCGAAATCGCTGAGCCATTCATGCCGGAGAATAAAATGACGATCTCCGTTTAATGTTTCATTGCGCCATATTTGAACGCGATCAACGTCAAGGCACTGCCCGATAAGCTCAAAACTTTTTATTAAAGCTGAGTCAAAAGAAGTATCGGCATTGCTTGTTAATAAAATGGTGATAGCGGTATTTACGGTATCCAGTAATTTGGTTAATTGGGCGTGTTTCTCTTTTTCTTTTTTTTTGCTGAAGAACATTATGTTTTTATCCTTGATCTTTCTGTTACATGTTTGAATTGCTCATTTGCATTTATAAAAACATCAACTATTTTAGGATCGTAATGCGTTCCTGAATCCTGCGAAATAAAATCAACCGCCTGCTCGTGCGTAAAAGTTTTCTTGTACGGCCGCTTTGAAACAAGCGCGTCATAGGCGTCAACAACCGCCATTATACGTCCCTGAAGCGGGATTTCTTCTCCTTTAAATTTATGCGGATACCCTTTCCCGTCCCATCGTTCATGATGGCATCCTGCAAATAATCTCGCGTTACGCAAAAATTCTCCCTCTCCGGTCTTGGCGGTTATTTCATCAATTATCCGCTCGCCTTCCCTTGCGTGTGTTTTCATAATTTCAAATTCTTCATCTGTCAGTTTGCCTGGTTTATTTACAATCATATCAGAGATTGAAATCTTTCCTAAATCATGCATGCGCGCGGATGAAATAGTTTTTTCAATATCCCAGTTTTTAAGTTCATCGTCATACACTCTATTCTTTTTCATTTCCGCAATTAGTATTTTTATATACGCGCAAGTGCGTTCAATATGGCCGCCTGTTGTCTTGTCGCGGCTTTCAACAAGATTCGCGAGAACTGATATAATGCTGTTCTGAAGTTTGTAAAGCTGCGATGTCCGTTCGCGGATTATTTCATCAATATCAAGATGAGTTTTTATTCTGTTGACAAGCACGGATTCTGAAAACGGTTTTGTGACAAAATCCACCGCGCCAAGCTCAAATCCCTGCACTTCTATTTCCGAATCGTTGCGGCCTGTTAAAAACATAACAGGAATATTTGACCAGGCACTTATTGATTTTAATTTTTTTAACGCGCTGAATCCGTCCACCTCCGGCATTTCAATATCCAGTAATATAAGATCGGGAATAACTTTTTCAAGCAGACTGAACATTTTCCTGGCAGACGGCATTGTCATTACGCGGTATTGATTTTCAAGTGATGCTTCCGCCATCGAAAGATTTGTATCACTGTCATCAACTACAAACACAGTCTTCATAAGAACCAAAACCCCGCTTCAATTAGTATATAATCGAATATTATTGTTAGCAACGGAAAATTTAAAACATTGATGACAGAAATAAAACAAGCTATAATAAAAAATTAAAACAGGAGAATAATATGAAATTTACAAATGGTTATTGGCTGATAAAAGAAGGAGTAGAACCTCATTTTGCGATGTGCGCATGGGAAGCGCAGAAGCAGGGAAATGATCTTGTTGTCTACGCGCCTGAAAGACATATAAACCACAGAGGAGATACGCTGAACGCGCAGCTTCTGACAATCAGATATTCAAGTCCAATGCAAAATGTAATAAAAGTGCGCGTATCTCATTTTGAAGGAGCCGCTGACAACAGGCCGCGTTTTCCTCTGGAGATCGCTTCTTTAGCTGAGAAAGATCCGTCTTTTAAACCGGAAATAAATATAACAGAAAAAGAGGCGTCGCTTCAAAGCGGAAAACTCTCTGTTACTGTCGGCATTAAACAAAACTGGAATCCGGTGTTTAAAGGAGACAGTAAAATACTGACAAAAAATCTTTTCCGCTCAACAGGATACATGCTTAAACGAGGCCCTTATAAAACGCAGACAGCATATATAAAAGAAGAACTTTCACTCTCAGTAGGAGAGCTTGTTTACGGATTGGGAGAACGTTTCGGTCCGCTTGTAAAAAACGGACAAACCATAGATATATGGAATGCCGACGGCGGCACCGCAAGCGAACAGGCATACAAAAATATTCCCTTTTACATGACAAATAAAGGATACGGCGTTTTTATAAACGATCCGGGAAAAGTATCGCTGGAGATTGGCAGTGAAAAAACAGCGCGCGTACAGTTCTGCGTAAGCGGCGAATACCTTGAGTACTTCATCATTTACGGACCGCAGCCGAAAACAATTCTGGAACATTACACATCTCTTACAGGAAAGCCCGCTATGCCGCCGGAATGGAGCTTCGGCCTTTGGCTTTCAACATCATTTACTACATCCTACGATGAAAAAACCGTTATGAGTTTTATTGATGAAATGGAAAAAAGAAAAATACCGCTTTCTGTTTTCCATTTTGACTGTTTCTGGATGAAGGGATTTAACTGGTGCGACTTTACGTGGGATAAAGAAACATTCCCCGATCCTAAAGGAATGTTATCGCGGATAAAAGCAAAAGGCATTAAAATCTGCGTATGGATAAATCCTTATATCGCGCAGCGCTCCGTTCTTTTTGAAGAAGGAAAGAAAGAAGGCTATTTCCTGAAACAAAAAGACGGTTCTGTATATCAAACCGATCAATGGCAGGCGGGGATGGCGATTGTCGATTTTTCAAATCCCGCGGCTTTAAAGTGGTATACCGCAAAATTGGAAACTCTTATGGACATGGGAGTTGATTGTTTTAAAACAGACTTCGGCGAAAAAATCCCGCATGACGCAGTCTATTTTGACGGCGGCGATCCTGAGCGTCATCATAATTATTATTCTTATATTTATAATAAAACCGTGTTTGAACTGCTTGAGAAAAAAAGAGGAAAAGGAGAAGCCGTGCTTTTCGCGAGAAGCGCGACAGCAGGAGGACAGAGATTCCCGCTTCACTGGGGAGGAGACTGCGAGTCTACATTTGAAGCAATGGCTGAGACCCTGCGCGGAGGACTTTCATTAAGCTTATCGGGATTTGGGTTCTGGAGCCATGACATCGGCGGATTTGAAGGAATCCCTAATGCGGATCTTTTTAAACGCTGGTTAGCGTTCGGTCTTTTATCGTCTCATTCAAGACTGCACGGCAGCCATTCCTACCGCGTTCCATGGAGCGTAGATGAAGAATCCGCCGAAGTGTGCCGTTTCTTCACAGAGCTTAAGGCAAAATTGATGCCGTATATTTTAAAATCTTCAAGGGAAGCTCATGAAAAAGGAATTCCTGTGTTACGCGCAATGTTCCTTGAGTTTCCGGACGATCCTGCATGTCTGTATCTTGACCGCCAGTATATGCTTGGAGGAGATTTGCTTGTCGCGCCTGTCTTCAGCGAAAACTATCAGGGAACAGCTGAAGTGACCTACTATCTTCCCGAAGGTGAATGGAAACAATATATAACAGGAGAAATAATAAAGGGCGGACGCTGGATTACGGAGAAACACGGATTTTTAAGCATGCCTATATTAGCGCGGCAGAACGCGCAGCTATGAAAGCGTTAAAAATCATTGCGTTTTTTTATTCCGCTTTTATTGGAGTTGTTCAGAAATTTAAGTTTCCGAATAACTCTGATAAATCAATGAAGAGACAAAAGAACGCTCACGTCTGCCCGTAATAAGCGTCCGGCCCGTGTTTGCGTTCCCAATGTTTTTTAATAATATGTCCGGGAAGCGGCGCAGCGTGAGGATCGAGCGTTACGGTGAAAAGGGCCATTTTGCAAATTTCTTCCAGAATAGCGCTGTTATACACAGAGTCAGCCGCGCTGCTTCCCCATGTAAAAGGGCCGTGTCCGGCTACAAGAACCATGTTTATATAAGACGGATTCAGATTTCTTTTTCTAAATGTGTCTGCAATAAGAATGCCTGTCTCAAGTTCATAATTATTTTTTACAACCTCTTCATCCAAATACTCAGTGCATGGGATTTCCTGCGTGCTATGATCCGCGTGAGTTGTTCCGAAAACAGGAACTGATCTTTTTGCCTGCGCCCATGAAACTGCGTAAGCTGAATGAGTGTGAGTAATGCCGCGGATATCTGCAAGCGGAGAAAACTCTCGGTACAATACCATATGAGTCTTTGTATCCGATGACGGCTTCATCTGCGAGTCCTCGACAATTTTTCCGTCTATGTCGAGTAACACCATTGAATAAGGCGTTAACTTGTCATAATCGACACCGGACGGTTTTATCGCGAATACTCCCTTATCAGGATTAAAAGCCGAAGCGTTTCCCCATGTATAGATGGCAAGACTTCGGCGCTGAATTTCCATGTTAGCTTCATACGCTTCTTCGCGCAGTGTTTTATATTCGTTCATAATAAGAGTCGCTCCATCTCAGTTCATCGCGCAGTCTGTTCACATTTGTATTCTTATCAATAACAATAAACTCTACTTCGCACATTTGCGCCCAGTCGCGGAAATATTCCGTTGTAAGAGCGGTGCTGTATACAGAGTGATGAGTCCCGCCGCAGAGTATCCACGCTTCGGCTGATTCGTAAATATTCGGATACGGTTTCCATAAAGCGCGCGCTACAGGAAGCATGGGCATTTCATTAATGATTTTTATGGTTTCGATTTCATTTACTATCATTCTGAAGCGAGAGCCAAGATCGATTAATGTAGCAAGAACCGCGCTTCCCGGCGCGGCGTTAAATACCATGCGGGCAGGATCGGCTTTTCCTCCGATTCCCAGCGGATGCACTTCAATGCGCGGCTTTCCTTCCGCGATTGAGGGGCAAACCTCCAGCATATGCGCGCCGAGAGCGGCTTCGTTTCCCGATTCAAAGTGATAGGTGTAATCCTCCATGAATGAAACGCCGCCTGCAAGACCTGATGCCATTACTTTGGCGCAGCGCGTCAGCATCGACTGCTTCCAGTCTCCTTCCGCGCCGAAGCCGTACCCCTGCTCCATAAGCCGCTGCGCCGCAAGACCGGGTAATTGAGGAAGGCCGTGAAGATCCTGAAAGGTTGTTGTAAAAGCTCCGGCGTTTTCTTTTTCAAGCATTTCTTTAAGCGCGATTTCTATTTTTGCCTGTTCAAGCATCGCGTCCCTTGCTTTTCCCGCCTGTTTTAACTCAGGCGCAAGTTCATAAGAGCCTGCGTATTCCTGCGCCAGTTTTTCCGCCCGCTCACCGCTGATTTTCGCGTAACGGTCCGCAAGCTCTCCGATACCCCATGTATTAACCTGCCAGCCTAATTTTATTTGAGCCTCGACTTTATCGCCTTCCGTAACGGCGACTTCGCGCATATTGTCTCCAAGACGAAGCACCACGGAGTTCATCCCGTCCTGTTTTGCCGCCGCCGCGCGCATCCATATTCCAACGCGTCTTCGAAGTTCATTATCCTGCCAGAAACCCGCCACAATTTTTCGCGGCAAACGCATCCTTGCATGTATATGTCCATGCTCCCTGTCACCGTGCGCAGACTGGTTAAGATTCATAAAATCCATATCTATCGAAGCCCAGGGGATATCGCGGTTATATTGAGTGTGAAGGTGTAAAAGAGGTTTACGGTTTACAGCCAGACCCTGAATCCACATTTTTGAAGGCGAGAACGTATGCATCCAAGTAATAATACCGGCGCAGGACGCGCAGGCGGCCGCTTCCTCAAAAAGACTTCTGATTCCAGACGGGGTAACAGCAACCGGTTTTAAAATAACTGTTCCTGCGATAAGCGGATCTTTGTTAAATTCTCCCGTCATAATACGCGCGTGATCCGCAACCTGTCTGAGAGTTTCATCTCCGTAAAGGTCCTGACTTCCCGCGATAAACCAGAACTCGCATTTTTTAAGATTCATGTTATCTCCTTGATAAATTTTCTATTGCGGACTTTTCAATCTTAAGCCCGGCAGAGAAACGATCCATAAACATATTAAAACTTTTTACATCGCCGGAATCAGGTTCCAGCCTTACGCTTGCAAGACCGGCGAAAACTTTTTCCGCAAGAAATTTTTCTAAGGGTTTTTTTTCATTTTTATTATGGAGAAGGAACGCGGCAAGCAGCGCGATTCCCCATGCTCCTCCTTCAGCGCTTAAACCAAGGTTTGATGTATCTTCCATTACAGAAATCGGCGTATTGAATGCTGCCGCCATAAAACGCTGTCCAACATTTTTCGTTTTAAAAAATCCGCCGTGGCCCAGTAAACTGTCAATGCGAACCTTTTCTTTTTCAAGAATATCAATTCCAAGCTTTAGAGTTCCAAGCGCGGAAAAAAGAATCGTCCTCATAAAATTCGCCAAGGAAAAATTACTGTCCGCAAGACGCGCGAAAAGCGGGCGGCCTTCGTCAATTCCTGCAAGCGGCTCTCCTGAGAAAAAGTTATAAGCAAGAAGCCCGCCTGAATCTATATCAGCCTCCAGAGCTTTGAAATAAAGCGCGTCATAAAAAACGGGCTTACTCATTTTTTCCTGCTGCGAAATATCGGCAACTTCCTTAAAAAGGCGGATCCACGCGTCAATGTCACAGGTGCAGTTATTGCCGTGAACCATCGCGACAGATTTTCCAGCCGGAGTAGTGACAATATCAATTTCGGGGTATACCCTGGAAAGATTTTTTTCCATAACGATCATCGCGAAGATGGAAGTTCCCGCGGAAATATTTCCTGTTCTTTCTGTTATGCTGTTAGTCGCAATCATGCCTGTCCCCGCGTCTCCTTCCGGCGGACAGAGCGGAATATTGTTCCGCTTCGCGTTTAATGAACCGTCTGGAGCCAGAAGCAAAGCTCCTTCTTCTGTTAAAACTCCGGCGTCTTCACCGGCAGTTAAAACCTTGGGAAGAATGTCTTTTATTTTCCAGTTAAAATTATAAGGCGACGCAAGAGCGGAAAATTTATCCAGCATAGCGGAGTCGTAGTTTAACTTGTCTACAGGAAACATTCCAGAAGCGTCTGTGATTCCAATCACTTTCCTTCCCGTCAGTTTCCAATGCACATAACCGGCAAGCGTTGTCATAAAATCAATATCTTTTACATGATCTTCTTTATTAAGCATTGCCTGATATAAATGAGCGATACTCCAGCGTAAAGGTATATTGAATTGAAACTTTTCTGTTAAATAAGACGCGGCTTTTTCAGTTGCGGTATTTCGCCATGTGCGGAACTGCGCGAGTTGATTTCCGTTTTTATTAAAAACAAGATAACCGTGCATCATTGCGGAAACGCCAACAGCGCCGGTAGTTGTAAGGTTAACGCTGTAACGGTCCTTTACATCTTTAGTTAAATTTTTAAAACATGCCTGAAGCCCCGTCCATACATCATCAAGGTGATAAGTCCATAATCCGTCTTCCAGCCTGTTCTCCCAATCGCGGCTGCCCGAGGCGACAGGCTTATAATTTTCATCTATCAATACTGCCTTGATTCGAGTTGAGCCTAACTCAATGCCGAGTATTGTCTTTCCTTCTTCAATAGCCTGTTTAATTTCCATCAACCTGTCTCCGTAGATTAATTTTTTTCAAGGATTAAAATATCTGCCGCCGGAAGAGAAAATTTTTCGCCGGATGAAAATATTTTACCGGTTATAAGATCGCGCGAGGAGAACGGAAGGATAATCTCTGTACAAGTTTTATTATGATTTAATACAAAAATAAATTCCTTTCCGTCTTTTACGCGGCAGGTTGCTTCGATTCCTTCCGGCGCCGGAAATACAGGCAGAATCCCGCATTCATCACATATCAATGCCGTAAAACGATCCAGAAGAGCCTGCTCAGGTCTCGCTCCGAAATACCAGACCTGACCCTGGCCGAACTTATTACGGCAAAGAGCGGGAGTTCCGGCGTAAAAATCGCTTTCGTAATTCGCGATTATTTCTGCGCCTTTACTGTGAATAATGTCGCAGAAGAGTTCCGCTTTCCACGTGCCTGAAATGCTTTTATCGCCGTTCTGATTAAAAGGATCTTTTTTAATCACAAAACCATTTTTCTTATCCGGAAGCAGCGCGTCAGTTTCTTCGACCCAGATTCCGCAAAATTCTCTCAGCTCGCCGGGGTATCCTTCCTGCGTAACAAGATCGTTCTCATCGGTCATTCCGGAAAAATACGTTGTAATCAATACGCCGCCATTGTTGACAAATGTTTTTAATTTTTCAGCATACCCTGGTTTGATCATATATAAAACGGGAGCAAAGAGTATTTTATAATTATCCAAAGGAGCGTCAACATCAATTATATCAACTGAGTAATTCTGTTTCGCCAGAGCGTCATAATAACGGTAAACTTCTTCAGGATAATTCATGTCCATTGTCGGACCTGCTGATAATGTTGTCGCCCACCAGTTATCCCAATCATATAGCACGGCGGTCTTTGAATTTATGCGGCTGTCTATAAATGATTCTCCTAATTTTTTTAACTCTTCTCCAAGAGAAACTGTTTCGCGGAATACCCTGGTGTTCTCATGACCGCAGTGATCGATAACCGCTCCGTGAAATTTTTCGCAGCAGCCGCGGGAACGGCGCATCTGGAAAAACATCACTGTATCCGAACCGTGGGCCAGTGCTTGATAACTCCAAAGCCGCATGATCCCGGGTCTTTTTAATGAATTATACATCTGCCAGTTTGTAACGCTCGGCGTTTGTTCCATAAGAGAAAAAGGTTTCCCTCCTCCGCAGCCGCGCATAAGGGCATGGCTCATAGCAATGCGGGTATGCGGGCAGTCAGGCCACGGATAATTATCCCATGAGATAAAATCCATGTGTTTTCCCCATTTAAAATAATCAAGGTCCCAGAATGTCCCCATTAAATTTGTTGTAACGGGAATATTAGGCGTAACTTCCTTTAATACTTTCGCTTCATCAAGGAAGCAGTCTAAAAGAGCGTCGGAATAAAAACGCCTGTAATCAATCGATTGAATTTGACAGGAGCCTGAAACACGGGGCGGACGGCTCCATTCTCCGCCCAGATAACTTGGAGAGACAATATCTTCCCAGTCATGGTAAGTATGCCCCCAGAACGCGGTGTTCCAGGCAGAGTTGAGCGCGTCAAGCGTTTTATATCTTTTTTTCAGCCATTCTCTGAACGCGTTCTGGCAATTATCGCAATAACAATAACCGCCGTATTCGTTTGAAACATGCCATGCGATAATATTTTCCAATTTTCCGTAACGCCCGGCAAGCTTACGCGCAAGGAGGCTTGAGTACATCCGATAGATTTTACTGCTGGGACACGAATTCTGTCTGTCACCGAATTTACGTTTAGAGCCGTCAGTATTTACCCGCAGAACCTCAGGATATTTTCGCGCCATCCATGCCGGATGAGTCGCCGTACCTGTCGCAAAACAAATCTTCATGCCCGCTTTGCTTATTGTTTCCACAATGTCATCCAGAACGGAAAAATTGTATACATCTTCGGACGGCTGCAATATCGCCCAGCTGAAAACATTTATTGTAAGAACATCAATACCTGCCAAATTTAAAAGACGCATATCTTCTTTCCAGATTTCTTTAGGCCATTGCTCGGGATTATAATCTCCTCCGTATAAAACTTTATTCACGTTTCCTGCTAATTTCATTTTTTTTCCTTATATTTCTAGTTTATAAATTGAAGCCGTTTTAAAACCTCAATTTCAGAATAAGCTCAATTATATATTTGTTTTAAACGGTTTTACAACTTAATTATTTAATTTTTAAAGCGCTGTAATAGACAGCGGTATCCTTACCGGATAATATACAGATATGAATAATATAAAATTACAATATGATAAAGAAAGAGTTGAAAAACTTATTAACGCTGTTGTTGAAAAAACTTTACGAATAGATTTAACATGGGACTGGCCGTGCGGAGTCGGTTTTTACGGGATAACGCGCGCCGTGGAAACTACCGGAAATCAAAGTTATATAGAAAAACTTTCTGTTTGGGTGGATGAATATCTGACGCTTGGGCTTCCGGATACAACAGTCAACACAGCATCAATGGGACATACGCTTTTATATTTATATCAGAAAACAGGCAAGTATCTTGAACCACTAAAAGATATTCTTCTCTGGCTGCAGACAAAAGCGGCCCGTTTCGCGGACAATGTGCTGCAGCATGTTGTCTCCTCAAAAAATGATTTTCCGGAACAAGCATGGGCTGATACTCTGTTTATGGCAGCCTATCTTATGCTTAAATGCGGCATTGAGTTTAAAGATGAAGCTCTCATTAAAGACGCGCTGAATCAATATGAATGGCACATCAGGTATCTGCAAAATCCCGCGACAGGTCTTTGGTATCACGGTTATAACAATATCGAGAAAAATAATATGTCGGGTTTTTACTGGGCGCGCGCAAACGCCTGGGCGGCATATACTGTAAGCAGGGCAAACAGAATTCTTCCTAAACCGTATTTATATCCCGCGTGGGCGGGCATGACCGCATCGCTTCGCGATCAGCTCAGTTCTATAAAATATCTGCAAACTGATGAAGGCCTGTGGCGCACAATTCTTGATGACGAAGAGTCTTACTGCGAAGTATCGGCAACAGCTGGACTGGGCGCGGCGATGCTTAATAACAACAATCCTCTCCATACAAAATATGTTCAAAAAGCGTTTGACGCAGTTTTAAATAATATAACAGAAGACGGACGGGTATTGAATGTATCAGGAGGAACCGCTGTTATGAATGATCGCGAAGGTTACCGGAAAATTCCCAAAGACTGGGTGCAGGGATGGGGCCAGGGTCTCGCTCTTGCGTTTATGTCGGCGGCGCTATCATCGGAAGTAAAAGCGTATAACCTCTGAAAAAAACCCGTCCTGTTGACAGGACGGGTAAAAAGTTTCTGATTAAAACTTAAGGATTAATTTCCCCAAAGCCTTACTTTGTCTTTTACAAGCTGTGTCATTCTTGTATGCGCTTCTTCAATACCCATGCGGCGAAGCTGAGCAAGCATGTTGTCATACGCAGTGTCAAGGTTTGCCGGATTTCCAAGCACCATATTGGACAGCGCGGTTTTTACATAGTCATCCGCCTGGGAAATAACCGCTTCCAGTTCAGGAGGCAGCGCATACTGCCATGCCTGTCCGTGGCGCGTTACGCCCAAAGATTCCGTTGACGGGAAAAGGTCTGTCCACATTGTCGCCCCGTAAGCAGCCAGTGTTTCTCTTTCAACTGCGTGATAATTCGCTGCGAGTGTTTCCGGGCTGTCTCTTGTTATATAGTTGCCTGTTGAATCAATGTAGCCTCTGCCGTACATCGGGAACGGATGCGCATAAATACCGACGCCTGTTCTTCTGCCCCAGTTTGGATCTGAAAGGGAAGCCTCTCTTTCAGATTCAATCATTATACGCTTGCCGTTTACTACATTGTAATTAATGCCTTCAAGACCCCAGTTAATCAGAACCTGGGCTTCTTCCGACGCCATCCAGTCAAGGAATTCAAACGCTCTTTCCGGGTCTTTACAGGATGTAGTGATCGCAATACCCCAGCCGCCTGAGAATCCGGAATCCATTAAAGAAACAACTTTAACGTTTTCATTAAGACCGATGGGAAGATATGCGAATGTTCTGTCAAGGCGGCCTTCGCCGATAAGCGCTTGTTTGGATTCACCGTATCCCCAGTCAGGATACGCGATACCAAGAACTCTTCCGGACGCGATTTTCGCTCTCCATACATCTTCTGTTTGTGTGAATGATTCAGGATCAAGGATCCCTTCTGCGTTCATACGGCTGAGCCATCTATAATATTCCCTCGCCTGCGGATGGAAGAATTTGTAGTAAGCTTCCAGGGTAACAGGATCAACAAGCCATTGGCCGTCATCGGGATAGCCGAGAAGGAAGCAGGAAGGATTGGAAAGATCGATGTACCACTGCCATGTGTCTATTAATAAAGAGAAACCAATTGTCCGCTGTCCGTTAATAGTCGGATATCTCTGAAGGTATGTTCTGATCGCGTTTTCATAATCCTGCAATGTCTGCATTTTAGGATAACCAAGCTCTTTTAAAACAGCATGTTGAATCTGCATGGTTCCGTCAGTTGACCATACGCCGTTATGTACAGCATAAGTTCCTACATTGTAAATGTATGGATCATCAGTATTGTTGCGGAGCCTTCCGATCAAATCGCCGTACAATTTCTTAAGATTAGAGCCTCTTTTCTCAATCATATCATCAAGCCTGAGAACCATTCCGGCTTCAATGAGCATATTGAGATTGCCTTTCGCAAAAATTAAATCCGGAAGCTCGCCGGAAGCTATCATGAGTCCGACCACTTCATTATAATTGCCGCCGACAGGACGATCTGTGATCAGAGTAACGCCGGTACGCTTAGTTATTTCTCTTGCCACAGGATCAGTAAAAGGCATGTCTTCTACCGCGTCCGCATTAAAGAACGTAAATGTAATAGGGCTTTTAGTTCCGGCTGTTGTACTTCCGGAAGCGCCGCCGCTCCTGTTACATCCTAAAATGAACAATGACATGACTATAGCCATGATTGCCCAAAATACCGTAAGTTTTTTCATCTTACATCTCCTTATAAATATTTTTTGCCTTTAAAAAATTTTTAAAGGTTAATTACTCTTTAACCGCTCCCAAAGTGATCCCAGAAACAAAATATTTTTGCAGGAAGGGATAAACCAGCAAAATGGGAACTGTCGCAATAACAGTAATCGCCATTTTAATAGCTTCGGGGCTTCGTCTTGCCGTGCGCAATTGCTGTGAATAAACATCCGCGGCGCTTCCGACAGCCTGAGCGCTGTCCAGAACTTTTATTAACTCATATTGAAGAGTTGTTAGCTGATCATTGCTGCGGGTGTATATATAAGTATCAAACCAGCTGTTCCACTGGCCTACCGCGATAAACAGCGCGATTGTCGCAAGAACAGGTTTACAAAGCGGCAGTATTATTCTGAAAAAGATAGAGATATCATTGGCTCCGTCAATTTTAGCGGATTCCTGCAATGAATAAGGAATTGTATCCATAAATGCCCGGATTACAATAACATTAAACGCGTTAATCAGCCCGGGAAGGATATATACCCAGAAATTATTAACAAGGCCTAAATTCCTTATTAACAGAAAATCCGGAATTATGCCTCCGCTGACATACATTGTAATAACCAGAAATATTGTAAAACTCTTCCTAAAAACAAAGTCTTTCCTGCTTAGAACAAAAGCAAACATCGCGCAGCATAGAACGCCGCTGACCGCTCCTATTACAGTCCGCAGCACCGAGTTACGGAAAGCTATTGGCAGATTGCTGCCTGCTTCCAAAAGACCGATATAATTCTGCAATGTCGGAGCGCGCGGAAGCACATGAATGCCGCCTTTTACGGTATCAATCGGATCGTTAAATGATTTAGCGGTAACATTTAAAAAAGGATAAAGCGTAATTATAATTATGATAACCATAAAAACAAGAATAATTACGTCTATAAAATTCTTTTTATATATAGCCGCCACTCTCTCTCCTTATTAGAATAACCTTCCTGTACCGGATCTCTTTGCCAAATAATTAGCAAGGAAAAGCAAAATAATACTAATCACGGATTTAAATATGCCAATGGCAGTGCCAAATGAATACCTGAACATAGTAAGACCGTATCTGTAAGCAAAATAATCCAATGTAAGCGCTTTTGGAAAAGTAACAGCGTTTTGAAGCATGAACTGTCTTTCAAAGCCGATGTTAATAATATTTCCAATGCTTAAAATAAGGAGAATTACGATAGTGCCTTGAATTCCCGGCAGCGTAACATACCAAATCTTCTGAAAACGGTTAACACCGTCAATTTCCGCCGCTTCATAAATCTGTGAATCAATTCCGGCCATTGCCGCCAGGTAAATTATCGCGTTCCAGCCCATTTCCTTCCATATGTCGGCCAATACTACTACCCACCAGAAATACTCAGGCTTTATCATTACATTGGTAGGATCTTTAACCAAGCCGAGCCCAAGAAGGATTTCATTTATGGGACCCGAGATAGCAAGCATCTGGGTTACAATATTGGCGACAACAACCCATGAAACAAAGTGCGGAAGATATGAAACAGTCTGTGTAAACCTTTTAAACGGAAGATAGCGAAGCTCGTTCAAAAGAACGGCAAATGTAATAGCCATGAAAGTGCCGAAAACAAGCATCATAACACTCATGGCAAGCGTATTTTGCATGGCGGAAGCAAAGAGATTATGTTTAAAGAAATCAACGAAATTTTTAAAGCCTACAAACTCGGAATTAAACCACCCCAAATGCAGTTTGTAATCCTGAAAAGCCGTAATCCATCCAAAAAGGGGAATATACCTGAAAATTGCAAGCCAAATAATGAACGGAATTGACAAAAGCAGCAAATAACGTTGATCGACTAGCCGTTTTAAAAATAAATTCGATCTTAATTTTGGCTGCATTTTAGTATACTACATTAATAAAAACAACATGTCAACAATAATACAATAAAAAACCTTCCCCTTCCGCAAAGAATACGCTCCGGAAAGGAAAAGAACTGAGAAAACCCCGATAACAGTTATAATAAAATCAATCGAAGATATTTCTGAAAAAGTCACGCCGAAAATAAGAAAAGGAAGCAGAGACATAGAAGATAATAAATACATAGAATGCGCAATAACAGCTAACGCAGATTATATAAATTCAGGCGATATCCATTTACTGGAATTGGCGCAATACAACAGAATAAAAATAATTTCTGCAAAAGATTACCTGGATCTGGTGTAATAAAAAGCTCTCCCGCATCTGGCAACCTTATAATATCATCCCCTCCCCAACAATGGCGGTTCACGACGTTTCGCCGCAGGCGGAATGTCGTGAACCGCTTCGCTAAACGAAGTTTTAATTTCGTTTAACGCGTTAGAACGGTCTGTCCGAAAGATACTTATACTCTTTCCAAACACGCTCAGCTTGCTTCTTCGCCTTGGCAAGCAGCATATCGGCGCGCGCCGGGTCTGCGGCTTTAAGGCTCTTGAAGCGGACTTCCTTATACATGAAGTCCTCAATCGCTGTGGTCGCCTCTTTGGAATCAAGCTGGAAGGGGTTCTTTCCCTGATCCTTAAGGCGCGGGTCGTAACGGTAAAGCGGCCATAATCCGCTTGTAACGGCGGCTTTGCCCTGCTCAAGGCCTTTGCTCATATCGATACCGTGATTGATACAGTGCGCGTACGCGATGATTAAAGACGGGCCGTTGTATGATTCAGCTTCACGGAATGCCCTGATCGCTTTATTCATATCAGCGCCAAGTGAAATTTTCGCTACATATACATAGCCGTAACTCATCGCGATTGCGCCGAGGTCTTTTTTAACAATATCCTTTCCGGCATAAGCGAATTTCGCGATTGCGCCGACAGGAGTGGATTTTGACATCTGACCGCCGGTGTTGGAATAGACTTCTGTGTCCAAGCAGAGCAGGTTGACATTTTTTCCGGAAGCGAGAACATGATCCAGTCCGCCGAAGCCGATGTCGTACGCCCAGCCGTCGCCGCCGAAACCCCATACCGATCTCTTTACAAAATGATCAGCTAACGATAGCAGCATTTTCGCTGTCGGTTTTGAATCGCCTTTAAGAACGGCTTTCAATTCGTCAACATTTTTACGCTGTTCATTGATAGCGGCGTCGTCTGCCTGCGTATTATCAAGCAGCTTATCGATAATTGATGCGGCAATGCCTTCGCCTTTTGCTTTAACAGCCATCTCGCGGACATGAACAGCCAGCTTGTCGCTTGTAAGCCTGAAGCCGAGCGCGAACTCCGCGGCGTCTTCAAAGAGCGAGTTTGACCACGCGGGACCTCTTCCTTCGGCGTTTTTACAATAAGGCGTCGTCGGCAGGTTTCCGCCGTAAATTGATGAACAGCCTGTTGCGTTCGCGATCAGCGCTCTGTCGCCAAAAAGCTGCGACATAAGTTTAACGTACGGCGTTTCGCCGCAGCCGCCGCAGGCGCCTGAGAATTCAAATAACGGGCGTTTATACGCAAGAGCTTTCGGATTGCTCAGCTCGCCCGCTGCCGGTGTTTCAGGAAGACTGAGGAAATAATTCCAAACAGCGGCCTGCTCGTCATGGAATACAGGATCATCGGCGTATGATTTTATGGAAAGAGCGCTTGGTTTGCCTGCGTCTTTTGACATCGGGCAGATATTGATGCAAAGCCCGCAAACGCCTGAATCCATACAGTCTTCGCAGGAAATAACAAGAGTTGCTTTAAAGCCGTCTACCGGCTTTGGTTTAACTGCCGCGGTTTTTAAACCTTTAGGCGCTTTGGCGGCATCCGCGTCGCTTACATTTTTCATTCGGACACATCCATGGGGACAAACAACGGTACAGTTGCCGCACTGAATACAAACATCGGGGTTCCAAACCGGAACAAGCTCCGCGACTGACCGTTTTTCATACTGAGTTGTAGCTGTCGGGAATGTTCCGTCTTCCGGGATTTTACTGACAGGCAGAGTATCGCCGGCTTGAAATGAAGCTGTTCCAAGAGTTTCTTTAATCCAAGGATCTTTCGCGGTAGCAAAAGGCACTTTCATGTGGTTACTGCCTTCGGTTTTGGAAGGATAATCAACGGTTTCAACCGCGCCCAAAGCCGCATCAACAGTATTGTAATTCTTTTCTACAACATCCTTGCCTTTTTTGCCGTAGGAATGTTCAATGTGCTGCTTCATGAGTTTTACAGCTTCGGCTTCCTGCAGTACGCCGGAAATTTTAAAGTAGGCGGCCTGCATGACTGTATTTATGCGGTTTCCCATTCCTGTGTTACGCGCAATTTCAGCCGCGTCAATAACGTAGAATTTTAGTTTTTTATCAATTATTTTCTGCTGAACTTCGACAGGAAGCTCTTTCCATACGTCAGCTTTTTTGAACGGGCTGTTAAGGAGGAATGTTCCGCCTGGTTTAATGCTGGAAAGCATGTTGTACATTTCCATGTAGGAGAATTTATGGCAGGCGAGGAAATCCGCGGAGTTGATAAGGTACGGGCGCCTGATTTTATTCTTGCCGAAGCGAAGGTGGGAAACTGTAAAGCCGCCGGATTTTTTAGAGTCATAAGAGAAGTACGCCTGACAGTTAAGTTCCGGCCTGGCTTCGCTGATGATTTTAATTGAGTTCTTGTTCGCGCCGACCGTTCCGTCAGAACCAAGGCCGTAGAACAACGCTTCGTTCATGCCTTCTTCGGCGATGAAGAAACTTGGATCATAATCAAGGCTCTTGCCAAGAACATCGTCTTTTATACCGACGATGAAGTTTGCGGTCTTCTTGCCTGAAAGGTTATCGTATACTGCTTTAACCATGGAAGGGGTAAACTCTTTTGAACCAAGGCCGTAGCGTCCGCCCAGAATTAACGGATTGGCGCTGAACTCGCCTGAAGCCTGCATTTCCGCGACAGCGGTGCGGACATCTTCATAGAGCGGCTCCCCAAGTGAGCCGGGTTCTTTTGTGCGATCCAGAACCGCGATTGATTTTACAGTTGAGGGCAGTGCTTTTACAAATGATTTTGCGTCGAATGGGCGGAAGAGGCGCACTTTTACCACGCCGGTTTTTTCGCCTTTACTGTTAAGATAATCAATTGTCTCTTCGACAGTGTCCGCGCCTGAACCCATGATGATGATAACCTTATCCGCGTCTTTCGCGCCGTAATAATCAAATATGTGATATGAGCGTCCAATTAATTTCGCGAACTTATCCATTTCTGCCTGAACAATAGCCGCGGTTTTATCATAATATTTGTTAACGCCTTCCCTGCCCTGGAAATAAGTGTCAGGGTTTTGCGCTGTTCCGCGGATAGTCGGTTTTTCAGGAGTAAGGCCCCTCTTGCGGTGTTCCGCGACAAGGTCGTCATCGATCATCTGGCGCATGTCATCGTAGGAAATTTCCTCCACCTTCTGAAGTTCATGGCTTGTGCGGAAACCGTCAAAGAAGTGAAGGAACGGTATCCTTGAGCGCAATGTGCTTGCGTGCGCGATAAGAGCCATATCCATTACTTCCTGAACACTGTTGGAAGAGAGCATAGCCCAGCCGGTTTGACGGCAGGCCATAACATCCTGATGGTCGCCGAAAATTGAAAGGCTCGATGTCGCAAGCGCGCGGGCGGAAATATGGAATACTGTGGAGGTAAGTTCACCAGCGATTTTATACATATTAGGAATCATAAGCAGCAAGCCCTGAGAAGCGGTAAATGTAACAGACATCGCTCCTGTTGTAAGCGCTCCGTGAACCGCCGCCGCCGCGCCCGCTTCGGACTGCAATTCAATAACATCGGGAATTGAACCCCAGATATTTTTTCGTCCCTGCGCGGAAAATTCATCGGAAAGTTCCCCCATGGGGCTTGAAGGGGTAATCGGATAAATCGCGATTACTTCGCTGAGCGCGTGGGCAACATGAGCCGCCGCGTTATTACCGTCAATCATTGCAATGTTTTTACCTGCCATATTATTCCTCTGCTTTTTAGTAGATAGTCCGGAGAAAACCCGCAAAACATGGAATTTCTCCAATAACAGAAAAATTTTAACATGGGTATAGGTATAACACAAGTATTTTCTATCGCCTCCGGGCAGTTTAAAGTTAAAGGAGATAAATACAAATTTCTAAAGCCGGAGAACGATTTATAATATGGAAAAACATGTCAGTAAGGCTGATTTATGGTTGTAATACATGATAATATAAAGCCGATAAAAATAATGTGCCGTTAACTATTAGGAACACTTAAAAACAACATGATAAAAAACTTTCTGCCGGTTCATAAAAGAAAGCCGCTGATAATTACAATTGTTATATTCATATTAATTATTACAGCAATAATTCTTTTTTTTAAAATTCCCCGAAAAAGCCCGAATATTGTAATTGACAGTTCAGTAGTAATTCCGTATCTGAAAGACGGCGATATAATTCTACGTCACGGCGACGGAGCTTTATCTTCTCCGTTCAGCGGGATATCATTAACCGATAAAAGATTTTCACACCTGGGTATTGTAAGGATACGGAACGGGAACATCACGGTAATTAATTCTGTCGGATCCATTTTAAACAAAGATAAAGGCGTTGAAGAAAACTCTTTGGAGCAGTTTTTACAGGCAGCGCTGAATATTGGAGTATTCAGGGTAAAATCTATTGACGGAACATTAATCTCCGACAAAGCTCTGGAATACCTTAACCGTCCGTTTGACTGGGGCTTTAACCTTTTTGACGATAGTAAAATTTATTGTTCAGAATTGCTGTACGTTGTTTTAAAATCAATCGCTCCGGAAATGGAATTAGCCGTTTTATATATAGATACAATTAATATGAACGTTTTTCCGCTGGACTCAGTTTCCGCTTCAGATTACTTTGATGAGATACTATACATTGATCTGCCGAAAAAACCGTAACCCCCTGTGAGAGGGGTTACAGTAAGAACATTATTTTCTTGTTAATTCAAAAGGAATATCGCTGTCGGGAGCAGTTCCTGTAAGCTTATTTCCGCTTGATGTGAGAATCATTGTATCCTCTTCATCAACTACTATTACAGTTTTTCCCGACACAGCATAAGTGCCTTCAGAATCTATAGTATCGCTTACAGTTCCGTCTTTAATACCTACATCGTATGTAAAACACTTATTGTCACTGGTAAATTCGACTTCTGCGAGTATTACCGGATCAGTTACACCAATAAACAAAAGCATATCTTTATCAACTTCCATCATCTTTGCTACATTATCAAGGCTTGTTTTCATCAGCCATCTTCCGGTAACATTTACGTCTGCGCCGCTGCCGCTGATCAAATCATGGTCGCCGCCTGTCATCGAAGCTGCTATTCCTGTATCATCGTAAATATCACCGGCGGTTGTTGTTACGATATTACCGGTAATATTTATTGAGATACCAGAATTATAGTCATTAGATAGTATGATATTTCCGCCGCCGCCATCTTGTGCAATTCCTTCAATGATTTTTACAATTCCGCTAATTAAAATTATTTTTAATATGTAGCTGCCTGCTGTGACATTTGCTTTTGCGGTGTCATCGGTAATAGTCAGCGCATAAATATTTTTATTGTCAACCCAATTGTACGTTGACTGCGAAGGGCCGGTATCGCCGCCGCAGGTTGTGATAGCGAATACAATTGCCGTAATAAAAGCGATTGTCCCGAAAAGTCTCTTTGTCTTTTTCATTTGATACTCCTAAAAAAATTTATAAAAAAGGCCTCCGTAACAAAGCATTAAGTTCGTTACAGAAGGCGTTTCTCCGCAGGAAAAGAGTAATTTCTTTGTAAATAATTGAGAAAAAAACCAATGTATAGTTGACAAGAATTTTATTGTTATAAGACTGTTGACTGTTGACTGTTGACTGTTGACTGTTGACTGTTGACTGTTGACTGTTGACTGTTGACTGTTGACTGTTGACTGTTGACTGTTGACTGTTGACTGTTGACTGTTGACTGTTGACTGTTGACTGTGCGCGGCACTGTTCATGGGGTTAATTATACAACAATAATATTGAAAAATTCAAGAAAAAAAGTATACTGACGCCATTAATTCAAAATTTGATAATGGCAACCACTAGCCACTTACCTCAATATAAGCTATTATCTCAAAATGAAATATAAAAACTATTTAATTATCTTAATTCTAATCGTTGCTGCGGTTTTTGGAGCCTGTAAAAAGGATGAACCTAACGCGTTTACAGACATTGAAAATCTGAATGCGGACGCGTCTTATGCTATGGGCATGAGCATCGGCGCAGATTTAATAAACAATATGATTTCCAGCGGCGTTTACCCGGACCTGGATGAATTTTTAAAAGGTTTAAACGACGTGATGAAAAGCAAGGAAACGCGGATAAACACAGAAAAGGCAATAGAAATAATAGAAGAAGCGTTTAATTCCATATCGAGCGCAAGAAATGCCGTTGCTGAGCAGGCCGAAAAAACTTTTCTTGCTGAAAACGCCAAAAGAGACGGCATTACTCTTACAATAAGCGGCTTACAATATGAAGTAATAACAGAAGGCGCCGGCCCCAAACCGTCGATTGAAGACATCGTACTGGTGCATTACGAAGGATTATTCGTAGACGGCACAGTCTTTGACAGTTCCATAGAATACGGGCAGCCGGTTGTATTATCTTTAAGCGATGTAATCGCCGGCTGGAGCGAAGGGATACAGTATATGAGCACAGGCAGTCAATACATTTTTTACATTCCTTCCATGCTTGCTTACGGCGCAAGCGGCTATGTAAACCCATGGACAGGAGAAACAGTGATACCGCCCTTTGCCACTTTGATTTTTATAGTTGAGCTTTTGGAAATAAACCCTGAAACAGGAGAACTCTGATGAAAAAACTGACATTGGTTTTTTGCGCGTTTTTATGCGTAACGGCATTACACGCAAAAGCTATTCAGGAAGACTTCAGAAAGGCTGATGAAAAATCCCGGTTAAGTTACGCTCTTGGAATGTGGATCGGGACAAATTATGACTTGAGCGATTTAGGCATGGAATTCGATTATTCAGCATTAGCTGAAGGCGTAAAAGCGGTAATGGAAAAGGACATTGAGCCTCAGTTCAGCCAGCAGGAAGCGATGGAAATAATTGAAACCGCTTTGTATAACGCGATGGAAAAAATAGCCGAGGAGAACCGGGCGGTTGAGGAAGAGTATCTTTTTAAAAACAGTCAGCGAAGCGGAATGTATATTACGCCAAGCGGACTTCAGTATGAAATCCTTAATGAAACAGAAGGCGATAAACCGGAAAATTATTCAATCGTAAGAGTTCATTACTCTGGGAAATTAACGGACGGCACAATATTTGACGAATCATACGAAGAAGACGGAGCGTATATACCTCTGGATATGGTAATTCCCGGCTGGACAGAAGGCGTAATGCTGATGAGTGTGGGAAGCAAATACCGTTTCTATATTCCTTCGAATCTTGCTTACGGGAAAGACGGTATTCAGGGATATGTACCCGCGTTTTCAACATTGATTTTCGAAGTAGAGTTACTCGAAATAATCAATGATGATTCTTTTTTTGATCCTTACTCTTACTATTAATTATTCAGGAATAATAATCCTGAAAACTGATCCCACGCCGGTTTGGCTTTCCGCTTCGGCGTTTCCATTATGAAGAAGCGCGATATGCCGGACGATGGAAAGCCCAAGCCCGGTGCCTTCGCTGGAACGGTCAACGCGGTAAAATCTTTCGAAAATACGCTCAAGATGCACGGAAGGTATCCCGATGCCTTTATCGCGCACTTCGAATACCAGACTTGATTCGGCATTCAGGAACGCGCTGACCCAAAGCTTTGATTTATCCGGTGAATATTTAATTCCATTATCAATTAAATTTATTAATGCCTGAATGATAAGAGAACCATAAAGTCTCGCGCTTAAATCCTCTTCGCACTTAACAATGATTTCAATTTGTTTTTTCTTTGCCTGCGGCTCCACAGATGAAACCGCTTCATTAATCAAAGGCGTTATTTGAAAATCTTCCATGTCACCGGATGTCCGCGCGCTGTTTTCAAGGCTGCTGAGCATTAATAAATCATTGGTAAGATTTTCCATTATCCCGGCGTTTTTATGAATAATATCGATAAAGCGAATATTCTCCCGCGAATCATCCGGGATTGCGTCTAACAAGGTTTCAGAAAATCCTTTGATAAGCTGGATTGGCGTGCGCAGTTCGTGCGATACATTCGCGACAAAATCCTTGCGTATTCTTTCAAGCCTTACAAGGCGCGTGATATCCTGCAGCACAAGAACAGCTCCGCAGTTTTCGCTGCTGCCCGCTTTAAAAAGAGGAGAAGCGTAAACCTGAAAATACTGTTCCCCGTTTGTTTTGCCGCTATTCATTCCGGTGTGAAATGTCAGTTCAGTTTCAAAAGAAGCGCCGCAGGAAATCGCTTTTTTTGCGGTTTCCGCAAGATCTGTTGAGCGCGTCGCTTCCAGCAATGTTAACGTATTTTCTTTTAAAACGGATGTATTATCAGCAAGATTAAAAATCTCCCTTGCTTTAGGATTTAAAAGATGAAGTTTTAAAGAGCTGTCCATAGCGAAAACAGCTTCGGACATTCCGTTTAAAATTGCTTCCAGGCGGCTGCCTTCTGATTTTGCCTGTTCAAAACGAAGATTAAGTTCATAAGTCATCGCGCGCAGAGTTTTTTCAAGACTCAGGAATTCAGGAGAAACAGGCTCATTGGTTTCAAGGCCGGAAAGAAGCGGAGCGCTCGGCTGAATAATGTTTACAAGCCGCCCGAACGATGCTGAAAGAGAGCGCGAATACGCGATTATCGCCCAAAAAGCGGCAAGCAGAAACAGGAAAAAAAAGACAGTAAACGGAATTAAAACAGGAGAAACCCGCGCCCAGAATCCAGGAATTGAAACTGAAAGCCTGAATACTCCGGCTGTGCCGCTGCTGTTAAAAACAGGAAGCGAATAGTATATACGTTTCATTCCGGTACTAATTGATTCGCGCCTTGAGCTTCCTTCTTTGCCTTCAAGCGCGGCAATAACTTCTTCGCGGTCAATATGATTTACAAGCCCTTCAGAAATATGTGAATCCCATAAAACAAAACCGGAGGGAGCAATCAAAGTAAGCCGGAAAATATCATCAGCGTCCAACAGCGGAAAATTAAAACCCTGATTTTCTTCGTTATGTGAAAATATCGCGTTCAGGCGATCGCTGCCGATTGCAGTCATTAATGTTTTAGCTGTGTTTTCAAGGCTTTTCATATTTATTTCATAATAGAAAGAGTTCATAAAAATCAAAACAGACGCGGCGAATATTAACATAAATCCAAGAACTGCGGCGCTTAATGTTATCATGCTTCTCTTAAAAATCGTCACAATGATCTCCCTTTCTTAACTCTCTAGCCAATCGCTTTAAACCGGTAGCCGACTCCGCGGATTGTTTCGATCATATCCCCCGCCTTGCCGAGTTTTTTACGCAGGCCGAGTATCTGCACGTCAACGGATCGATCCGTTACAGGATAATCAGGTCCGTGAATAGCGGAAATTATCTGGTTACGTGAAAACACAATCTCAGGATTGGAAATAAAATGCTTCAGCAGAGCGAATTCGGTTGCGAAAAGATCTATTTCTTTACCGGCGATCATTGCAATATGGCGGTCTGCGTCAAGTTTCAGCTCGCCTTGCTGCCAGACAGCAACAGACGAAGAGGAGATGTTTTCCTCCTGCCGGCGGATAGCGGCGCGGATTCGCGCAATTAATACTTTAGGGCTATACGGCTTTACAACATAATCATCCGCGCCAAGCTCAAGTCCCGTGATTATATCCGCATCCTCGCCCTTTGCCGTTGTCATTATCACAGGCGTATTTTTACAATGATCAATTTCTTTTATTTTTTTAAGCGTTTTTAAACCGTCCATGCCAGGCAGCATGATATCAAGCAGTATACAGTTAACGCCCGCTGTTTTTAAAATTTTCAATCCTTCTTCGCCGGTTTTCGCCTGTAAAAGTTTCCAGCCCTCTTTTGACATTGTATGAAAAAGCAGTTCCTGAATCGCAGGATCATCTTCGATGATAAGAACGGCGGCTTTACTCATTCAAATCCTCATGTTTGCCTTCGATCATATAGATAACAGCTTCGCATATATTTGTTATGTGATCTCCAAGCCGTTCAAGCTGATTGGATGTATTAATTATCTGAAAAGCGGTTTTTACCAGATCAGGATTTTTTTTCATCACCTTTAAAATATTTTCTGTTAATTGTTTGTGTTCGCTGTCAATCATGTTATCCATACCGGCGGCTTCGCGCGCCGCCTGCGAATCCTGCGTCATATAAGCGGAAATCGCCGCGCGCAGCATTATCCGTCCTGTATGCGCCATTTTTTCAAGCCGCTCCTGAGCCATAAAAGGAGAGTCGCCCTTTTTTGAAAGTTTTTTCGCGGCTTTCGCGAGATGCGCGGCATGATCGCCGATTCTTTCGATACTGCCCGTAAGTTTAAAAATTGTTACCATCTCGCGCAGATCCCGCGCGACTGGCTGCTGGGTAGCGATTAAAATCGCGGCGTCATCCTCAATTTTATATTGAAGCGCGTCTATTTCCGCGTCGCTTGTGCGCACCTGCGCGGCAAGCTCCGGATTTCGTGTTCTGAGCGCTGTCAGCGCTCTTCCGATGTTTTCCTCTACCCTGATCGCTACAGCCAGAATATCCTGGCGCAGGCGGTTCAGTTCTTCCGAAAAAAATTTTCTTGATTGCATATTAAAACCTTCCTTAACCGAATCTTCCTGATATGTAATCTTCTGTCCGTTTATCGCGCGGGTTTGTAAAAACTTCCCTTGTATCATTATACTCTATCAATTCACCAAGCAGAAAAAAAGCCGTTCTGTTGCTGACACGGGACGCCTGATGCATCGCGTGCGTTACAAGAATAATGCTGAATTCCTTTTTTAAATCCCCGATAAGTTCTTCAATACGCCCTGTAGCGATTGGATCGAGAGCGCTTGTCGGTTCATCCATTAAAATTATTTCCGGTTCCATCGCGATGCTTCTTGCGATACATAGCCGCTGCTGCTGTCCGCCTGAAAGCGCCTGCGCCGGTTTTTTCAGCCTGTCTTTCACTTCATTCCAAAGCGCCGCTTTTTTAAGCGATGTTTCAACAATATCCGAAAGCGCTCTTTTATCTTTTACTCCCTGCATCCGCTTTCCGTACGCGACATTATCATAAACTGTCATGTTAAAAGGGTTCGGTTTTTGGAAAACCATCCCTACCCGGCTTCGAAGTTCAGTCACATCCATATCAGCGTAAATATCTTTCCCGTCTATTAGCGCCTGGCCTGTTATGCGGCATGAAGGGATCAAATCGTTCATACGATTCAAGGTTCTGATAAATGTCGATTTACCGCAGCCGGAAGGCCCGATAAGAGCGGTAACATCTCCCCTTTTAATTGTAAAATTGATATTTACAAGCGCCTGAAAGTCACCGTAAAAAAGATCGAGATTTTTAACATCAATTTTATAATCGTTCATATTAAATATCTCCCAGTTTTTTTCTGAAGTTAGCTGTAATAATTTTCGCCGCGGTATTGATAATCACAACCAGGATCACCAGCACGGAAGCGGTCGCGAAAGCGATGCCGAAATCCTCCGGCCGCACGGCTTCGTTTGTAAGGTAAAAAAGATGAATGGTAAGCGTCCTTCCCGATTCAAAAATGCTTCTTGGCATATTTTTCGCAAGTCCTACTGTAAGCAAAACGGGCGCGGACTCTCCGATAACGCGGCCTATCGCCAGAATTACAGAAGTTAAAATTCCAGGAAGAGCGGACGGCAGCACAACATGCGCAATCGTCTGAAACTTTGTTGCGCCTAACGCAAGAGAGCCTTCCCTGAAAGAATCCGGAATTGATTTTAACGATTCCTCCGTCGTTCTTATAATAACAGGCAGTATCATTATGCTCAATGTTAAAGATCCCGCGATGATTGACTGACCGAAGTTTAACAAACGGCAGAACAAAAGAAGCCCGAAAAGCCCGTAAATAATTGACGGGATTCCGGCAAGCGTTTCAATCGCAAGGCGGAGAATCCTGATAAAAGACGAATTGCCTGAATATTCATTTAAAAAAATCGCGGCTGCGAGTCCTGCGGGAATAGCGGCGGCAATTGAAACAAGCACAACGTAAAGAGTGGTAACAATCATCGGAAGAATACCCGTATGCGCGTCTGTAAGAAATTTCCAGTTAAGAAACCCTGCCTGCGATCTGAAAATATAAATTAAAACAAATAATAATGACAAAATAACGCCGCTCATCGCAAAGGCCATAACACCGTAAAGCAATGCGTCAAGGAGCTTTCGTTTTTTAATTAATATTCCATCTTTCTTTATTCCTTTGCGTCTGTGCGTCTTTGCGGAAAATAATTCCGGTAATTTAATTTTCATAAATCCTTCTCTACCTTTCGCCGGTACCATAAAATCACGCTGTTTAAAATTAGAATGATCGCGAACAGCGTTACGCCAATTGAGAACAGCATCTCGCTGTGCCTGCCTGACGCGTAACCCATCTCCATCGCGATTGTGGAAGTCAGCGTCCTTACGCTTGTCAGCGGATTAAATGTCAGGTGAGGTGAATTTCCCGCTACCAGAATGACTGCCATTGTTTCGCCTACCGCGCGCGAAATACCGAGTATAACTCCCGCGATAACGCCTGAGTTCGCGTGAGGAAGAACGACATTCCACGCTGTCTGCATCTTGCTTGCGCCTAACGCAAGGCTTGCTTCGCGAACAGAAAGCGGGACCGCCCGCAGGGAAGTTTCCGCGATTGTAATTACTGTAGGCAGAATCATCAGCGCAAGCACGATAACCGCAGATAAAAGCGTATTGCCTGACGGTATATTAAAAGAAGCGCGCACAAAGGGAACAATTACCATAAGACCGAAAAATCCGTAAACAACTGACGGAATACCCGCAAGAAGCTCAACTCCCGCGCGGACAACTGAGGCCGCTTTCGGTTTTAAGAATTCCGCCATAAAAAGGGCGCATAACAGAGCGATTGGCACTCCAAGTAAAACCGCGCCGAAACTCGCCATTAGGGTTCCGGCTATCATCGGGAAAATACCGAAAATTTTATCCTTGTCAGGACTCCATTGAAGGCCGCCAAGAAATTTAACAGGGCTGTATGGAGGTTCAGGAAGAATGATATGAAGGCGTTTTTGCAGCGCGGCTAAGCTGCCGGATTGAGGCCAATTAACGGTGTATACATAGTTTTCAGGGTATGTAATTTCCACTTCGCTGTTATGCGTAAATGAAAGAGCCTTCTTTGGATCTTTTTCATTAAGATCAATTTTAATTTCTAACGTTTCTTCCGTGTCAACTCCGGGAAAATTGACAGAAATTAAACCGGTATTTTTCGGAATATCAATAAAAGTATTATGATCAATGTAAACCGCACCGTTTACTGTGATTTCATTAATTCTCTGCGCGACCAGCCGGACTCCCGGATAAGTGGAAGTAAAAAAAGGCACACTGCCCTGAACGAAAACAAACAGCAAAATAGCTCCCAATGCCAGAACGGAAAAGAGAGCTACAATGCTGACAAGATGTTTAAAAAAAACATCTGCGATTTTTCGGTTCATTTACAAAACAAGCCGTAATTATTTAACAGGTATCCAGCTTCTTGCAACAATTGCCTGACCCGCGGAACCGAGCATCCATTGAATAAAAGCGGACGTTTCAGCGTGAACATTATTTCCTGTAAGTACAATAAACGGGCGCGCAACTTTATATGTGCCGTTTACGACGTTAGCTGAAGAAGCGCTGACTCCTCCTACGGAGAGCGCTTTGATTGTATTATCAAGCGAGCCGAGTGAAATATAACCAATTGCGTTCGGATTCTGGGCGATGCCTGCTTTAATCGCTCCTGTGCTTGTAGACTCATTCGCTCCGGCTACAAGCCTGCCTGAAAAGCCGATAATTTCTTCAAATGCGCCTCTGGTGCCTGAACCAGCTTCACGGCTTACAACCGCGATGGGAGAACTGCCTCCTCCTACCTGACTCCAGTTGGTAATCTCGCCTGTGTAAATACCGCGTATCTGTTCAACGGTTAGATTTGCTACAGGATTGCCGCTGTTCACAATAACAGCAATTCCGTCAATGGCGATAATTTCAGCTTTTAATCCCCTGCCCTGCTCCGCAGGAGTAAGATCACGGCTTGACATTCCAATCTGGTAGGTAACTCCCGTATTTGTGATTCCGTCACCTGAACCTGTTCCGTTAATATTTACCTTGATGTTCGGCTTTACCTTAGCGTACTCCTCCGCGAACATTTCCATCAAAGGTGTAACAGAAGTTGAACCGCCAACCTCGATTGTGTAAGACGAAGATGAGGAAGAAGCGGGTTCATTTCTGCCGCCTGCAAACGCTCCTGTTAAAATAAACGCTGTCATCAATACCATAATAATTTTAGTTTTCATAATTTACTCCTTAAGTAAAAGAATTACAAATAATGTAATTTTAATGTGTTAAGAGAAAATGAAGGATTTGTTAAAGTTTGGTTAAAAAGGAGAAAACATTACAGCCCTCAGCTGCCGGCGCTCCTTTAATGCTTTAAACCAAACTCACCGCCATTTATTTCCAGATCAAAATTATCAAATGCGGTTTATTAGCAAATTTTCTGTTATAATGTTTTTCATAAGGAGTAATTTATGACAATCAAAAACACACCGCGAAAGAACGGATTTTTTTTAAAAATTGTCCGTAAATTTTTCGAACACCGGGCATTGTGGCTTTTCTTTCTATACGACGAAGCTCAAAAAAACGGAATCAAGCCGGAAACCTTTGCGCCTAACGCGATACGCCGCTGCGGAATTTACCACGGCATGAAAGCTCTTACCGGAAAAGATATAGCGGTGCATACGCCCAATATAGCAGACAGCGCTGAAAAAACTGAGGGAAGCAGCTGCCGCCTCTTAAAGAAGAACCTTTTTACATCAACAGGCAAAGCTGTTTTTGAAATGAAGTTCTTAAAACTGGACGATGATTCATTTGACGTTGATTTTCATTATTGCCCTCTTGTTACCGCATGGAAGAAACAAGGCTGTTCTGATGAAGAAATAGACAAACTCTGCGACTGGGCAATGGAAGGAGACAGAGGCATTGCCGATGTTTTCGGTTGTAAACTGGAACTGGAAAAAACAATCGCAAGGGGCGACGGTGTCTGCCAAATCAGGTTTAGACGACAATAATAATTTTTTTAATTTAGTTCCTAAAAAACCTGAATCAGGTATTCATTAAAAAATACGCCGCAGGTTCCCATGCCCGGTCGCCGTAACCTCCAGCCTGAACCCACGCGGAGGGAATATTCCGATCCTGTAAATAGCGATACACAAGAGTATCCCGCTTAACGCATTGTTCAAGCGTTAGGCGCAGCAGGCTGCTGGAAGCAAGTCCGTCATGTTCATATGGGTCAGCGCCGTCTACAACAAGCGCAAAGTCAGGAGCATTGCCGCTTAATTTTTCCAGTTCACCGATGCCATCCATAAGCCTGTAAGAATATTCATCTTCCCCGCCTGAGTCGATTCCAATGTCCACATCAGATGGAAGTAAAGGCGCGCGCCCTTCTTTAGCGGAAGCAAGGTTTTCATCATCAAGAGGCCATCCCTTTGCCATGTGAATCGAAAGTGTTAATATACACGGCTTTTCGTTATCAGAAATTGATAACTCAGATTTTTTTGCAGGCGTTTTTAATTCACCGCGCTTTCGGGCAAAATGAATCAGCTCGGCTGTACCGTCTCCCTTGTGCGCGTCCATGTCAATGATCCAGATAAGAGGCGCTGATTTTTCTGATGCGATTTTTGCCGCGGCCGCAGTTACATCATTTATCAGGCAAAAACCTGAAGGCGCGTCATACCTTGCGTGATGCATACCGCCTCCAAGATAATAGCAAAATCCGCTCTTTGTCTGCGTACCCTGCAAAGCGTTATCTGTCAACGCCAGCAGGCATGCAAGGTAAGTGCCGCCCGCCTGAGCCAACAATGCCTGAAAAAGATCGGATAACGGTTTAATAGCGCGCCCGGGTTCATAACGGTTCGGCTTACCCTGCGCGTCGACAAGCTCAAACGCGTTAAGAATAGCGGCGTTAAGCCTTTCTGTGTAAAGCTGTTTTGTAAATGTTTTACAATGAACGCGTTCAAGATCCTCTCTGTTTAATAAATATTTTTCCTGATCTGTGCAGACAGCCGGATGTTCCGCTAACTTACATGGCAATTTTTTAGAGTTTAATTTTAAATATTTTTGAGCAGAAGAAAAATCAAACACCTTGAATTTATCAGGCGCGTTTTTATTTAAAAAACTCAGCGCTTGTTTCCCGCGATCGCTTGCGATGGGAAGCATAATGCCGTAATCATGGAAATTCGCAATAACGCCGGGATCGTAGAGTATCATTTACCCGCTCCGAAAAATTCCAGTAATTCATCAGGCTTGTCAATTATACGCGCCGCTCCCGCCGCTTCCAGTTTATCGCGGGAACGAAATCCCCAGCTTACACCTAACGGAAAACAGCCGGCGTTCCGCGCTGTTTCAATATCAACCTCGGAATCCCCGGCGAAAATTGTATCCTGCGGAAGACAGTTAATTTCAGCTAAAAGCTCCCATGTCATTACAGGTTCAGGTTTCACCGCCATACCGGAACGCATACCGTAAACAGCGTCAAAGTTAATATACGGAAAAAAATTCTTTACTACCCTGCGCAGCACATTATCAGGTTTATTGCTCAGAACCGCAAGAGAAATTTTTTTAATGTGCACAGGTTTTATGTTTGATAATTTCACAAGCAGTTCAATTATGCCAGGATACGGTTTTATCAGATTTTCTTTCTCATCATTCATAAACCTCTCTGCGCAGCCTGCTAATTTCTTAATATTACTTTCTGCGCGTTCTTCGTGCGGCAGCGAAAGTTCGGCGAGTTTATAAATACCCCAGCCGACCATATCGCGGTACTGAGTCTGCGGTATTACAGGATAACCGTGCAGAACAAGCGCTTTGTTCATCGCGCCTGCGATATCGCCGAGCGTATCAAGGAGAGTTCCGTCACAATCGAAAATAACGCATTTGTATTTCATTTAAACGTCAGGAAATATCCTTCGCAATTCATGATTCATTTTGTCCAAATCAAAAATATCAGGCACAAAATCTGATCCCAATTCATTCTGAGCGGTTAATTTTTCCGAATTTCTGCCGATTTCCAGAGAACTTAAAAGTCTCCTGAAATGACGAGGGCCGTCCACATGTTCTGGAGGAGCCGCTCCGTCGCCTGTAATGAAACGGGTTGTTTCATTTTTCGCGGGCTGATACGAGGACATAATGATTACTTTAACATTCCATTTTGATCCGTATTCGTAAACAAGCTCCTTTTTACCGCGGAAATCAATGTCACCTAACTTAATTTTATCATGCAGATATTCTTTTCCGCCTTCCGGAGTTTCGCAGTAAAAACGGAAACGCAGTTCTCCTTTCCAGTTCATTCCGGTTTTTATCAGCTGATGAAGTTCTTCCATTGTGCATTCATGAGAAATGATCGCCCGCCTCCAGACCTCAAGCCCTGTGATGCTTATCTGAATCATCCTCCAAATCTGCTCTTTAAAATCCGCGGATGATTTTCCTCCGTGAATCAAAGTAAGATTGCTCCTTCTGAAATTGTCCATCGCAGTATTTATAAGTTCTTTGATATCGGTGTAGGTATCGATCATGCTGTCCAGTGAATTATCCATTGCTGTAATATCAGACGGCGAAGGAGATTCATCAAAAGCAAGATCCTCAAGAAGAACGGCGGCATGCCCCTGAATCTGTGACAGCACAATGAAAGTATGGCGCGGCAGCCATACAGATTCAATTTCACCTTTCTGCAGTCTTGTTGAAAGATCGATAACAGCAGTGTGCAGTTCGGCAACACGCTGGCGGATAGGCCCGACGCTTTGATCAGTAAAAAGCGAATAGCCTTTTGAAAAGTCTTCCATGTTATCGGAAATATAATCAGCGAGAATATCCCATTCCGCTTCGTCAAGATGAATAACAGGCGGGACAAGCCGGTTAATCACATTATCAATATCTTTTTCATTGCGAAAAAAAGCGTCTCTTATATAGGAAAGAATCACAAACTCAGAAATTGGTATGTTTTTTTTATAAAGTATATCTTCAATGTACGTGCGGTCAGGGGGAACAGAATAATTTTGCAAATGTTTGTTATCGGGAATATCTTTTCCCGCGAACCATAAACGGGTTTCAAGGCCGTATGACACGATATCTACGCGGTTTGTTTTTTCAAAAAGAAATTCTTCAAGAGAATACGCGGGGATCTCCTTCATTCGTTTGCCGCCGAACCAGTACGCGAAAGCAATCTGCTCCTCTGTGCTGGATCCGGGCCCAAGAAGCGCGAAACTGTTTTCAAAACCGTTCTCCGCAACTTCAATCCATTTATCCATATCAGCCCGTGACCATTTATCCTTGGGCGCTTTTTCAATCTCAAAATGACATTCCTTCCAGTTTAAAATACGCGCGATAAAATGGTCTCCCGGAACAAAGGAACTTTCCCTGTATATTACCCGCATATCAAGAGTGTGGATTGAAACCTCAGGCGGATCTTCATACGGATCGGCGTTGAATGATTCTTCATTTTGAGGATTATCTCTGGCGATATATTGAGGGGCAAACTCTTCGCCGTAAATGCAATAGTACGGATAAAGATCTTCAGGCGGCGCTTCTGTGGTGGTTTCCGGAACCGGCCTGCCCTTCCAGAAAAATTTATAACGATGAGGCAAAGTCAGCGGATTCGCGAAAGGAATACACCGGTGTCCGGGAATTAATATACCGTTTAGTAATTCAAGCCGGGAAGGAGTTATTGTAAATACCGCCGGTTCAAAGCATGTTTTACGGGAAACCCAGCGCTGGTTATCCTGTTTAAAAGCGATTTTCCTCGCGTCAAGGTATGCGTTGATTTCAGAGGCTAATTTCTTGTTCGGTTTCTGCCCTGACGCCTGCACATAAATGGTAATATCATCCAGAGAGAAAGGTTCATTCGAGTTTTCAAGAAATTCGTATATGGCTTCTTCCTGTTCTAAATCCATGGTTTATAATAGCAGAAATGCATACATAAAGAAAGTTCAGCAGCAGCGGGTGTAAAAAGCATATTTATCTATCGACTTTTAACAGAAATGGTGTTATAATGAGAAAAATGACTATTTGTCAAAACAGGAGGATGAAGGATGAATATTAATAAATTTGTGGATAAGAAATATGAGTCAATGACTCTTAAAGAGCTTGCTGGTGCGCCGGTTGACGCGATTCAGGGTATCAGCGAAGGAGACGCGAAATTACTTAAAGAAGCGTTTAAAGTAAAAACCGTTTCCGATCTTGCTAAATTAAAATATGTTAAATGGGCGCAGGCAATTTGCGTGCTTGCCGAAGGTGAAGAATAAAATTTCTGTCTGTTTATGAATATTAATAAATTTCTGGATAAAAAATACGAAAAGATGTCATTTAAGGAGCTTAAAAAAGCTCCTTTTGACGCGCTTGCGGGCGTCAGTGAAAATGACGCCGCGTTGATGAAAGAAGCTTTTAAGAAAAACGAACTTTCCAGATTTGTGGAAATTGCTAATGCCATTGTCACTCTTGCGGCGGCGGAAGAGTAACTGGTGTTTGGTTATCGATAAACCATAAAAACCATCCGAACAGGCAGGTCGCTGCCGGTTATTGATAAAAGTTCCAAATTCCCGTTTACCATACGCCATTTATTAGTGTTCTGAACATAGGTAAAGAAATCATGTTCACTAAGATTTTCCGGTTCAAAAAGAGAGGCCATTCTTGTTGAGCGCACCGGTAATATGGCAAGAGTCTGGTCTTCTCCCATTGTATACGGCGCGGAGAAACGGTTTGGCGCTCCTGTCCCGCTGATGTTTTTTCCGTCAAATTTTAAAATGAATAAATCATTTTGTACGGCCGGCTGGTAAGCTCTTCTGTATTGAGTATCGTTTCCGTCAATATAAACTTCTATCAGATTCCATTGAACATTAATTATGCCTGCGGTATTTACAGTTTCCAAATTTCCTCCTTCGCTGGCTTCGGATTTTACGCTGCTTCTTTCTGTACCGGCGCAGCCCAAAATAATAAATGTTATAAATAATAATAAAACGGCCTTCTTCATTTTTGCCTCCGGACAACTTCTTTATTGCATTAATAATTTTAACTGTAACTATTTATCATTTCATGCATTTTTTTGTGTTTATTAAGAGTTATCTATGTTTTTTGTAATTATTATGACATCTAAAAATATATTATTTTCCAGATGGTAACCATTGCTGAGTCTGAAAAGCATATACCAAAATATAATTTTTTTGTTCATGGCTTAAAGAGTCCAGATACTCTATTGAATATTCCATATTATCCTCTGATATGGCTTCAAATGACGCCATAAGATAATCAATATTGGTTTTATCCCAGGAATTAATTGCATCAATTATAGAAACAGCTCCTGATTCTGATAAGGAGTTATACATGTCTATAAATAATAAATCCTCTTTTGATAAACCAATTTTTGAATCTGAGGAGTCCAATTTATCAACTTGCTGTATCAGATACTCGTTTTCGATAGAAGCTAATTTATTACCGCCGCTTGCACGTTTTATAAAATTACTTAATCTTATTATTCCAAATACTATACCGGCAACCAAACATACATCAACTGCTATAGCTGCGCCCCAGAATTCACCCGGCATATCCATACCGCCTTTAACAAATGCGCCCGCTATTAGAGTGCAGCCGGTAAAATTATTAATGATTATCAATAAAATGAGAACCATGGCTATTATTTTAAAATTCTTTTTCATAATTCTCCAAATATGTTAATATTATTATATATAACTCAATTTTTGAGAATGTCAACAATTTTATGGATGATTCATTATAAGATTAATTGAAATGCGGGATTTTATTAAAAATGAAGTCCTTGAAGCAGCAGAAAAAAATTGGAAGGAAAAAAAATGAAAAAATTGCTGTACTATGTAATGCTAATCGAAAGAGGAAAAAATTATAATAAAATTAATCAGGCAATGGTTGTGAAACATGTTGAGTATATAAAAAAGTTAGACGATAATGGCCAATTAGTGCTTTGCGGACCGCTTAAAGGTTATCCCGGTACAGCGGGGATGATTATTATAAAAGCAAAAAGCTATGAGGAAGCAGATGTTATTTGCAAGTCTGAACCGTTTGTTGCTGAGGGGTATGCAGCATATAAACTTATTACTTTAGAAGTCGGCAACAAAGATAATAACTATTTATTAAAAAAGCAGTAAGCGGAGCGTAATCCCTGATATTATGAACGATATAATACTAGAAACAGAAAGACTGCTATTAAGATATCAAAGGAATAGTGATCTGAATTACCTGATTGATTTATGGACTGATAATGAGATTACAAAATATGTCGGAGGGCCAAGGGATAGGCGCAGCTTAATTAAAAGTTTTAATGAAATAGCAATAAATCCAATGAAGGAAGAATATGATTTGTGGTTTATCAATTTAAAAACCACGCAAGACACAATTGGAATGGCAGGTTTATTGGATAAAATAATTGGTAATGAAAAATATTATGAAATAAATTACTATGTATTTAAAAAATACTGGAATAACGGCTACGCGGCAGAAATATCAAAGGGAATCATCGAACATTTTAAGAAAAAAAATAAAATAAAAACATTTATAGCTATAATTGATAAAGAAAATACAGCTTCAATTAAAACCGCGGAAAAAATAGGAATGACATATTGGAAAACAGAATTAAGAAGCAAGGGAGAAAAAGAAATATACAAAGGAGAATTTTACTAAGGGACAGAGCTAATGGCGCGCCATGTCACCTAACGACATTATAAAATTAGCGTACTTGTTACCCAAGTGTATGCTACTCCTCCGCATTAAACGACCTGCCCGCGGTACCGTAAAGTCGCGCGGACAGGTTCCTGAGTCTTAAATGCTACTGCTTTGTCCACGTATTACTGCCAGCAGACCGTGTATAAGTCCCGATACCGCCTGCACGGTATTTATCGCTTAAATCACCCGGGAAGCCATAACCTGATGTAATCGTACCTAGGATTGTTATGCTTGTAAGGCTGGTGCAGCCGTTGAACGCATAAGAGTCGATAGAAGTAACTCTGGAAGGGATTAATAAGTTTGTAAGGCCACTGCAGCCCGCGAACGCTGAGCCGCCTATGGAAGTAACAAAATTGCCGATTGTTATGCTTGTAAGGCCGGTGCAGCCCGCGAACGCTGAACCGCCTATGGAAGTAACAAAATTGCCGATTGTTATGCTTGTAAGGCCGGTGCAGCCCGCGAACGCTGAACCGCCTATGGAAGTAACGCTTTCGGGGATTGTTATACTTGTAATGCCGCTACAGTACATGAACGCCCAAACGCCGATAGAAGTAACGCTATTGCCAATTATTACGCTTGTAAGGCCGCTGCAGCTAGAGAACGCACTGTTCCCAATAGAAGTAACGTTATTGCCTATTGTTACGCTTGTAAGGCTGGTGCAGTTACGGAACGCCTCATTGCCGATACTGCTGCTGCCGGTTACAATAACGGTTTTTAATGATTCCGGAATACCTGGAATATCACCGAATATATAACTGAAATGTGTATATGTAGTCCCGTTTAGACTTGCGCCGACAAATGGTATTGTTATGCTTGCAAGGCTGGAGCAGTTCCTGAACGCAGAAGCGCCTATAGAAGTAACGCTATTGGGGATTGTTATACTTGTAAGGCTTGAGCAGTTACGGAACGCCTCATTGCCAATTGAAGTAACGCTATTTGGGATTGTTATGCTTGTAAGGCTGGTGCAGGCTGCGAATGCTAAATCGCCAATAGAAGTAACGCTTGAGGGGATTGTTACGCTTGTAAGGCTGGTGCAGCCAGAGAACGCACTATTGCTGATAGAAGTAACGCTTGCAGGGATTGTTATGCTTGTAAGGCTGGTGCAGT
>Ga0209755_10000111_pt1 | contig 152786 bp, 136 predicted proteins | sample TergutCo191P1_FD_187301 | JGI IMG/M metagenome (GOLD analysis project Ga0209755, IMG submission 187301) | Cornitermes sp. P1 segment gut microbial communities from Petit-Saut dam, French Guiana - Co191P1 (SPAdes) (version 2) | ecosystem: Host-associated > Arthropoda: Insects > Digestive... | reverse complement strand
TGTCATAGATAAATATACCGGCAAGGATACGCAGATAATTTTCCCGCCGCAGATTATGGGGCTGCCGGTTATTGAAATAAAACAAATCCGCAGTAATACACTGACAAGCGTTGTTTTTCCGGACAGCATTACCGAAATCGGAACTCACATGCTCGGCTTCTGCGGCGAAATTTCAAGCGTTACAATCGGCAAAGGCGTTAAGACTATCGGGACTTACGCTTTTCAAAAAAATAAAAAACTTGCACAGGTTATAATTCCCGGTAACGTAGAAACCATTGGAAGAGGAGCGTTTGAAAACTGCGGACTTACAAACCTGACAATCGGGAACGGCGTAAAAAAAATTGAACAGAATGCTTTCGCGGGAAATCAGCTAACCGAAGTAAATTTACCCGGCAGCGTTACAACTTTGGAGCAGGGAGCGTTTTACAATAATAAACTGAAGAATATAATCATCCCGAACAGTATAACGGCAATTTCCGTGTCTGCGTTCGGCGTTAATAAATTAAAAAGCGTTGCTTTGCACAGCGGAATTACGGAGATAGGAAACTCCGCCTTCTGGAACAATAATTTAAAAAGCATAACCATTCCGGAGGGCGTAAAAAAGATAGGAGCACAAGCGTTCCATGAAAACAAACTTGTAAATTTAACCCTTCCTGACAGCATTACGGTTATCTGCAAGAGCGCGTTTGAGCATAACAGCCTTGAGAGCGTAAAATTCGGCAAAGGGCTTATCAATATTGAGGATCGCGCTTTTGCGGACAATCCCAAATTCATAGATATTTTTATTCCCGATAATGTCGTCACTATAGCAAGCGGCGCGTTTACGGGTCCTCTTACCATTTCTGTTTCTAAGAATACAAAATTGGGAAGTCTTCACACTCTTGCGAAGGTGATTAAGAGGTAATGAGGAATGAGGAGGAATGACATTACATTCCGTCATTTGAATAAAACAGGACACTAGTCCATTCCTTTTATTCTTTATATAATAATCTCATGCTGCCAAAATTAATTAAATATATTCTCGCACAGAAGCCAGAATCTCAGGATGTTGAAATTTGCGGATGGGTCAGAACAAAGAGAGACATGAAAAATCTCGTCTTTATCGAAGTTAATGACGGTTCATGCTTTTCAGGGATTCAATGCACTTTTGACAAGAACGCGGTTTCAGACACGCAGATACATTCCGCTCTTGATTCAGTAACGACAGGAGCTTCTGTAAAAATTAAAGGAAAGCTTATTGCGTCTCCTGCTTCCGGGCAGGCAGTGGAAGCCGCAGCGGTTTCCATAGTTATAGTAGGCGGATCCCCTGCGGAAAATGTCAGCGGAGAAACAAAAGAGCTTGATATTCAGGCGTATCCTCTTCAGAAGAAAAGGCACTCACTTGAGTTCCTGCGCGAGATTGCCCATCTTCGTCCGCGCACTAACACTTTCGGAGCGGCTATGCGCCTTCGAAGCAAAATGGCTTTCGCAATCCACAGGTATTTTTATGAAAGGGATTTTCATCTTCTTCACACGCCGATAATCACGGCAGGCGACTGCGAAGGCGCGGGAGCGATGTTTCAGGTAACAACCCTTGACCTCGAGGCGGCGGCAAAGGATATCGCCTCGGGAAAAGACGTAAATTTTATAAATGATTTCTTTTCAAAAAAAACATATCTTACAGTCTCAGGCCAGCTTGAAGCGGAAACTTACGCCACCGCGATTTCGCGCGTTTATACATTCGGGCCGACATTCCGCGCGGAAAACTCAAACACTGTCCGCCATCTTGCTGAGTTCTGGATGGTAGAACCTGAGATGGCGTTCGCGGAGCTTGAAGACGACATGGCGTTAGCTGAAGATTTCTTAAAATATGTGATAAATTACGCTGTCGATGAATGCGCGGACGAGCTGAAATTTTTTGACATGCATGTGGAAAAAGGAATAATCGAAAACCTTCGCAGCGTCGCGGGCGCGAAGTTCGCGCATATCACATACACGGAAGCCGTAAAAGAGCTTGAAAAAGCGGTAAGCGCGAACAAGAATCTTTTTGAATTTCAAGTTAAATGGGGAAGCGACCTTCAGAGCGAACATGAAAAGTTTTTGACGGAAAAAGTAGCGAAGGGCCCTGTAATTGTAACGGATTATCCAAAAGAGATAAAAGCGTTTTATATGAAGCTCAATGACGATGAAAAAACAGTCCGCGCGATGGATGTGCTGGTTCCGCGGTTAGGTGAAATTATCGGCGGCTCCCAGCGCGAAGACGATTTAAAAAGGCTTACAAAACGCATGGCATCATTGGATTTAAACCCCGCCGATTATTACTGGTATCTTGACCTTCGCCGCTACGGGACAGTCCCTCACGCGGGATTCGGCCTTGGTTTTGAAAGGCTCCTTCAGTATGTTTCCGGCATGGCGAATATAAGGGATGTAATTCCGTTCCCGCGCGCTGTCGGACAAGCGGAATTTTAAAATTCCGGAATAATGGAGTTATTCGATAACTTAAGTTGCCGGACAACCCTAATATACATAAATAAAAATCAGCTAATTTGATTCTTTATTTTTTAATAGTTTAAAATGAGCAGAAAAATTTTAATATTATTATTAGTTTTTATTTTACCTGCCGGCCTTTACGCGCAGATATTCCGCACTCCGCCGGAACTTGCTTTGTATGTAGAAAACGCGCCCTTTGTTTCATCAAGAGCGGCAGTTCTAATTGACGCGGAAACAGGCGCTCTTTTATATTCAAAAAATCCGAATATCCAGATACCTCCCGCTTCGCTTACTAAATTAATGACAATACATCTTATAATGCAGGCGATTAATGAAGGAAAAACTTCTTTGGATTCCCTTGTCGAAATAACAGCCGAAAGCTGGGCGCAGAGTCAGCCGCGCGGATCAAGCCTGATGTTCCTTGAACCGGGGCAGATCGTTACGTTACGCGAAATTATACTCGGGCTTTCCGTTCCTTCCGGCAATGACGCCGCTGTCGCCGCCGCTTTGCATATATCTCCGACTATGGATGATTTTACCGCCATGATGAACAATGAAGCGCGGCGGATGGGGCTTTTTGTTACGCGGTTTACAGAAGCCGCCGGAATTTCTTCGCGTAACAGAACAACAGCGGCGGAGTTCGCGCTGTTCAGCCGTCAATACGTCAGCATGTATCCCGGCAACCTGATTGAGTTCCATTCAGTAACATCGTTCGCTTTTCCGCGGCAGGAAAATATGCCGGAAAACAGATCATCTTCAAATTATCAGACTATAGTTCAGAATAATCCTAACATACTATTAAATACATTTCCCGGCGTGGACGGCTTAAAAACAGGATATATCGGCGCATCCGGACATAATATTTCTCTCTCCGCGGAAAGGGATCAAACGCGGTTTATTCTTGTTCTTCTCGGCGCGGGATCGGCAGGCCTTAGAGCACAAGACGGCGCTATTCTGCTTTCATGGGCGTTCGATAATTTTAAAACGGTGCGCCCTGATATCGATTACAGCAATGAAACCGGTTTATTTAAGGCCCCGCTTTGGAAAGGTAAAACAAACGAAGCAGAACTTGCGCTTTCAGAACCCGTAAGTTTCACATCGCATGTCAGCAGGTCAAGTCAATTAAAATATGAAACAGTTATAACGGAAACGTTAATTGCGCCGCTTCCCGCAGGTTACCATGCGGGGTATCTTTATATTACAGACGATCAAGGGGAGCTGTGCAAAAAACCTTTAGTAACTAAAGAAGCTTATGAACAGGGAAGTATTTTTAAAAGAATCTGGCATTCCATTGTGCTCTTTTTCAAAAAATAAAATTTACAATTAAAAAAAATTAAAATAATCCCGATATTTTTCCAAAAGAATCCACGTCAATTTTTTCCGCGGACGGAACAGGCGGAAGCCCCGGCATTGTCATAATTTCTCCTGTGAAAACAACGATAAAACCCGCTCCCGCGGATATTTTAATGTCCCTTACTGTTAAACGCCATCCACGCGGCGCGCCAAGCAATGACGCGTCATCGGAAAAACTGTATTGTGTCTTTGCCATGCAGATCGGCAGTTTATCAAGACCCATTTTTTCAATTTGATTTATCTGTTTTTGCGCATTTAATAAAATTACTACATTGTCCGCTCTGTAGATTTTTTTCGCGATCGCCTCAATTTTTTCGTTAATCGATAAATTCACATCATAAGAAAATTCAAAATTGTTTTCCGTATCGCATAGACTTATAACTTCTTCTGCAAGCTTTACTCCTCCTTCTCCGCCTTTTTCCCATACATTTGAAACCGCGGCGTTAATGCCTTTTTCCCTGCATCTTGATTCAATAAAATCAAGTTCCACCTTTGTGTCTTTTGGAAATGCGTTAACCGCCACAACCGCAGGAAGTTTATAAATATTTTTAATGTTATCCGCGTGTTGAAAAAGATTCGCAAGCCCCGCCTCAAGCGCCGATAGATTTTCGTTTTCCAGATCGGTTTTTTTCACTCCGCCGTGTGATTTAAGCGCACGGGCAGTCACGACAATGATTACAGCTGACGGTTTTAATCCCGCGAACCGGCATTTAATATCTAAAAATTTTTCCGCGCCTAAGTCCGCGCCAAAACCGGCTTCTGTTACAACATAATCTGCGCATTTAAGAGCAAGGCGCGTCGCCATAACAGAATTGCATCCGTGCGCTATATTCGCGAACGGCCCTCCGTGAATAAACGCCGGCGTCCCTTCAAGCGTTTGTACAAGATTCGGCTTTAACGCGTCCTTTAAAAGCGCGGCCATTGCGCCGTGAGCGTTAAGCTCTCCTGCTGTTACAGGTTTTTCATCCGATTGTTTCCCGTAAGTATAACCGACAATAATTTTTCCAAGCCTTTCTTTTAAATCGCCGATACCGGACGCAAGGCAAAGAATTGCCATTACTTCCGACGCTGCCGTTATGTCAAATCCGTCTTCGCGGGGAGAGCCGTTTGTTTTTCCGCCCAGTCCGTCTGTGATAAAACGAAGCTGGCGATCGTTCATGTCAATACACCTTCGCCACAAAATTTTTCTTGTGTCAATCCCGATTTTATTTCCCTGATAAATATGATTATCGATCATCGCCGCGAGAAGATTGTTCGCGGCCGCTATAGCGTGAAAATCACCCGTGAAATGCAGATTAATATCTTCCATCGGAATAACCTGAGCCCATCCGCCGCCTGCCGCTCCTCCCTTAACGCCGAACACAGGCCCTAAAGAAGGCTGCCTTAAAGCGACAATTGTTTTTTTTCCGGTTAATGATAAACTGTCCGCAACTCCTACAGTTGTTGTTGTTTTTCCTTCGCCTGCCTGAGTCGGGTTAACAGCCGTTACTAAAATTAATTTTCCGTCTTTTTTATTTTTATTTTTTTCTAAAAAATTAATATTGATTTTCGCTTTATAATTTCCGTAATACTCGATAAACTCATCATCAATGCCTGCTTTTTCCGCAACATCTTTTATATGAAGCGCTTTCTCAGGGTAAACAGACTGCGCGATTTCTATATCAGAGCCAGAAAATTTTTTATTGTTTTGCATTTTTTGATTTTGTAATTTATATTAATGAATGTCAAGATATCTGATTTTGCCAAATAACCAACTGAGTTCAGGATTCTTTTAGGTTATCTAATACTTTTATATAAACAGCCATGGAAGCCATGATAAGAATATTATAATAATTAAAACGATGTATCCCAGAGGTCTTGTCCGAACATCAGGGGATTGTGATAATTCTGTTTTTTCATAATTTAAATTTATAATTAAATTATCAATACCGGAAATAAAATTACCTTTTGTCAGGCGAATTTTTTTATTCATCAGCGAAGAAAATATTAAAAGCGATCGGCTGAGAAGCTGCCCGAATGAGCCGGGTAATTTTAAATTCTCCCTTATTGTTACTTTAGAAAGCATGATTAAAGCCTGCAATGTAAATGCTCGGTGAATGCCGGCTTCAAGCGCGCCTTTAGTGATTTTTAAAACACCTGCTGTAAATAATACCTGACCATATGGAATTATCAGATTAAAAACAATTATAAATAAGGTAACAAAAAATGTAACTAATAAATTAATTCTTTTTCCGCAAAGAAAAGCCAGCAGCATAAAAAATAAAAATTGGATTACTCTGTATTCTGCGGACGGATTAAAAACAAGCGCCGGAATGATAAAAAAACCTGCGATAAATAATGCATTTGTACTGATTGAATTATAATAAAAATTTGCTGTGCCTTTCTGCGTAATCTTTAAAGCAGCGTCTTTTCTTTCTTTAAGATTATCAGCGGTATAATTATCTTCACTAAATTTTTCATCTTTTATAAATTTTTCTTCAATATTTTCACCATTATATAGTTTTAAATTATAATACCACTGAGATTTTCGCACAAATATTTCACAAAAAACACCTAAAATAATTCCTGTAATAAAACCGGAGGCGAGAAACACCGGGGCGATAAAGCGGACATTACCGCCGAAAATAAAAATGTAAGCAAGCGAAAGCTGCGACATATTTGATACAACAGCTCCCGCTGTTCCAATGCCGATAAATGATATCCTGTTTTTAAACACGCGGCGGAGGCAGAACATTAAAAGAGCGGATAAAAAAGTACCTGTCATGGAAAATAAAAAAATATAAGAGAATAATGTTCCTGTAATTAAAGCCTGCCCTGATATTTTTATGCAAATTAAAACTAAAAATGCGCGTAACGGGAAAATATTACACGCAAGCATTAACGGGAGATTTGCAAGCCCGATACGCAGAAACGGCAGCGGCTTAGGAATCATATATTCGACGGCTGATAAAAAAAGGCATAAAGCGCCCAGCAAAGCCAGATTTTTCGCGGAACTGCTACCATGTGACACTGTCAACATCATTATCACCTGTATTGTTAATTATCAATATAACATTATTCGGAAGACAGGCAGCCCATTGCCCATGTCTTGAGATTTTTCCCGACGCGGCACAATTTTTGTTTTCGCACGGAGATGATTCCACCCATGCGCTTTTTTCAAAAATTTGTATAATTGTATCACCTAACGGCCCTTTAATAACTAAAGTCTCCTTCGCGTCTATCGGATATATCCATTGTCCTTCCTGCCCCTGTATAATAATCTGAGGATGACCGGACGGCTTCACATAAGCTGTATATGCTGTAAAGACAATAACAGCGGCTGTAATTAGAATAACGGGGATATCGAATATTTTTATATATGTTTTCAATGAGATAAAATTAACATATTTAATTAATTTATATAATATTGATTTTTAAATAATTTACGTTTACAAATACATTTCCTGTGGTATAATGTTTAATTGAGAGTTTTTCTCAAATATCTTTATGAAGGGAGATTATTATGGACGATTTATATACATCAATCGTTAGGTTGGATTTTCAGTACGCCCACCGGTTTATGAACTGGCCAAGGGAAGCCAAGCATCTTCACGGGCATTCAGGTCTTTTAGAAATTGAACTGGAAGATAAAGTAGACCCGGTTACAGGTTATGCGCATGCCTGCAAAGAAGGTTTTAAAAAAGCATGGGAAGTAGTAGATCACTTCCATCATGCGACATTATTTCAGGAAGGAGATCCTCTTCTTGACGCTGTTCTTGCCGTATACAAAAAAGAGGGAATTAACAATGATCCTGCAAACTGCGTTCCTCTCAAAAAGATAGACAATCCTCTTGCGTGGTCATACCCTGAATACCGCATAATTGTAACAAAAAAAGTTTCTACCTGCGAGAATCTTTGCGAACTTTTTTATGCGCTTTTAAAGGACAGAATGCCAATCAAAAAAATTACAATGCGTTCTTCAAGCATAAATGCCGCAAGCAAGGTTTTTAAATAATTAAAACCAAGTAATCATGAAAAAAATATCGCTTACAGGCATAAAACCTACAGGAGACCTTCACATAGGCAATTATTTCGGCGCGATAAAACCCGCGCTTGAACTTGCCAAAGAATACGACGCGCGTTATTTTATAGCGGATTATCACGCGCTTAACACAATGAAAGATCCAAAGGAATTGAACTCCACTATCAGGCAGGTCGCAGCCGGCTGGCTTGCATCGGGGCTGGATCCGGAAAAAGTTATTTTTTACAGACAAAGCTCCATCCCCGAAGTTTTTGAACTTACTACAATGCTGATGGCGTTTACTTCAAAAGGATTGATGAACCGCGCTCATGCATATAAAGACGCGTCGCAGAAAAATATCGATAAAAACAATGATACAGATGACGGAATAAATATGGGGCTTTTTACATACCCTGTGTTAATGGCGGCTGACATCATTATTTTTGATTCCGATATTGTCCCTGTAGGAAAAGATCAAAAACAGCATATCGAGATGGCGCAGGATATCGCACAGTCAGTAAACGCAAATTACGGTCAGAATGTTTTAAAAGTGCCTCAGCCGGGAATTCAGGAAGACGCCGCTGTAGTGCCGGGCCTTGACGGACGAAAAATGAGCAAGAGTTATAACAATGTTATTCCGTTATTCGCACCTGAAAAAACGCTTAGAAAAACAATTATGCGCATAACAACAAATTCGCAGTCCGTGGAAGAGCCGAAAAATCCTGATGAAAGCCAGATATTCCAGCTTTATAAATTGTTCGCCGATACAACAGAGCAGGAAGCGCTTGCCGGGCGTTACAGAGCAGGCGGCATGGGCTGGGGAGAAGCAAAGGAAGAACTCTTCCGCGTTATTAACCGCCTGCTCTCTCCTATCCGCGGACGATATGACGCAATTATGGCTGACATTCCGTCCCTTGATAAAATTTTAGAGCAGGGAGCGGAAAAAGCGCGCCCTATTGCCGCGGCGACAGTTAAGCGCTTTAGAAAAGCGGCCGGCATAGATTAAATTATATGTAAACGGAAAAAGCATGAAAACAATTGCATGTATCGGGAGCGGCAACATGGGCTGCGCTCTGATGAAAGCGGTAAGCGAAGCTCAAAAAACTCAAATAGAAATTTTTATAACAGACGCGGATAACGAAAAAGCAAAACAGGCGGCTTCTTCCTTTAACGCGGATGTTCTTGCGTCTAACGCGCAGGCTGCGGAAAAAGGCGATGTAATTTTTCTTGCGGTAAAGCCTCAGGTGATGCGGCAGGTGTTAGCTGAAATTTCACCGGTTTTAAAAAACAGGATGCAAAGCGGTGATCCGCCTGTTATAATTTCAATGGCCGCAGGATGGCCAATAAAAAAAATACAGGAAGAGGCAGGTTTTAATATCCCTGCTGCGCGCATAATGCCGAATATGCCGGCTTTAATCGGCAAGGGAATGATTGCGTTATCCGCATCAAAAGAAATTCCCGCCGGTAAAATAAGTGAATTAATAGAATTATTAAAAGGAGCCGGCCTTGTCGATTACATCGAGGAAAAGTACATGGACGCCGTTACGGGCCTTTCGGGATCAGGGCCGGCATTTGTTTTTTTATTTATAGAAGCTCTCTGTGACGGAGCGGTACGCGCAGGGCTTCCGCGCGATAAAGCCCTTGCCTATGCCTGTCAGACAGTGCTTGGAGCCGCGGCAATGGTTCAGGAAACGGGAAAGCATCCTGGTGTTTTAAAAGATATGGTAGCATCTCCCGGCGGCACAACAATCGCCGGCATTGCCGCCTGTGAAGAAGGCTCTCTTCGCGGCACTGTGATTAAAGCTGTAGAAGCGGCATGGAAACGCTCAATTGAACTTGGCTGATGACCGGAAAATACAGACTTTTTCAATTAATTAGTGTCTGTCCATAAACTCGGTTAGTTTGCGGACAGACCTTGCATTTCCAATATTTTGATATTACATCATAAAAATTCCGATAATGTTATATGCTCAGAAAGGTATTTTTATCGTTAATTTTTCTATCCGCGATAAGTTACTCCCTTTACGCTCAGGGCAGCGAAGCGGGAAATCATGAGCTTGTTGTCCGCGGAGAAGTTTATGTGGATTTAGAGCCGATTTATATCGGTCATATCGATGAAGAATACCCTCTCAGCGCACAAGCCGCGGGACAGCGCGCGCTTGACGAACTTTCTTTATTTTTTTCCGCGATGATATACGGCTGGTCGTTTAATTACGAGGTCGGAGAGCGCGCAAGAGGGATTGCGGAAATTCTTGAACTTGAACAGCTTGGCATTATCCAGCGAAGCGATCCCGCAATGCAGGTAACAGATACATCAGTATCTAACTCACAGCTTAGAGTGTGGGCGGATTATCAGTTAAACGACGCTCTCAGGCGGCGGATGCAGGTTTGGAGAACAGGCAATATAAGAAACGCGCAGGCTGTAGGTTACGGACCTTCAACGGTTGAAGAGTATCCGGGCTGGCTCGCATTAAAAAAAATCGCGCTTGAAGACGCGGCTAAAAGAGCGTTACGTGCATTGCTTCAGGGAAGCGAAAGAAACCGCCCGAAAGAAGTTAACGGTTTTATAAGCCTTGCGTCGTTCCCGCGGTATTACATTGAATCCGGACGCTGGGCGGTGTCCGCCCGTTTCAGAGTGCAGGTAACAGAAATTATTCCGTTCGCGGCGTATTAGTTATTCTACCTTGAACCTGGCGACTTCTTTAATTAAACCGTCAATATTCTGGCGGTTTTGCACGCTGATATCATTAACATGGTGAACCGCCATATTTATTTCATCCGCGCCGGCTGTCATTTCGTTCATTCCCGATTTAATCTCATGGGAAATTTTTTCAAGGTTTTCGCTTTCCCTTATAACTTCCTGCGCGCCTTCCATCATTTCCTGAGAACTGTTTTTAACATGAGATGTAATAACATTGATGTTCCCGATGCCTTCCAGTATCTGTTTTGAGCCTATCTCCTGCTCTTCCATCGCGTGGCGGATATTTTCTTCCTGCTGGGCGACTGTTTTTACGCTTGAGTCTATCGCTCCGAATTTATCCAATACATTACTTGTCGCGGCTGTTATTTTATCGATCGATTCTTTAATTTTTTTAAGAACTGTGCTGATGGTTTTTGACTGCTCTCCGGAATTTTCAGCAAGCTTGCGGATTTCATCGGCGACAACTGCGAAACCCTTTCCGGCCTCCCCTGCGTGCGCGGCTTCAATCGCCGCGTTCATGGACAGAAGATTTGTCTGGCTTGCTATGTTTTGCATAACAGAGTTAATCTCCAAAAGACCTTCGGATTCGCGCGCAATCTGCTTTATATCTTCGGCGACTTCCTGAAGCCCGTTTTTGCCGATCTCGGACGCGTTCATAAGATTTTTTACATTGTTCGCGTTTTTTACAAGCGTATCCGTTACAGAACGCGTATTTGCGACCATCTGCTCAATAGCGGACGATGCCTGCGCGATATTGGCGCTTTGATTTTCCACATGGCCGTTAAGTTTTTTGATATTAATCGTTACCTGCTCCATTGTCGCATGCGTTTCGCTGACGCTCGCGCTCTGTGTCAGAACCCGGTTGTTGATGCTTTGAATGTTGGCTGTTATTTCATTAACTGCCGCGGCTGTCTCGTTCATGTTAGTTGCAAGATTGTCGCCTGTCTGGCTCATCAGGCGGGCGTCTTTTCTGATATTTATAACAAGATTTTTTATCTTTAATAAAGTTTCGTTAAAATATTTAGCCAGATCGCCTATTTCATCTTTTGAATTAACTTTTATTTCGTGCGTTAAATCGCCTTCGCCCTCGGCGATATCCTTTAAAGTAAGAGCGACATCATTAACAGGTTTTGCGATTGATCTTCCGATAAAGAAGGCTGCTACCAACCCGCCGATTAATAATATTACAAGGAATATGATAATCGTTAATTGTTCTCTGACTTCGGAATCCATTTCAGCCTGATCCATAGAACAGAAAAGAATCCACGGGAAGTCTTTAATATCAGTATAATATGTTATTGTATAAAGACCATTATAAAGATAACTTGCAAATCCTGTTTTCTGCCTTAACGCGGTTCTTATTGTATCCGCAAATATTTGAAGCGATGGATCATGTGCAACATCATTAATAGGATTAAACTGATCCTTAACAAGCTGTGTGTCATGATGCCCTAAAAATGTTCCCTGAGAGTCAACAACAAAATAACGCCCGGTAACCATGCTGCTTTCTAAAGCGGCAACCATATCGGAAAGCGTTTTTACTCCGTCTTTTCTGGTTAATAATACGCCTACTACAGGCGCGTTAGGCTCATCATCGCGGAAGATTGGAACCGCGAACATCGCGACAACATTGCCGCTGATACGGCTGACAACAATTTCTACAGCTCTTTCTCCTCTCATCGCCTTCTTAAAATAATCACGGTCGGAAATATCCAAAATCGTATTGTCAATAATATAATACGCCGTTCCGTCGGGAAAAACCAAAGCCATATCAAGCGAACCTGTACGCGGTATATCGGGGATAAGCGTCGGCTGAATCGTTTCCCAGTCCATCGATCTAAGGCGCACGCGGTTTGCGATTTCAGCTAACACATCAAGCTGCCTTCCGAGTCTTTCGCTGATTAAAGCGGAATTTGAATCTGTTTCCGCGTGCATCGCGTCCATAAGGGTCTGCCTTAAAATCCTGGTGCTTGTAAGGATAGAAATAGCGGCAACACTTACAGAAATAACGAAAATAATTATGCCAAAAAACAACGGTATCTTTAAGCTTAATTTCACGGCAAACCCCCGTTCAAAAAAATTAAAAATCGCTCAATCAGCAGACAATCATCAATCAGCAATATTAAATGATATCATAGTTAAATAAAATTACAAAATTAATTTTATTTATTTTTTTCCTGAATAAAGAGTAAATTCCATTTTTTCTTTGTTTTGTGATAACATGCTCAGCCACAAATTTTTCTTTTTGGTGATTTCCTTGCTTTTGCGCCCGATACCGCGCATCTTTTCGTAAATTTGAACGCCGTTTTTAGCGGCAGCCCATGTTTTAAAATGATCTCCGAATATCACCGCGGCTTTCTCATCAACTTCTTTATCGATATGTGTTTCGAAAGCGTTAAGAAGAAGCTGATATTTTTCGGTTATACCCTTAAGATAATCAAGAACCAGCCTGTCGAACGCGGGGATATTTTCGCTTATATCAATAAGCTGATTCAAAAACTCTACACCTCTATAATAATCTTCGTTTACGCAGTACGCTTTCATCGCCTGACGGCAGATTAATATATAAGAATCATTTGTAATTGTCTGCATTCCGTTAACAGGCTGTTTCGGCGTTACGGTAAACTTTGGCATGGTCTGCGCGGCTCTTGTTAAAAGCTCCATCAAATCCTGATATATGCGAAGCTCCCATAAATTATCGCGGATGGATCCGAAAAGACGGGTCATATCTTCGGCGAATTTTTCCTTGTAGCGTTCATTCTTGTCAAAGACAACTTCGCAGGTTGGAATCATAACGCCTTTAAATTCGATGTGCCCTGTGTCAAAAAAATAAATTGAATCGCCAAGAATACATTTGCTGGAGGCGTTTTCTTTTTCGTAATTCATCATTACCTGTTTCGCGATCATTACCCTTGATTCCTTCGGCGAAAGCTCGTTTGCCCTCGTTTGAAGCCTTGCGCCTGAGTTTAAAAGGAATCCCGCCAGATTGCCTCTTTCCGTAATGATCAGAGGGCTCTGCGTATTGCCGCCTGTGATGCCGCCTGTAATTTTAAAAACAGGAAGAGCTTCCGCGTTGCCTGCGCGTTTTGTAGGAATTGCGGGATCGCCTACAACATTGGTTTTCCCGAAATAATCGATTATACACAAAGTAGCCATAAGCGCGTCAGTGGCGCTCGCGGCGACCACGACCATTTCATCTCCCCGCTCTCTCTGGCTGATTACGCCGCACTGAGTCGATATGCGTTTTATTTCATTTTCAATCGCCCAATCGAGAGTATGCATCATGGAAAGATTTTTTCTTGATTCCATGCAGAATTTTGTATAACCGTGAATATCAAGCATTGCTACATAGAGATTGGATATTTGCAGGGTTTTTTTAAGATCGCCGGCTTCAGGAAAATCCCTGTCAGCGATAACCATTTCTTTCCAGAGCTTTCTATGAGTATTCGGGCAAATCGCGGAGAAAAACCCCCAGTTAAGGCGCTTTAAGAGCTGGAAAACTCTCATTATAACAGGATGTGTCCACTTATCTTTTAAAACAGGTGCGATTAATTCCTTAAGACCTGAGAATGTAGTTACTTCCTTTGCCGCTACTTTCTCGTATAAATAGGAAAAGAACTCATACTCTGTCATTCCGCTGTTATATTCAATAATGTCTTTCACTTATGAACATTATACTATATGTTTGGAAAAAATCAACAACAGGCACTTTAGTGTAAATAACAGAATATTATGTTGTTTATCCGATTTTTTTCAGGTATATTGAATACCTATGGAAGATGCTGTAACTCTGAACAACTCAGGAATAGCGTTAACAGAGGCAAACCGCCCTTTTGAGGCTATTCCGCTTTTCCGCAAAGCGCTGATTTTAGAGCCAGAAAACCCTTTTCTCTGGCTGAATCTGGGAATTGCCCAGCAAAAAACAGGCGAGTACCAGCAAGCTGTTGAAAGTTTTAAAAAATCATTAATAATAGACGACGGCCTTACAGAAGCGTGGCATTCAATGGGTTTAATATACTACGAGCAGAACGATTTTGAAACAGCGGCGGAATGTTACCTGACTGCTTTATCTTTTACGGATAATGATCCCAAGATATGGAACAATCTCGGCGTTGTTTATTTTAATCAGAATGATTTTGAAGCGGCCCGCGGCTGTTTTGAAAAATCGATAAGCCTGTATCCGCAATTCTACGACGCGCTTTATAATCTGCGCGACACATGCAGGGAACTTAAAGACTGGCGCGCGGCGGCGGAATTCGAGCGGGTATTATCGACGCTGGAACATCCTGCGGAAATTCATTTTTTTCCCGCACAGGATTCAGGATTAAAATGAAGGTTCTTTATATAAGCGAACTTGTGGGCAAGAGCGGAGTTTTTGTTTTAAAAAAATCAATAAATGAACTGAAAAAAAAATACCCCTATGATTTTTTAATTGTTAACGGCAACGGCGCGACAGGCGGAAACGGCCTTGGCAGAACTCATGCCGCCTACATTCATAAAATTGGCGCGGATGTAATAACGACCGGAAAATGCTGTTATTACAAAAAAGATATAACGGAAAATATGGATAAACTGCCGTATGTGCTTCGCCCTGAAAATTTAAACGCAGAATCGCCGGGAAGCGGCGCGCGTTTTTTTAAATTGAAATCATCGTCAGAAAAAATCGCTGTCGCAGTTTTTATGGGGCAAAACGGTTTTACGCGCATTCATGCGAACAATCCCTTTACATCACTTCCTTTTGTGATGGAACGGCTGAGAAAACAAACTCCGTATATAATAGTTGATTTTCACGCGCAGGCAAGCGCGGAAAAGAAAACATTTTTTTACGCGGCGGACGGCTTATGCTCGGCTGTTATCGGATCGGGGAACAGGGTTCAAACAGCCGATGAAAAAATATTCCCGCTCGGCAGCGCTTGCATCTGCGACGCAGGCCGTACGGGAAGTTTTCAGTCAGTAGGCGGCAGCGATATACAATCAAAAATAAAAGAATACATAACAGGAATCCCCGACTGGACAAAAGATGCGTGGGATTCACTTGAAGCGCAGGGCGTATACCTCGACATCGGCAAAGACGGCAAAGCGAATTCCATTGAACGCGTGAAGATTCCCGTTATAAATGAAACTTAAGTTCCTTCTTTTACGATTTCGATCCTGATCCCGTCATTCTGATCCGCTTCGTCTTTCGGCGGGATTGTTACGCGCAATATTCCGTTTTTGTAAACGGCTTTCACTTTTTCCTGCGCGTATTTATCCAAAGGCACAAAGTATTTCTGTTTTTCGATGTCCTTCATTTTTAAACGGCGTTTAAAATAGCGGACATTTTCATCGTTTGAGAATTTTACCGGGCTGTCTGCCTGATCGGCTTTTGTCATATCAATCCTTGCGGTGAAAACCATGTAGTCTCCCTGAAAGGAAAGGCTGATATCCTTCTCGTCAAATCCCGCAAGCGCGAATTCAAAAACAAGCGATCTGTCCTCTGTCATTAAGACATTCATCGGCGGATACGAATAGTTTGGATAATAGTCGGTGTTCTCGTCAAAGAATTGTTTATCAAAATTAAACACATGAGGACGGCCGTATTTGAAACCGCCGCCTTCCGGGTTACAATTTTTAAAATTCCTTGTAAACTGATTTTCGAATTCCCTGGCTGTTTCGAAGATTTCATCGAAAATGTTGCCAAGGTCCATGTAATTTCTTGGTCCTTTCATAAGACGCTCCTTCGCCGTAACGCTCACCGCCGTTAACGGCAATTAAAATATTGAACCCCCATACGGGCGATTCTTTATCCGCACACGCGGATTACGAGCTTGCCTGACCATTTGTCCTGTAATAATCAGGCACAAAGGCTCTACTACCAATATATGGTTAATTCATATAAAAGTCAATTTAATATTTTTTAACGAACCATGTTTTAATAACCGTTCAATTTCTAAAGCTGTGAATAGGAGCGGGTATCCTTCCGCCGCGGTTTATAAACGCATCGCTCTTTGCGCGGTTAACAGCAATAACAGGCGAGCCTCCGAGAAGTCCGCCGAATTCGGCCCAGTCGCCTGCTTTTTTTCCGGGAACGGGAATTACGCGCACTGCCGTTGTCTTATTGTTTATCATGCCGATGGCCATTTCATCGGCGATGATTGCCGCAATTGTAGAAGCGGATGTATCTCCGGGAAGAGGTATCATATCGAGGCCGACAGAGCAGACGCATGTCATCGCTTCCAGTTTATCCAATGTGATAGCGCCGTTTTTAACAGCGGCGATCATGCCCTCGTCTTCTGTAACAGGAATGAACGCTCCGGAAAAACCGCCGACATTCGCCGAAGCCATAACGCCGCCTTTTTTTACCATGTCAGTTAATAGTGCGAGCGCCGCTGTCGTTCCGTGTGTCCCCGCGGCTTCAAGGCCGATTTCTTCCAGTATACGCGCGACAGAATCTCCGACAGCGGGAGTCGGCGCTAGCGATAAATCGAGAATACCAAACGGAACTCCGATTCTGCGGGCGGCTTCCATTCCGACAAGCTGCCCCATGCGCGTTATTTTAAACGCTGTCTTTTTAATAGTTTCAGCTAACTCATCAAAGTTCATACCGCGGCAGTTTTCAAGCGCGGCTTTAATCACGCCGGGGCCTGATACTCCGACATTAAGCGCGCTTTCCGCTTCCCCCGTTCCGTGAAAAGCGCCCGCCATAAAAGGATTATCCTCGGGCGCGTTGCAGAAAACCACAAGTTTTGCGCATCCGATTCCGTCTTTATGAGACGTAGCCTCCGCGGTTTTAACAATTATCTCTCCCATCAGTTTAACAGCGTCCATGTTGATGCCGCTTTTTGTAGAAGCGACATTAACGGAGGCGCATGTTCTTTCTGTCCGCGATAACGCGCGCGGAAGAGATTTAATCAGTTTCTCATCGCCTGAGGACATGCCTTTCTGAACAAGCGCCGAGAACCCTCCGATGAAATCAACGCCGAGTTCTTTCGCGGTTTCATCTAACGTTTCCGCGAAAGGCGTGTAATCGTCCTCTTCGCTTGAAGAGGCGACAATCGCCAGCGGAGTAACGGAAATTCTTTTATTAATTATCGGAATGCCGTACTCTGTTTCGATATCGCACCCAGTTTTAACCAAAGGCCCCGCTACACGCAATAGTTTTTCGCGGATTTTTTTACGGGTTGACTCTCCTTTAGAGGTTATACAGTCTAAAAGCGATACGCCGAGCGTTATCGCGCGGATATCAAGCTTATGCCGCATGAACATATCAACTGTTTCTTTTATCTCAAAAGGCGTAAATAACATATATCACCATTATACAGGTTAATAGAGAAAAACCGCGGTTTTCTCCTGCGCATATAAAAAATACAAAGCAGCTTTATTATATGCGATGCATCGCAGAAAATACTTTTTCGTGCATAAGACTAATGCTTACATTAAGATTATCACCTAACACAGACAGTTCTTTTTTAATTTCTTCAAGCGCCATAACGCTAGAGCTTAAGTTTACCATCATCATCATTACAAAGTTTCCGCTTAAAATTGTCTGCGATATGTCTTCGATATTAATGCCGCGCTCCGCCAGAAACGCCGAAACTTTCGCGATAATTCCGACTTTATCATTTCCTACAACAGTAATAATCGCAAGCTGTTCAGACTGAATCCGCGGGTATTCCGCGCTGCCTGCCGGAAGTTCATTATTAGTTTTTTTCATAGGCTTCTTAAAATACTCTCAGCTTCGGATTTGTTGGCAAAATTAGGATTGCGGTTTATTAAATCCTGAAGATAGCGCCTTGCCTCTGTGTTTTGGCCGAGGGTTACAAATATTTTCGCAAGCTCAAACATGGCGTCCCAGTTGTTAGGCGCAAGACGAAGCACCTGCTGATAAGACGCCTGAGCCTTTGAGTTATCCCCTGATCCGAAATACGCGCGCGCAAGATTTAAATGCACTAAAGCGTTGTTCGCGTCCGCGAGTATCGCTCTTTCGTAATGAACAATACATGAAGGCCAGTTTTCCTGTCTTGCGTAAACAGCGCCGAGATTATTATTAACTTCAAAATTAGAAGGCTCGATTGCGTAAGCTTCGTTAAAATAATTAATTGCCTCGGATAAATTCCCAAGCGTTAAATAAAGGCTTCCAAGATTAATGCGCGGACGCAGATATCTTGAATCCAGAGTTGATGCCGATTTATACGCGGAAATTGCAAGTTCGTTCTCGCCTGTACCTTCTAAAGCCACGCCCAATGTATAAACATATAAAGAGTTTGTGCGGTTTGCGTTTACAGCGGCGTTCGCATAATTAATCGCTTCTATATGTTTACTAAGCTCGATTTTAACCGTCGCCATATTATAATTCGTCGCAGCGTCAGAAGGATTAATCCTAAGCGCTCTTGCGAACATATTCTCGGCCTCTGCATAATTTCTTGCCTGCGAATAAACGTTGGCCAGTCTTGTTAATGTAATAAAATCATTTGGATTGTACTGAAGCGCGGTATTAAAGGACGTAATCGCGCCTCTTGTGTCTCCTCTGTCAGATAACACAATGCCGATATCACGGTGGGCATTTGCGTAATCCGATTTTATCGCGACAGCCTGCCTGTATGCGGCGAGCGCGTCATCTAACCTGTTAAGCGCGCGGTACGTAACGCCGAGGTTGTACCATGACAGTTCAAAGTTCGGGTTTAATCTTGTGGAATTCTGGAAAGCGTCCCGCGCTTCGGCGTTGCGTCTTGCGGTGAACAGCGTGCTTCCAAGATAGTAATAGTATAAATAATTATTGGGATCGTTCTCGCCGAGCCTTGCCGCTTCTCTGAACGAATTTATCGCCCTGTCGTTTTGATTTGCGTCACGCGCAATGCGTCCGAGTATATAATGAGGCAGCGCCTGTGTAGAATCAACAGAAACCGCGTCGTTCGCGTATTGGGCGGCGCTTGTTACAGCCTGGGCTGCTCCCTGTGTATTCGGATTATTAATGTTATATGTGTAGTAAGCGTCCGCGATTCTTGATAATGTCTGGCCTTCAAAACGCGGTTCTCCCTGAGGCATCATTCTTCTCGCTTCGTTAAACGACTGATTCGCTCCCGTAAGATTTCCGGCGTTAAGCATTGCAATTCCGTCAGCGACATGGTTATTAACAGCTCGCATCGCAGCCTGCAGCGCCGCGGACGCCCTTGCCATCTCCTCTTCCTGCGCTCTTCTTCTTGCTTCTTCCGCTTCCGCCTGCGCTCTTTGCGCCGCGGCGATTTCCGCCTGCGCCTCCTGAGCCCTGCGAAGCGCTGCTTCTTCCGCTTCCGCCGCCGCTCTTCTTATCGCGGCCGCCTGAGCGTCAGCCTCGGCGGCTTCTCTGCGAATCGCCGCTGCCTGAGCGTCAGCTTCAGCCCTGCGTATAGCGGCTTCCGCCTCGGCGGCAGCCCTTCGAAGCGCGGCTTCATCATCGGAGGCTGAAGAAGTTGACTGAACTATAACAGGCCTGTTTAAGCTTGAAGCAAGCTCCTGATTAGCGCGCATCTGTTCATCAAGCATCCGCCTGTACGCTTCAAGGAAAGCTTCGGCTGTGTTAGGGCCGCTTCGATCAATGCTTAAAATAGCGCGTTGAAGAGCGCGCGCGTCAGCATCATTGGGATTACTAATCAAAAGACCGTCAAGGAGATCCAGAGCCCTGTCGAACTCGCCGCTTTCAGCGTAAACAGAAGCAAGCGCTAAAGTATTCAGCCTTCGCGCTTCTTCCGCGGACAAACCATCCAAGTCCTCGTCTTCATTGCCGCATGTTTGAAGAAGTATAATCAATACTGCAACGCCTGCAGCAAGCACAACGCCGATGATAATTAAAATAATTTTTTTGCGCTTTGACATTTCTGACTCCTGAAATCCGGTTCTTTATATCATATTTAATATTTTGAGACAGCCGGCGCCTGACCGGAAGTTCGCGGCTGCCTGAGAAGTCCGTCAATCCAATTCAAACACGCCTTCATAGTCCTCTACTCCTTCCGCGCCAAAGGAAATACCCTGACTCGAATCCGCGACAAATTGTAAAGACGCGGAGACTGATTCAAGAAGTCTCTGCCTCTCTTCGGCGATTCTGCGGGTTTCTTCTTCGGCGATTATTCTTCTCATTTCTTCCTGCGCGAATTCGCTGCGTATTAAATTAATTAAACTTTCGATATTGGAGCGCTGAGCCGCGCGCGGTTCCAGCGAAAGATAATGTTCATAATCGGTTATGGCGTGCTGTAAATTTCCGGCGCTTATTCTGGTATTCGCCCTCGCCAGATACGCGTTCGGGAAAACAGAATTATGGTTAATAGCCTGTGAATAATATTCTTCGGCCATTACGTGATTTCCCCTGTTAAAATAAACGTTCCCAAGGTTTGTGGCGACAGTAGCTGAAAGAGAGCCCGCGATAGGCAGCGCGCGCCTGTACACAGCAATAGCCTCATCGTATCTGCCAAGCTGTTCGTAAACAATGCCAAGATATAAAAAAATAACCGCGTTGGAAGGATCTTCGGACATCGCGCGAATTAAAAAATCAAGGGCTTCGGACGGCTTGTTATGCATTAACATCTCTTCGCCCCGGGAAAAATTCGATTGTCCAAAACAAAAAACACAGAAAAATATTAAAAAAACAAAAAATAAAATTTTCTTTTTCACAGCTTCTTCCTTATAGTTCCAATATATACTAAAATAGTAATTATAGCAGAACTTTAAACATACAGGCTTATAAAAATATAAACAATGTATAACCCTAGGCAGTTATTACTATTATCGGTAAAAAAGGCTTAAGTATTGAAAATACTGTGTATTTCGGACAAAATCGATCCTCTGGTTTATTCGCCCTTTATTAAAGAACGTTTTTCGGATATTGACCTGATCCTCTCGGCGGGGGACTTGCCGCTTTATTACCTTGATTATATAATTTCAAGCCTGAATAAACCGCTTTTCTTTGTCTTTGGAAATCATCATATTGATGATCTGAGGCATTACAGAAAAATGAACGATACTCCGCTTCATGCGGTGCATCAGGACCTTGAATATATGGGCTGCGGAGCGGTTCATCTTGGAACAAAGGTAAAAGTAGAGGGAAACACCATTGTCGCAGGTTTGGGCGGTTCAATGCGGTATAACAGGGGATATAATCAGTTTACAGAAACGGAAATGTACCTTGAAATTTTTAAGATAATGCCGGCGCTTTTATGGAATAAACTTGTCCGCGGGAAATGCGTTGATATTCTCTTAACCCACGCGCCGCCGAAAGGCATACATGACAAGAAAGATAAATGCCATTTGGGGTTTAAGGCGTTTTTATGGTTTATGAAAGTATTTAAACCTAAATATCTAATTCACGGCCATATTCATTTGTATGATATGAACGAAGAAAGATGTACGCAGAGTGATAACACAAAAGTTATAAACGCTTACAATCATTTTGTATTTGAAACCTCTGATAATTCAAAAGAGGTCAGAACCGGAGATTTTAATGGATAATATGCTGGCGACACAGCAGGCCTCCGCGGATTTTTCGCGCGCAAGGGGCAAGGCTTTTTTATCGCAGATTCAAAATACGCTTACAGCAGGCAGAGACAGCCTTCTCTCATTTAATGATGTAAGGGATATATTAAAACCGAAAAATCAAGTCTACATAGGAAGCCAGACAGTGCCGATTAAACTGATAATCGGAAGCGAAGGCCGTTACCGCGATTTTAATAAATATTTTCTTCCTAAAAGAGATCATTTACGCAGCCGCTGGCAGAGAGTTGACGAAGCGCATATAAAAGATATTATTTTACCTTCCATACAGCTTTATGAAATAGGAGGCGTGTATTTTGTCCGCGACGGAAATCACAGAGTATCGGTCGCGAAGATGCAGAATGTGGAATATATCGACGCGGAAGTCACAAGCCTTACGACAGAAATTAACATAAAACCTTCTATGACCACAGAAGAACTTACAGCCGCGTTAATTGAATACGAGAAAAAGGAATTTTACTGCGAGACATTTTTCGGAGACCTTACGGACTGCTGGGATTTAAATTTCAGCTCTCCCGGGCGTTACGATGTTATATACGAACATATTCTTGTTCATAAATATTATTTAAACGAAGATATCGAAGAAGAGATTCATTTATTCGACGCTCTTTTATCATGGTATGACAATGTATATAATCCTCTGATAAAAATAATTAAAGAGCAATGGCTCTTAGTTAACTTTCCCAAAAGAACGGAAGCGGACCTTTATGTCTGGATAGTAAAACACTGGGATTTTTTAAAAAAGAAATACGGAACATATTCATTATCAAAAGCCGCCGGCGATTTTACAAAAAAGTACGGACAGGGCAAAGGAAAGTTCTGGCGTTTTCTTGCGATGATGGTAGGAAGAATTTTTAAAAGCGCGTAACAGGAGCAAAAAGTGTCAGATATAAATTCTTCAGATAATAATCCGATCTCTGTCCCGTATTCTCCGGCTCCTAACATCTTATCAATACAGTCGCATGTGGTTTACGGGTACGCGGGGAACAGCGCCGCGGTTTTTCCGCTACAGAGGCTTGGCAATGCCGTATGGGCTGTAAATACAGTTGAGTTTTCAAATCATACAGGATACGGCGCGTGGCGGGGAAAAGTGCTTGAGTCCGATCTTGTCTCGGAACTTATTAAAGGCCTTGAAGAAAGGGGGGCGTTAAAAAACTGCGGCGCGGTTCTTTCTGGATATCTTGGAAGCGGAGAAACAGGCAGAACAATTTCAGACGCGGTAAAAAAAGCGCGGGAATATTCACCTTACGCGCTTTACTGCTGCGATCCTGTAATGGGTGACGAAGGCAGAGGCTTTTATGTAAAAAAGGAAATCCCTGATATAATTAAAAACGAGCTTCTGCCGTTAGCTGACATTGTATGCCCGAATCAGTTTGAGCTTAACGCTCTTACTGGGGTTAATATAAAAAATGTCAGCGATGCCCTTGAAGCCGTGAATATTTTACACAAAGCAGGGCCTTCTGTCGTGCTTGTTACAAGTTTTAAAGAAGAGAACGCCCCCGGTAATAAAAGCGGGACTTCAGGTGAAGCCATGCAGGATACCATCAGCATGATCGCTTCAATAAAGAATGCTCAGTCAGAAAGCGCACAGGCCTTTAAAATCACCACTCCGCTTCTGCCGCTAGGAGGCAATGTCGCGGGCACAGGTGACATGACATCGGCTGTTTTTTTATCGAGATATCTTGAAACAAAAAATCTTGTAAAAACGCTTGAACTCTGCGCATCTTCTGTTTATCAGATACTAGATTACAGCTATAAATCGTCTTTATCGCGTACACAGGAAGGCGGGCCTGTCGAACTAAAAATCATCGAAGCGCAGGAACAGCTGATTTCTCCAAGCCGGACTTTTAAGGCGGAAAAAATACATTAAATGAAAAACACCGCAAAAGATGTCTGGGCGCGCATGAGCCCTTACAATCGTTTCTTTGATTTTATAGATGAGCGCGCAGACCGTTATGCGATACTTATTGATCATATAGAAAAATTAAAGTTAAACTCATCTGTTATCAATATAGAAGGGAACAGGCATATTTTTGTTTTTCCTCCGGGACAAAAATCGATCCGTTCAAACGGAGGCGTTTTTCCGTTTTCGGGGAAAAGTCCTTATCTTCTCTGCGCTCATTACGACCGCGTCGAAGGAAGCCAGGGGGCGAATGATAACAGCATCGCTGTCTTTCATCTTCTAAGCGCCGCATTAACTTTTATTTCAAAGGGAATTGACAACTGGATAATAGTTTTTACAGATAAAGAAGAACTAAAAAAAGGCGATAATTTTGAAGATCAAGGATCTTTTTCGCTTGCAAAAAATTTAAACGGCTGGGGTTTAAAAGACGAAAAAATTTTTATTTTTGATTCCTGCGGTACAGGGGATGTTTTTATATTTTCTAATACAACAGATCATATATTAAAAAAAAGAGAAAATACAAGCGTTAATAAAATAAGAAATGAAATTAAAGAACTCCGCGATCACGCTCTTGCCTGCGCAAACCGCCTGCGTCTTGAAAAAGTTTTATTGGCTCCCACTCCATTTTCTGACGACGCAGGCTTTCTGCGCGCGGGACTTGCCTCTCTTACAGTCACAATGCTGCCCGCAAATGAAACCGAAAAATACGAAGCGATGCTGAGGAGCAGAGCCGATTACGCAGATTTAATTATTTCAGGCGCTGTAAAAGCTCAGGATGAAAAACGCCGCCTCCCCGAGACATGGCAGAATCTTAACAGCGCGCGCGATACTCCATCGCGTCTTACGCCGCAGTATTTCAAACAAATAGTAAGCTTTATCGTGGAACTTTGCAGATAATCAACATAAAAACTTTTAATTATAAAATCAACAACCCCGCCCTAAAGCCGGACCGGAGATTCGGATGGGGTATGTTGTACTCAGCGCGGATAAAATTAAATGTTTTTATTTTAATCCAAGAATTTTACTGTACGCTTCTAACGCGCTGTCGCCGTAATTGCTGGATAAAACTTTTTTTGTTAATATTTTTCCGAGCTGTACGCCTTCCTGATCAAAACTGTTTACATTCCAGATAAATCCCTGAAACATCACTTTATTTTCGTAATGCGCAAGAAGACTGCCTAATACAGAAGGCGTTAGGCGTTTTCCGTAAATTAAGCTTGAAGGACGTCCGCCCGGGAACTCCTTGTTTTTATCTTCGCTTGTTTGCCCTTTAGCGAAAGCTACAATCTGCGCGGCAAGATTCGCGGCAAGTTTTGTCTGGCTTAAGGAATTGTCGACAGTTACATCATCGCCTCTCTGGCTGTCCGTAAAACCGATAAACTGAAGCGGAATAACAGAAGTCCCCTGATGCAGAAGCTGATAAAAAGAGTGCTGTCCGTTTGTGCCGCTCTCTCCGAAAATCACAGGGCCTGTTTCGTAATTGACGCCTTCGCCGAATCTGTTAACCCGCTTTCCGTTCGATTCCATATCCATCTGCTGCAAGTGCGCGGGAAAACGCGATAAACCCTGGCTGTACGGAAGAACCGCCGTGTACGGATAACCTAAAAAGTTGCGCTCCCATACTCCGGTTAAAGCGTCAAGAAGAGCTGCGTTTTTTAACGCGTCTTTTTCAAGCGCGAGTTTATCAGCCTCGCGGGCTCCTTTTAAAAATTCTTTAAACACATCCGGCCCGAAAACAAGAGAAAGAACGCAGCCTCCGACAGCCGACGATGACGAATAACGGCCGCCGACATAATCGTCAATGTAAAAAGAGTCAAGATACGCGCTGTTACGCGCAAGAGGACTTGTCTCGCTTGTAACGGCTATCATGTGCCTGCTTGGATCTAAACCGGCTTTTATTAATTTGTCTTTAACAAAAAGTTCATTCGAAAGCGTTTCCTGAGTAGTGCCGCTTTTGGAAACAAGAATGAATAAGGAAGAATCAAGCGAAGAAGAGGCTGTAACCTGCGAGGCGTCATCGGGATCAACATTGGAAATAAACTTCGCGCTCATTTTCTTTTTACCTTCAGCCTGCGCCCAGTTATCAAGCGCAAGATACAAAGCGCGCGGCCCTAAATCAGAGCCGCCGATTCCTATCTGAATAACAGTGTCAAACTTTTTTCCTGTAGAGCCTGAAAATTTTCCGTCATGTACATCTTTTGCAAAACCGCAAAAGCGTTCAAGTTCAGCGCGGTAAAATTCTCCGATGTTCCTGTTTCCGTTTTCAATAACCGGCTGCCCTTGTTCACCCCTTAATAAATGATGCAGAACTTTGCGTTTTTCTCCTGTGTTCATTACCTCCCCGTTTAGAAGAGCTTTGTATTTATCAATAAGGCATGCCTCGTCCGCAAGCTCCTGTAATAATTTTATACATTCGCCGTCAATGGATTTCGCCGCCCATGAATATGTTAAACCCGCCGCCATTTTAACATTGCACTTTCCCACCCTGTCCGCGTCAAGAGAGGTTTTAAAATTAAAATCTTTTTTGGCGTAATCCGATAATTTTTTATAAGTGTTTGTTTTATCAAAATTTAAATATTGCATGATATCTCCTTATGAATAATATGACAGAGAAAGTTAAAAAAATCAAGGAAAAAATAAATATAAAAAAGGAGACTGCATCAAAATTATACAGTGTATCAACATATGGATAAAAAATCTCTCTTTTACCTTTAAGCGAAACAATATCCTGCCAGGGAAGAATGACAGAAACAGCGCGTAATAACAGCGTAAGAGCAAGAATGGGACTTAACAGGAGCGGAAATCCAAGCCATACAGGTTTTAATATAACTTTTATATTACGCTTAAAGACCTGGGCGAAATAATGATTATTCAATTCTTTTTTAAGCAATAAAAACGCATGGATGAATTTATTAATAAAAACCAGCATTATAAATATTAAAACAAAACATAATATAAATAAAAATATTATATAAGCTCTTTCAAACAAACAATTTCTTTGAGTGTCAAGATTAATAAAATCATAAGAAGTTCCGTGAATACCGAGCTTTTTTAAGCTGTTTATAATTAATGTTTCGTCATAACCTGCAGAAACCGATAATAATGCTAAAAAACTATTCGCGCTCCCGCCTGTAATAGATGATGGAATATATACGCGGCTTGTATCATTATCTCTGTCATTAATTACGCCAGTTACAAGCCATGTTTCGCCTCTTAATTTAAAAAGGCTTCCTGTTATATTGCCTGAACCGAAAACAGCGTTAGCGGCCGCTTCATTCAATACGGCATGTTTTTGCTTTCCTGTCCATGACTGTTTGGGAAAAAACGCGCCTTCGATCATGCTATATTTTTTTATCTGCTGATAACAGCTGTTAGCTGCAATGACTGTTACAGGAAAATCGGCGTAATCAAGGCTGATTCTATCCTGTGATTTAATTTCATATGTTAAAAGAAAATCCGTTTCGGTAAACTCCTCTATCCTGCTGATATTTATGCCCGGAATGCCGATCTGTGACGGCGTTATTAAAAGCGTATTTTTTATGCTTTTAGATTCTGCAAGAAACGCGGTTATTATAAGCGCTAAAACAGATAAAAATAAAACCATAGCGCATAACACAACAGGTTTTAAAGAAATTTTGTCAGTTTTCAAAAAAATCCTCCGCGTTTTTTAACGTAACTGTCATTCCTCTTGTTAATGATTTATCGCTTACAAGGACAACCGGCTCAAAAAAAGTAATTCCGTGCGTTACCGCAGTATTCTGATGATCGCTGTCGCCGATAAAAATATTCTGCCGTTCAATATAATATTCCTGCCCCATGAAACCTGATCTTCTTTTTATCTGATATAAAAAATATCCGTCATTATCCTGATTAATCGCCCTGTTCGGAACAAGAGTAAAAGAAGTACCGCTTCTTTTTTCAAAAGTTATATTGAATGTCTCGCCGTCTGAAATATTATCACCGGTTATTGAAATCGTCACGGTTTTCCCGTCAGAGCGAGGCCTTACCCTTCTTACAATACCATTAAGAGATCCGTTTGAGTTTACAAGCTGACATGTATCACCGGGGGTTACAAAATTATTATCAAGGGATATATTGCACTCAACTAAAAATTCATTTCCTACTCCAATCGAAACAAGCAGCGCGTTCTCGTTAAAATATTTTCCTCTTTCCGCGAAAATATCCAAAACAACTCCGTCCGCCGGCGCTCTTATTACTGTATTATTTCTGTAATCTGTCAGAGCCTCGGCTGAAGCCTCGCGGGACATTCTTGTGTTTATTAAATCAATTTGTTTTAACGCGATGGAATGTTCAATGCTTTTAATTTCAGCCTCATATTTATATAAAAGCGCTTTAAAATTATTTTCTATGTTAGTTAATTCATTCCTGCTGACTAATCCAAAATCATTTTGAATCTGCGCGTCATGTAACGCGATAAAAGCCCTGTTAATTTCCATCACTATAAGCCCTGCATCGGGTGATGAATAATCAGGAATTATTCCGTTTCTCGCGTCAAGCGCTTCGTTAATATTTTTTAATCTTGATAAAAGAGAGCTGATATCAGCTTCGAGTTTTAATATATTATTGTCAATTTCAGATAACCTTCTGTCCGCAGTAATAATATTAAAATCCATCTCAAAAAGAATCTGCCCTTCTTCTACTCTGTCGCCTTCGCGTACATATACTCTTCCTGCGGCGCCTGATGCCGGGGCGTATATATTTTCTGTTTCAGCCCACCTTGCGGTCCCGGAATTCATTTCAAGTTTGTTAAGAGTTCCTCTTGACGGTTTTATTCCCGTTACCTTAGGCATATTATATGTGTAGATAGTTCTTGAAAAAAATAAAAGTAAAACAAGAATAATTATTATAACAGCTCCGAAACTTTTTTTATTTAATTTCATACAACAAATCCTTATAATTTTTATACATTCAAAATCTTGTTAAATAAATTTATTTTACTCCGGATAATTCAATGCCCTTTTCAAGATCGCGCTGTCCTGCGAGCAGAAACCATATCGGCAGGAACATATAAATACAGGAAGCGGCGAATATTAAAGCTGTTCTTCCTTCGGCAAGGCGCGAAAGATACACAGAAAGAGGCTCCTGAGTGAAATTATCAATAAATATTATAGCCTGCTCGACGACATTCCAGTATTCGATAAATGTAAGCATGCAAATTGCCGCGATTACCGATTTAAGCTGAGGAATTACAATATATATAAGCGCCTTAAAATTATTCGCTCCGTCAATTTTCGCCGATTCAAAATAAGCTTCCGGCATCGCCTTCATGCTTTGCCGCGCGAGAAACACGCCAAAGGGAGAAAAAATACCGGGCAGTATTATCGCAAGATAAGAGCGTTGTATCGCGAAAATAGACGCGATAATGTAATTCGGAACAAGCACCGCCTGTAAAGGCATCAGCATCACAACAATGAACACAAGAAATATTTTTTCTTTATGTTTATATTTCCATATTGTAAATCCGTAAGCGGTCATTATTCCGAAAAAAAACGCTCCGGCAGTTACAGGAAGCGTTATTTTTAATGAGTTAAAAAGCAGCGTTATAAATGCGGGCTGATCAATTAACACGCCTGCATACTGGCTGAGCGTAACAGGATCGGGAATAAGCATTATCTTTTTAAACCTTTCCGTGATTCCGTCAGCAAGATCGAATGTTGTTACGTTAGATGAATAATTTAATAAAACCGCCTGCTCATTCATAAAAGAACCCGCGATTGTGACAATTAACGGAAAAAGTATAATTGTTCCAATTATAACAAGAAAGATAATTATTACAGCGGGATTTCTTTTTACCGCGGGATTTCTCATAAAGAAACTTTCCTTTCTATACGAAGAAGAAACTGCGTAAAGAAGACCAAAACAAGCACAAGCATCGCAGTAGCCGAGGTGAGCCTTGGGTAATTAAGGGAAGCAAACATATTATTCATAAAATGCTGAAGCGTATAAATATTCTCCTGCGGATAACTGCCCGTGATAAGAAAAATCTCCCTGAAAATTTTAAAAGAATTTATAATAGACATAATAAGCGCTACTATTGTTACAGGCAGAAGGCACGGAATTGTTATGTGACGAAACGCCTGAAACGAAGAGGCGTTATCCATCCACGCGGCTTCATAATAATCCTTTGGAATGTTTGAAAGGCCCGCGAGAAATAGAATCATGTTATAGCCGATATTTTTCCAGAGGAAAATCAAAATCATCACAGGAAGAGCAAGGACTGAATCAAGCCAGTTTACTTTTACGATTCCTATACTGTTTAAAAATCCGTTAAGGGCGCCGTCATAGGAGAATAGTGTTTTCCAGAAAAAAACCATTGAGCCGGATGGAATAACAAGCGGGATCAAAAAAATAAGCGAGAAAAAGTCGCGTCCTTTCATAATTTTATTAACTAATATTGCCGCGGCAAGAGAAAAAATCAGATTCAACGGAACTGAAATGCCGATAAACCTGATTGTATTCAATAATCCGCGGATATAAGCCCTGTTTGTTAAAAGAGATGAAAAATTGGAGAAACCTGTAAAAGAGCCGTTTACAGGTCTATCCATAAATGCGTAAACTAAAGAAAGTCCGAAAGGAAAAATAAAAAAGATGCAAAAACCAATCAACCCGGGCAGTATAAATAAAAAACCTGAACTGAAAAAACCTTGAAACGCGTGTTCATGTTTTCCAGGAAAAAACGATAATGTTTTCCGCCTGTTATAAATCGATGTTGAGCGTTTTATTATTCCTGTTTTCATTTTTTTTATTCGCTGAGATATAAATTAACTTTGTTTTGAATAACTCTAGCCGTTTCATCGGCGCTGCGCGAACCGTCAATGTAAAATTGAATATCGCCTGCGATCATATCGCTTATTTGCGTGTCACGCAGATCAAAACTGTTTATCAAATCTGAAAGACTCTCCATTGCCTCAAGATATTCGTGTAGAGATTTAAGTTCCTGTTCATTTAAGCCTGCCGACGTTCCCTGAATAGCCCCTGAAAAAGTCATTTCCATTTTCTCTTTCCTTGCCTCATTGTTTAAAGGAAGGCCTGTCAAATTTAAGTTAGTAGAAAGCTGCATATCTATTGAAAGCAGAAATTTTATAAAAGCCCATGCTGTTTCTTTATTATTAGAAGCGGAGTTAATTCCAAACGCGTGATTATATCTGTACGGAACAGAACCGTCAGAGTTTGCCTGTATGCCTGCGACTTTATCATCATCATCATTGCTCATAACGCTGCCGCCTGAAAACATCATGATACTCCTGCCTGAGCTTCGCATATACCGGCTTGCCAATGAAAATATGTTGTTTAATTTAAAGAAAAATCTGTCCCTTGGAGCATCCATTGCCTGACGCATAACGCGGCCTGCGTCAATCTGGGCTGTTACAGCGCGCGGTATATAGCCGAGATCGGCGTAATTTCTTACAGAAGCAAGAAGCGATGATAAACCGCCGTTAATAAAGTCTGCGCGGCCTTTTTCCATGTCTACAAACGCCGTCATATTCTCATTTAATAATTGAGAAAAAAATCCGCTTGTGCCTCTGTCAAAATCTGTTGTATTAAAAATTCTGTAAGAACCGTCATAAAGCGGAATTCCGGTTTTTAATAGATCCTCTGTACTTAAGGTTTTATTTACGCCAAAACCCGCTGTTATATCAGAAGGTACTAACGTGGAATCATAAGCGAAATAATTAAAGGTATAATCCATCGGCATAAACCAGATGCCACGGGAAACTTCGCCGGAGGCGCCGCCTGAGTATTCTGACGCCTTAAAAATATTCTGCCTGTAATCATTCATATAAAAACCGGGATCAAGATTCATATAAGTTTTAAGATTTTCAAGCGATCCGTTATTAATAAATTTATAAAGCGGAATAATATCCATTGCGTAGATATCCCCGCCTTTTCCGCTCATTAAATTTGTATTAACGCGGTTTAGGTAATCGGTTCTGGATTGAGGATCGTTTTGCATCTGGATCATTGACATCTGCATATTGCCGTCAGAGCCTGTTCTGATTTCAGGCATTGCGGAAAAGGTTTCGATGTTTACTTTTGTTCCGGGATACATTTCTTCAAACGCGCGCGCCGCTTCTTCAAGAAAATTCCTGTACGACATTGTTTCATAAGCGGAGATTGTAATTTCTCCTTCGATTTTTCGTTTAAAAAATTCCGCGTCAAGTTCATTAGAAACAGGATTTCCGCCGCATCCTGCAATAGTAACCAGTGCAGCTAACACAGATAAACAGTAAATTATTTTATTCATTAATAAAGCCTCCGAAAATATAAAAATCTTTGATAATAATAATTACACTATCTTTTAAAATTTTTCCTATACGTTATCTGAAGTTTATCTGTAGTCTGCAGAAACTTATTCACTTAGATATAAATCAATTTTATTTTGCAAGATTCTGGCTGTCTCATCCGCGCTTCTTGTACCGTTAAAAAAATTCTGCACTTCCTGAATTATCATATCATTTATATTCGCGTCTTGTATGATATAGGTATTTATCTGTCCGGAAAGGCTTTCAACGGCGGAAATATAGTTCTCCATCGCCTGTAATTGACGGTTATCAAGTTCTCTTTCGGAAATTCCAAGAAACATTTTAAAATCAAATTCATGTTTTTCATTTCTTGCCTTGTTATTTACAGGAAGAAAGAAAACGTAAGGTAACATCTGTATCTCATCTGATAAAAGAAATTTAATAAATGCCCATGCTGTTTCCTTATTTTTTGATGATGAGTTGATGCCAAAACCAAAATTATATGAAAAAGGAACTGTACCGTCCGCGTTTGCCTGAATGCCCGCTATCTTATCATCATCTTCGATAACAGGAACAAAGCCTCCGCTGAAACCCGTATTCATCCACTGCGCAATATCGCGGATAAATAAATTAATAAGAAAATAACTGTTATCCAATTTGAAAAACACCCTTTGCGCAGAAGTTTCCGCCATTCTTTGCAGTAAATCCTCAATATCCGTAAAATCCGCTCTAGATATTTCATCTTTTCCGATATAGCCTATATCCGAATAATAGTTAACGCTCTCAAGAAGCTCCGCGTATCCGCCGCCTGTAAAGTTCGCCCGCCCCGTATCCATATTCACAAATGATCTGAAATTCTCACTGGTAAGCTGACGAAACATGCTGCCATATCCGCCTGTATAATTAAAAAGCATACTGCTTCCGTTAAAGAAAGGAGCGCCGAATTTTAAAAGTTCATCTGTGCTAAAAGCTTTGTCAGCTCCGAAACCCTGAGCGTTATGCGAAGGAATTAAAATTGAATCATACTTATAATAATTAAACGAATAATTTAAAGGCATCAGCCATATACCGCCTCGAAAACGCAGGGCCTCAATAACATTACTGCTGTAATCGGATTTGTTAAATTCAGGATCAAGTGTCATATAATCATCCAGATTCTCCAAAGAGCCTGAATTAATTAATTTAATCAAGGGGAGTATATCAAGCGCGTAAATATCGGCGCCGTCTGCGCTCATTATTTTAGTATTCACGCGGTTAATATAATCGTTTCTGGCTTGAATATCATCGCTGCTTTCCATTACGGAAATAAACTGGCCGTCTACTTCTATTGTCTTAATTTCCGGCATAATTGAAAAAGCTTCTATTTTAATTTTAGTTCCCGGATATTTTTCTTCAAACAGACGCGCCGCTTCTTCGAGGAAATTTTTATATAACATTGAGTCATAAACAGAGATGGAGATCTCACCTTTAATTTCATTTTCAAAAAAATCAGGATCGGTAACTGATTTTCCCTGAGCTTTAGAACCTAAACAGCCTGTAATAATAACCAACGCAGTAACAGTAAAAAAACATAACAATAATCTTTTCATTTAAATTCTCCTTGAAAAAATTATTTATTTATTTACCTGTATATTGTCTAAAGATTATCTGAAGTTTATCTGAATTTTTTAAAGCGGCAGTTCTATCCAAAAAATTACACCGTCATCCGTGTTTTCCAAGGCAAATTTGAATCTCATTCTGTCAAGTGCTTTTTTAACAATCGCAAGCCCAAGGCCGGTCTGCCCTCTTCTTGTCCGCGCTGTATCCTGCCTGTAAAACGGTTCAAAAAGCTGCGGCAAAACATCTTCCGGTATATGAGCCCCTGTGTTAAGAACACAAAGAAGCGTCTTTTTATTTTTTCCGAAGAAAATGCGAATTTCTCCGCCTTTTTGCGTATTTTGCACAGCATTCGCGATTATATTTGAAAGAACCTTTCTAAAAAGATGACGATCGGTACTAATAACAACATCAGGAAACCCGCCCTTAATTACAATGTCTTTAATTTCAGCTAACGGACGGTATTCATTCAAAACAGAATCACCAAGTTCCTCAAGATTAAATATTTCCTGAGTTAATTCAATTTCGTTATCTGACAATTTAACGATATCGAGTATCTCTGATACAAGATGCCCCTGAGAATCAAGAGTGTTCAGACATTCGCGCAAATATTTGGGATGATCATTATAATCGCCGACCCCTGCGATCATTCCTTCGACTAACGCCCTTGCTGAGGCTATCGGCGTTTTTAATTCATGGGAAGCGGCCGAGAAAAAAAGACGCTGGTTTTCTTCCATGATCCTTCTTCGTACAATTTCATCTTCAAGGGGTTTAGTAATTCTTTTCGCGAAAAGCACGGCTCCAAAAACAGCGATGCCAAGCATCATCGCAAGGGCAAGCATTATCCTTCTTGCTAAAACTGTAAGACCGTTTCCAATGTTATCAGAAATGTTACTATAACCGATTAGTCTATACTGGTTAATGATCCTACCTTCAGCGTCATTAAAGCTGCCTGCGAATCTTACATTAAGACCATCTAAATTGTCTTCATCAAATGATCCTGTTATATCAAATGTAGAAAACAAAGAACCGCCTTCATACTCCTGTATAATGAACTTGACAGACTCATTTTCACCTGCGAAAAGTCTTGCCGCCGCGAAAATATCTTCCCTGCTCGAAGTTACAGTTTGAATTGTAGTAAGAATCGGCTGAAACGCGGTAGCAAAAATACGCTGTTGTTCCGCGCGGTAAAACGAGATAAATTCCCTTGAAAATATAATAACCGCCGAAACGCAGATCAGCATAACAAGAAGAATAGTGTAAGCGAAAATTTTAGGAAATACTTTGCTTTTATTTTGCTTTAGCGCCTTTTTTTTTGTTTTCATTTTTCTACATCCAGCTGATATCCGACGCCCCGTACAGTCTTAATAATATTCACAGGGAGCTTGGCTCTTAAATTTTTAATATGGGTGTGAACAGTGCCTTCGCTTGAATAATAATCATAACCCCAAATTTTTGTAAGAAGGGTATCATGAGACACCACCCTGTTTTCGTTAGCTGCAAGAAGATTAAGTATCTCAAACTCGCGCAATGTCAGAGGAATTTCATTCTCTTCCCAGAACACTTTAAATATTTCCCTGTTAAGGCTAAGTCTTCCGATAATTATTTCTTTTTGCAAAGCGCCGCACCGCCTGAGAAGAGCCTCCGCGCGTTTTAAAAGAATCTGCATTGAAAAAGGCTTTGCGATAAAATCATCCGCGAGATTGTCAAATGCTTTAAGTTGTTCTCTGTCACCGGAAAGCGCTGTTATCATCATAACGGGAACATCGCTTGCCTTTCTGAACTCTTTTAATATTTCCTGTCCGTTCATTCCGGGCAGCATTATATCAAGGATTACAAGATTAAACTTTTTTTCAAAAAGAAGCCCGCAGGCGGCGCTTCCGTCGGTACACAGCTCCGCAAAATAACCCGCGTCAATAAGAAACGCTTTAATCGTGTTTCCGATGTGAACGTCGTCTTCAGCGATAAGGACATTAATATCCATAATATAAATATAGCATACAAATCTGTAGTTTATCTGAAGTTATATCCCAAGAAGTTCAAGGTGCCTTCCAATATGTTTAGAAAGGGCCGCTCTGTATTTATCTTCATGCCTCTGCCACAAATCATATAATCGATCTTTAAAAACAAAAGAGCCATCCGCGTTTTTATGGCTCAATATTAAACCATACGTTATATGAATAACCTGACGCGCGTCGTTATTATCGAATAACGCGGGAAGGCAGCAGTCTTTAAGGCTTGAAAGAGCAGGAATTTTCGCAAGGTCTGTTGTTACATGATAATATTTTTTAGCTTCCTCAAATGAATTAAGCGCGAAAGCGTGAACCTCCCTGTAGAGCGCCGGGTCTACAGCCGCTGTAACGCGCATTGCCTCAAGCCAGTTGGTGCCAGCAGTCTTTACATGGAACCGGCCTCTTGTTTCTTTTCCAATCAGCGGGAAGACGCTGAACTTATCAGAGCCTGAATGAATGCTCAGTTTATATTTAAAATGACGGGCGATTGCCGCGTGAATTTTAATTTCTTTTTCGAACTGCTCAAGGTCTCCGATGTAATCAATTCCTTTCTGAAACTCGCCGCAAAAACGCGGCGCAATTGTCGCGAATTCTACCCCTGCGTCTATTAGTTCATTCGCGGTAAAAAAATGCTGTAAAGGCGTTGTAACAGAGATTGTCTCATCTATCGAAATTTCAAGATCGGCGTTATACTTGCCACCTTTGAAAAACTTATTATAAATTTCCTCAGCGAACGCAAGCGCGCCTGAGTAAACAGCGATACATTCTTTTAATTCATTCTCTGTAAAAGACAATGTTATATCTTCTATGTTAAATGTTTTATTAAGATATTTTGCCTTGTAATTACCGGCAAGCGGAGCGAAATCGTTAGGTGAAACATTATTTTTAATATGTTCCGAGCAGTCCAAAGTTATCATCGTAAAACCAAGCGAAAGCGCGTATTCAACATCTTTTGCGGTTTTTAAATGATCTCCGTCCGCGCCGAAGCCTTTTTTATAGCCTTCGCGGAAAACTGCGAAAGTCGCCGCGTCAAGGACATCTTCGTAAGTGCGGTTTGTAAGGTTCAGCTCGCGGATCGACTGCTGCGCGAAAACGGGAAAGGCTTCGTTTTTCAAGAATAAATCAATATGCCCCGGCGTTGCGATTCCAAGCCTGTCTCCAAGTCCGAAACTTACAGGCTTTTTAAGTCCCTGCGCCGGCGCTGTCCACGGGAAAAGCTTTCGTAAAACGCACGCGTTTTCGTAAGTAAGCTCCGCGAGAAAAACGCCGTCTTTAATAATTTTTGTGTTAAACCCAAGACTGCCGTCCTGCCCCGTAATGATGATAACATTTCTGCCGTTATCATCAGCCATAAATACTTCTGAATTATTAATTTGATTTAATGATTTTTCGTATATATTAAATTCTTTATACTGCATATATCTTCTTACCATTCCTTGAATATTTTAGCAATAGGGGGTAGATTTTAAAAATGAGTATTAACAGAAAATTAATATTAGACAGAAATAATCCAAAATACAGCAATATAAATAAAAACGCTCCGCTGAGCGCAGGAAACGGAAGATTTTGCTTTACCGCGGATTTTACAGGTCTTCAGACTTTTTTTGATGAATACGCAAAAGCGCAAGACGCGTTCCCGCTTTGCACAATGGCTGAATGGGGATGGCATTCGTATCCAATGAGCGAAAACGATGAAGCCGCTTTGCGCTTTACTCCGTTTGACACATACGGAAGACAAGTCTGTTACGCGACAGACAGCTCAGGGCAGGAAGAATTATTTAAAAGAATCCGGGTTAACGCGCACAAGTTTCATCTTGGAAAAATAGGTTTTGAGTTAAACGAAAGAAAAATATCAATAGATGACTGTAAGCCTGTGATTCAGATTTTATCTTTATGGGAAGGAATTTTAACATCGGAGTTTGAAATTGAAAACAAAATCGTCAAAACAGAAATATTTATATCCCCTGACGAAGACGCTCTTTTCGCTAGAATATCATCGCCTCTTTTGAAAGACGGGAAGTTGCGCGTAACAATTGAATTTCCGTACGGAAGCCATAAAAAGTCAGGCGCTGATTTTTCAGTTCCTGATCTGCACATAACAAGAAAGGCATCATGGGCCGGGGAACAGGGAGCGGGGAGCGGGGAACAAACTGTAGTAAATTTAGAGAGAACTCTTGATGATACTAAATACATAGTCATTGTAAGCGGAAGCGGTTTTTCCGCGGAAATTGATGAAAAACAGCACAAATTGCACATAACGCCTCAGGCTGAGACAATAGAACTAAAAATACTTTTTTCGCCTGTCACTGTTCCTTCTTTTTCAAGCTCTGATATCGCCTGTTATGCGCCATTAAAAAACAGGACGAATTCATTTGACAGCGAAAAAATTAAATGTAAGAATTACTGGGAAAATTACTGGAACTCAGGCGGTTTTATTGATTTTAAAGGCTCTAAAGACAGCCGCGCCGCGGAACTGGAAAGGCGCATTGTTTTATCGCAATATTTAATCGCGGTTCAAAGCAGAGGAAAAATTCCTCCCGCGGAAACAGGTCTTACATGCAACAGCTGGTACGGCAAGTTTCATCTTGAAATGCACTTCTGGCATCACGCGCATTTCGCGTACTGGGGCAGGATTGACGAAGTAAAAAAAGCGCTGGAGTATTATAAAAAAATTCTTCCTGCGGCAAAAGAGATCGCGAAATCGCAAGAGTACTCAGGCGCGCGCTGGCCTAAAATGTGCGATCCGTCAGGAAAAAACACGCCTTCTTCGATTGCAGTGCTTTTACTCTGGCAGCAGCCGCATCCAATCATGTTCGCGGAGCTTGTCCGGCGCGCCTTTTGCGAAAACAATCGCGATGGAAAGAAAAGCGCGGAAATACTGCGCGAATACCGTGAAATCATAACAGAAACAGCCGAGTTTATGAAAAGTTTTCTGCATTGGGAACCTTCAACAGCTGGCGGCGGACGTTATTTGCTAGGTCCTCCGTACATTCCCGCGCAGGAGCGCCACGATCCAAAAATCGTTTTAAACGCCGCTTACGAATTAGAATATTTCCGCTGGGGCTTTAAAACGGCGGACGAATGGCTCTGCCGCCTCGGTGAAAAAAAGCGTTACGGTGAAATCATCGAAAAATTAAGCCTTCCCGCCGAGAAGGACGGACTTTACCTCGCCCATGAAAACTGCCCTGATACATTCAGCAAACTCCCGTTTTATACAGATCATCCCTCCATGACCGCGATGTACGGTATCTTAAACAGCGAAAAAATCGATCCAAAAAAAATGTCAGCTACGTTAGATAAAATTCTGGAAGTCTGGGATAAAAAAACTTTTTACGGCTGGGATCTCCCGATGCTGGCAATGACCGCCTGCCGCCTTGGCAGATACTCTGACGCAGTTGATCTTTTATTGATGGACAGCCCGAAAAACACCTACCTAGAAAACGGTCATAATAAAATGACAGGCGACGATGCTCTGCCCCTCTACCTTCCCGGAAACGGCGGACTGTTACTCGCCATCGCTATGATGGCAGCGGGCTTTGAAGGCAAAAAAGGACCATTATTCCCGGACGGCTTTACAATTAACACAGAAGGGATTACTCCCTATATTTAACTACCAAATAGTCCCAGGACCGCGGACAACGCGGAAACCGATAGCCCAGTGGGCGGTTTCGGGTTTGTCGCTGTTGCGAACCACGTTGCGCACGTTGCTGGCGGCATTGCTCCAGCTGCCACCGCGCCTGACGCGGGTTCCATCGGGGCTGCTTTCCGGCCCTTTGGGATTAGTGAGGGGGTTACCGTTAGGGTTAATATTCTTGTACGAATCAAACCAGTCCCAGACCCATTCGGACACATTGCCGCTCATGTCGTAGATGCCCAGGGCGTTAGCCTGTTTGCTTCCTACCGGCTGGGTAGCCTGATCGCCTGAAGGCCGCGTCTTGACGGTTTCATTGTACCACGCCACCGCATCGGGACTATTGCTTCCGGAATAGACAAAATTTCCGGGCGAGCCGTTTCCTCCTCTTGCAGCGTACTCCCATTCAGCCTCGGTAGGCAGACGGTAACCGGTTCTGTTCCATGTCACCGTTACATCTGCACTGGTTATCGACGGTATACCGGGACTTCCGGTTCCGGATATGGGTGTGCGTACAATATTGCTCATCGAATATACATTATTACCACTACCACCTAATGTTTGTTCGGTAAGCTTCATACAATACTCAATCGCGTCATACCAAGATACCCTCTCTACCGGGCGGTTGGTGTTATGTGAAAATTGACTTGGGTTAGTCCCCATTACAGTCGCATAACTCCTGATTGTATTATTCGGCGAATTAACTTCCGTTACCTCATACTTGCTTATGTAGAAACCGTCCACGGTTACGCGGCGGGTCGGATAGGCGTGGTATGCCGCGGGGCTTCCCGAAACGCTTGAATCGCCCATTATAAAACTTCCCCGCGGAACCCAAGCCATGTCCGGCACAGGCGGAACCCACTTCGCGTATAGGTTTAAAACCTGGACATTGCCTTCCGTTAGAAGGAACAGTGAACCTACAGACGCATTGAAATTAAAGGGATGAAGATTGGCATTCCGCCAGCTTGTGTTGTTAATATTACTCACATCACTTGCGGTGGGAATAGGAACAACATACCACCCTTCAAACGACCAGCCGTTTGGATCTGTGTTCACAGGCATATAGGGTTCAATTACCCTGTCGCTGGAAGATTTATAACTCTGTTCAAGATACGGCCTTCCCGCCTGAGTACCCCATTGAGGTATTTTTCCCGCGGATTCCCCGGCTCCTGTACCCAGGTAGAATCTGACAGTGTATTGGGGAGGCGACCATCTGGCGGTCAAGGTTATTGTGCTGGTTACCACCCTCGTATCGAAGTTCCACGGGACGCCGGCGCTATCAAACCATCCGTCAAAAGCTTGTGCAACCCCTGATATAACTGGTGGGGTCATGATGGTTGACGGTAAGGTAGCCCTGTCGCCATGTTTAACTTCCTGCCGCGCAGGAGCCGGACTTCCGCCCTTTGTGTCGAATGTTACATAGTAAATATTAGTTTCCCATCTGGCGTGAAGAATAAAGTATTCATTTATCAGTCTGTGCGGCGTATATGATGTATCCCAGTTATCAACTTCGTTCAATACATCCGCAAAGTTCCATAAAGCGCCTGCCTCTGTATACCAGCCGGCAAACGTATACCCTTCTCTGACCAAAGGCCCCGGATCAATGATTCTGCCGCCAATTGAGCCTCCTGCTCCTGTATATATGGTAAAATTAACGCGCGTCAGTTCTGTAACGCCGTCAGGCCGTTTTCCGCCGTTTACCTGCAAATGCACAGTGCGGGTGTATGTTTCCCACCTGGCATGAAGAGTTATATCACTGCTTACATAAGAATTAGCAAAGTCCCAACGCTCGCCCCAGCCGGTGCCGCTGCCCCATGCATCACTCCCGCTATAGCTGCCTTCTTGAGTAAACCAGCCGACCAAACCGTATGAGTTTCCTGTAGGTATAACAGGGGGTTCAACAACTTTGCCGCCGTGGATTATTCTTTGCGTATCCACTGTTAAGGGGGTAACGCCATCCTGTCTTTTCGGCTGGAGAGACGCATTGGGCTGGAAACGATCAAAGTGCGGATCGAATATTACGGCATAAATATTAGTCATCCATTGGGCTGTAAGGATAATGACGCCGTTGCCGTCTGCGTCGTCTTCCTGTTTTACAACCCTCGTTTCCATGTCCCAGAGATTGCCGAATTCATCTATCCAGCCGTAAAAACCCAAAGTAATATCAGCATGAGTTACGGGGCGGACTCTTGGAATTTTTGTGTCATAGAGTACCCTGAATGGTTCCATCGCGTTTTTTACGCCGGGAGTTCCATCCACTGTCTGCCCCCCGTTTAAATCCAGATACACAACGGCGAAATTAGCTCCGCTTCTTTCCGGCTCTTCAAGAGGCCACCAATCCTGCATCCACATGTTATGGCATGTTGTAAACAAAAAACTGGTTAAAATAAAAATAACTAAAAAAAATCTTATATGCTTAGCTTTCATATCTACTTTCCTATTGATTTCTTTCTACCTGGTAAAGAATAATTTCCACTCTCCGGTTCATGTTCCAAAGAGCGCGTTCGGTTGTTAATACTTTTCCGGCTCCGAAGGCGACGACAACCATCTGATCTTCGCTTACGCCTCTTTCGCGTAACAAACGCGCAACTTCATGCGCGCGGTTGGAACTGAGCGCGAAAAGAATCTGAACTTCGTCCGGGTCTCCTGTTACAGGGTTTGCGTGTCCTTCTATATTCGCGCGCAGATCGGGATTTTCCAAAAGCATTTTAACAACTTCTTTTATAACAAGATCGTTAAGCGATCTCGCGTCTGCGTCAAGGTTGACATTGTACGCCGATATATCGCCGGCAAAAAGAATATACTCAATCTGCGTAATCATCAGCCTGTTTACAACCTCGATATATTCTGTTCTTACAATAACTTCCTGGCTCACTCTTTCAACTTCGCGTATCGTTTCTACTTCGCGCACTATTTCGCGTGACGTTTCCCGCGTAAGGGGGAACTTGTAGCCGGCTGTTACGGCAAATCCCAAGATAAAAGGATAACCAACCCTGAAAGACGGCTCAATCTGCCACATGGACGGAAGCGGTATTGTAAGTCCAACGGTAAAATCACCGAGCAAAGAAGACCGCGAATGAATTATATTATTATGATCATATAAGTATTCAGGTCCGTTTAACGCTCCGATAAAACCGGCGCCGCCCTGAATAAAGAAATCGAGAGACCGTTTGGGTTCCTGCTCTGCGAAAGGAAGGCGCAGGAAATTCCAGCGGAGATAAATTTGGGTTTCAAGCGAGACTATTTTATCTGTGCTGAAATTAATTCCGTTTTTGCTGCCAATCATCAGGTTATACGGAAGATCAAAACGCGGTTCCGCGATAAGTCCGAAGGAAGCTCCGTTTACATCGATAAAACTGTTATTTATGCCTCCGTTTAAAGACCAGTAAGCGGAATTTTCCGCAGATGAATTAGTCTGCGCGGATAAAGAAACGGCAAAAAACAGAAAAATCAATTGTATAAAATTATAATTTTTTATACTAACTCTAATTCCCATAACATCATACCTAAAAATTAAATTTATATGTTTTAATTATAGTACAGAAACACTTATAATAAAAATTATTTTAATAATATTATGCGAAATTTTAAATAAAATTATTTTAAATACCGGCGAACATTAATTAATACAAAATATGTTAAAAAGGTCATTTTTTCCGGCGGAGGTTCATGGCTAAATTCACTTCGGCTATGCTGATATTAAGCTGTTTTGCAATTTCATCGGGAGAGTGCCCTTCGTTTGCGAGATTATCAATAAACCCGCGGATTTGTTTCTTCGACGGCGCCTGCGGCGAAGCATCACGCGGCATTTGCGGCGGAATATCAGATAACGGAGTTTTAATATCCGTTATTCGGGGTGTATTTTGCGAATTTAATAATAAATCAGAGGCGGTTTTAGGCATAATAGCAGGACTCTCTGTTTCTGAAAAAGCCGCGCGGATTCCCTTGCCAAGGCTTGTATATAAAGTCCCGTTTTTTGGAGAGTTCCTGCTCATTCGCTCTTCTATCTGAGAGAGATTTTCAAGGTCTTTTTCGTAAATTTCAATGCGTTTATCAACATCATGCAGAAGTTCTTTTAATTTGCTGATCCTGTCTTCTATTAACTGTGAATCCCTGTCTGTTATGCTGTCGATTTCCGCGATTAACATTCCGCTTTGTTTCAGGCTCTGCAATAGTTCAGCCTGACGTTCGTCAAGCTCAGAGAATGTGGTGCGTTTTTTTACATACCATTTTAAATAAAAAAAACTTAACAGGCTTAACGCAAAGCAGATTATAGCTGTTATTGTTAATATATTCATTAATTCACCATATCGGCAAAGTTATAAGCTGATATCAATTCGATTTCCAAGATTTAAATCTTTAATAACAAGGCGGTTATCTTCCTCTTCCTTAACATCATCATTTTCATCCTGTTTTCTTTTTTCGTTTTTTCCGCCCTGATTATGTTTTTGTGAATTATCATTGATTTTATCAGGGCCTTCGCCTGTATTTTGCGTTTCGTTAACCTGTTTTACATGTTCATCGGTTTTGCGCTGAATCTCAACGCCCTGCATCGACTGATGAAGCGCCTGTCCTTCCCTTTCCGCGGCTTGAGTGCGGCCGACTTTATCAACCTGAGTAAACAGAGTTTGAAGATCAATTGGAGCTATAGCCATCGAGTCCCTTCTTTGCAAGTTCATCGGGTTCTTCGTATTTTGATACGCGGATGAGCCCGTTCTCCAGAACAAAGGTTACTGCTTTATATTCCTGCCTGACATCTTCTTTAACATCGCGGATCCAAATCTTAACGCCCGGCCAGACTTTAGTGGAAGCGGATACTTTTCCGCGGATTGTAATCTGGTTCATATATTCCTGAATTTTCTGGATGCCTTCAAGCGCCTTTGCGAGATCGGTTGTAAGTATCTGACGGCGTTCCAGCAGTTCCTGTAAATACGCCTCCTTGTCTTCAGGGAGAGTTTTGCGCTGTTTCTTTGTATTTATCAAAGTCTGTACGTCCAGTTTAAGCGTTTCAAGCTCATCTTCGGACGCGTATTTAATCGCGTAAAGGCGTTCAAGTTCAATCTTGCTGTGAGGATCAAAACCGACTTCGCAGACTGTTTCAGTTCCGCTTGTAGAGTTGCCAAGCACCTTTGCGTTAATTTCCTCTCCCGCGCGGAGCCGCCCGCCCATTATGCTCGCGCGCTTGCCGACACAGGCTATGCTGTTTATCGCGTCGATATTTGAATTGATTATGCCGTCCTGAACTACAACCATGTTGCCGGCTTCCACATTCGCGTTCTCAATAAAGCGCGACCACAAAGACCTTCCGGCGCGGATTTTTCCTCCGCTTTTTCCGTTGATCCCCTGATATATAATTATGTCTCCTTCCGCGTCAAGTTCCGCTTTGGAAACAGTTCCTTTCACTTCGATATTGCCAGCGGCTTTAACGGAGAAGCCGTCCTCAACATTGCCCGTTATGACAACAGTTCCAAGGAAAATAATATTTCCGGTTTTTAGATTTACATCGCCTTCGATATTTAAGATAGGTTCGACATTTACCTTGCCGCCTGCGATTATTACCTGCCCGTTGATGTCCGATACAATCGACATGCCGTCTTCGCCTTCGTGTACATTTGTTCCAAGCGGAAGCGGAATATCATTGCCTGACCTTGCAGGGAGAATTTTTCCCGTAACTGTTTTTCCGTCCACTCCGTTTTCGGGCGGCTCTTTAACGGCAAGAACCTGATTTTGCACAACGTTCTGAATAATGTTTAATTCTTTAAAATTTACTTTTCCGTTTGTGCCTTCTTTTAAACGAATTTTTGTCTGATCCGTTTCAAAGTTGTAATGCATATAAGCGTCTTTGCCGTTTACAGGTTTTACTCCTTCGGCGACTTCCACTCTTTCCCTGTATACAGGTTTATCCGCAAGCCTTTCAAGAACATCATCAAGCACGCCGTGGTATACTCTGTACTGCACCATAAGGCTTTTAAACGCGTCAACGGATAAATCGGCGCCGCCTTCGCCCGGAGGCATGATAGTCACGAACACTTTCATTTCCGAGTCATCAACTTCCACTGACGCCATGCTGTCATTCGCGGAGTTATGCTGATACTCGGCTACTTTTACATAAATGCCTTCCGCGGCGCTTACAACGCGTTCTACCATATCATGATCAATTGTCGCTTCTTCGATATGTTTGCTTAAAATCTCCTGCGTCGCGAAAGCCGAATAAACCCTTGAGCCTTTAGCAACAGGAGCTGTGACTTTTAAATACACTCCGTCCGGCCAGCATTGTACAAACGCGTCTCCGTTTTTATCCTGAACAACCTCGACTTGCGTTTCATCATCATCAAAAAATTCCTGCTCGGATTTATGTTTTTTCTTAGTATGAGCGCGTTCATACGCGCGGATTACCCAGTCTTTCTTTCCCGCGCCCATGAAACCGGATGAGCCTCTTTCGACTATTTCATATTCCAAGCGCCGGATACTGGTATCAAGAAGAGCGGCGGCTTCATTTACAGCGGCTTCAAGCGTGGGACCGGATGCGTCAACGGATCGTATTGCCCTGTCTTGCTCCAGATGCTGTTTTACAATATCCTGCAGCTGGACAAAATCAATCACATGACCCTCCTATACTATGCCTTTTCTGATGTTTGTCAGCTTCGACCTTAAATGTAAAACCGCTTTTGTATGAAGCTGCGAAACACGGGACTCCGTTACCTGCAGCACCTGACCTATATCCTTTAAAGTGAGATCTTCGTAATAATAAAGCACAAGTATTTTCTTTTCTTTATCAGGCAGCTCATTTATCGCCTCGACAATAACGCGCCTGATTTCCTCGTTTACAACCATAACATCGGGATTAAGGCTGGAAGGCGATTCGATGCTGTCACCGATGCTCACCTTATCATTATCATCGCCTGAATACCATAAATCATTAAGCGATATTATTGATGTGCCGGAAATTTTTTGTATCACTTTCATGTATTCGCTTTCGTCTATTCCAAGAGCGCCGGCGATTTCCTGATCGGAAGCGGTTCTGCCGAGCTGAGCTTCTAAAGACGAAATTGTCGCTTCGATTTCGCGCGTTTTCTGCCGCACAGATCTCGGCACAAAGTCGATTAAACGCAGCTCGTCAAAAATCGCGCCCCTAATTCGCGTAACGGCATAAGTTTTAAATTTAACATTTTTATCAGGATCGTATTTATCAATTGCGTCGATAAGGCCGAAAACGCCGTAACCGACAAGATCATCAAACTCAACATTATTCGGCATGCCGACAGCGACTTTGCCCGCGACATATTTTACTAAAGGAGCATATTGTTTAATAAAGGCTTCCCGAATCGCAGGATCCCGGCTTTTGCGGTATTGCTTCCAGAGTTCTTCTTCGGTTTTTTCAGCGCCGGAAATATCGCCTCTTTGGCTCAATGTAGTAACCCGCCTTTCCTATTCTAAGATTTACTCAATATCGTACTGATGCCCTGCGCCATCTGCTTGGGATCAAAATCACCCTGTAACGTCTGAGGCTTATTGCCGGCATTACGTTTCCTGGTATCCGCCTCTTCTGCAGAAAACACTCCGGCTGTCTGAGAAAACGCGGGGTTTCCCGGAACAGGCGTCGGAATAAATTCCGATACAGATGAAGACGGCACCGAAGAGGATTGCTGCATAACGCCTGCGGGAGGAGCGCTTCCGGGAGCGGATGAGAAAGCGCGCGCCATCATATCCAAATCCGGTAAACCCCCAAGCCCAGAATCATCATCTCCAAAGCTCGGCGAAAACTGCGTTCTTTCAGCCGCCTTCGTACCTGCCGGAGCTTTAGCCGCCGCTGTGGAGAAACTTTCATAAACATTGGTTTCTATAAAGGATGCCCCTCCACCGCTGTTGTCATTATAACCGTTTTTACTAATTCGGTCTATACCTTGTTCGCTTTCAGGATCATCGACTGTAAACCACGGTTCAGAGGACTGTTTTCCGCCGCCTTGAGCGCGTCTTTCCTGCGACCTGTTAATCTGGCCGAAAACGCCGGAAATTAAATCTTCGATATTTCCCAGTTCGCCGGAATCCCCTGATGATTTAAATAATTCAGGCACCGCGTATTCACCGGTGCTGTCTACAGTTATATTAACCTGCTCGCCTCTTCTTTCCGTGTCCTCGGAAGCGGAAGCTGTATCATCAGATATCAGCATTTCAGGGAAAAAATTGTTGATCGCGAATCGAAGACCAAAGCCAATGCCGAAAAAGACAACAGTAAAAATCGCCGCTCTTAGAAATATATAACCTGCGCCCACGCCTGCGATAAATCCAAGCAGGACAGAAATAAGCAAAGCGAAAACTGCGGCTGTAATACCCCATCTGATATTTGCCATTTTCTACCTCATTATCAGGTTTTCGGCTCGCGGAAAAATTTGCGGAACATGCCGCCGAAACCCTTAGCCGCCATTGTTTTATTTCGATCCATCCGCTCCACAATATGCTGAACGCAGATGCTTGCTTTGCATTTAGGATCAATTACCATAAAAGGTTTCTGCCTTAAAACAGAATGCGGAACGGAGGAATCATCATAAATAAAACCAAGATAATCAACTTTTAAATTTAAAAACTGGCCCGCTATATTGATCATCCTGTCCGCCACTCCTTTTGCCTGAGCCGCGCCTTTCGCGCGGTTAACAACAAGCTTAAGGCCCATATTAAGAGAATCATACTCTGTAGCGATAATTTTGATAATACCGTACGCGTCTGTAATCGCGGTCGGCTCGGGAGTTGTGATTATCACGGCGTCATCGGCGGCTGCGATAAAATCAAGAACATTGCTTGAAACGCCTGCGCTTGTATCGATTATGATTATGTCGGCATTGGAAAGAGTTTCCAGTTCCGCGATAAAATCCTTTCTGTCTTCTTCGCCCATATTTGCGATCTGCGAAAATCCCGAAGCGCCTGCTACAATAGAAATGCCGTATTCTGTTTCCACGAGAATTTCCCTGATTGTTTTTTGTTTTTTGATCACATGATAAAGATTATACTTTGGAATCATGTTCAGCATAACATTTACGTTCGCAAGACCTAAATCTGCGTCCATTACAATTACTTTTTTTCCTAACCTCGCGAACGCCAATGCCATGTTTACAGAGAGGTTGGTTTTCCCGACGCCGCCCTTCCCGGATGTAACTGTAATTATGCGGGCTTTATCAGCGGATTTTACAGTTGTCTTTACAGGCTGAGCCGTCTTTGTAACCCCGGCGTCGTTTTTTCTTTTCATTATTTCGCGTAATTTTTCAGCTTGATCTTCCATAATACCTTACCTCCATTTGGCGCGGCCGAATGGCTGCGCAGTATAATCGAATATGATACGAAGTATCATACTACCTCCATTTGAATTGTTCTGCTTCTCCCGAAGGAAAACGTTCTTCAATTTTTTCACGATCAATTTTAAAACCTTCAAGGCTTATTAAAAACCGCACAACCGACGCCCTTTTTATATCTACAGGCACTTCCTGACCGTCCGTAATATAAGAGACGCTTTTATTTTTTTCAGCTAACGCCGAAATGATATTTCCAATCCTGTCTGTTTCATCCATTTTAGTTAAAATAACGGCTTTATAATTAAAGGGTTCAAACTGCCTTAATATTTCTTCGATATCCGATGTTTTGGTTCCCGCGCTTATCACAAGATGGAACTCGGCTGTTCTGCCTGCTCCGTCAAGAATTTCTTTCATTTCACCTAACTTCGCGGCGTCCTTCGGACTTTTGCCGATTGTATCAATTAAAACAAGGTCTGTTTCTTCATTGAAAAGCGCGATTTCCTTTCTTAAATCCTGCCTTGAGTCAACGCATGATACAGGTATTTGCATTATAGCGCCTATGTGTTCAAGCTGATCCTTAGCGCAGATTCTAAAGGCGTCGATTGTAATCATTCTTACTTCTATCGCCGGATTCTCCTCGTTCCCGATACCGTAAATCGCCGCAAGCTTGGAGATTGTAGTTGTTTTTCCTACTCCGGTAGGGCCTATTAAAACCATAATACGAGGTTTTCGCATTCCGGAAATTCCTGAGTTAAAAGCGGTGTCTTCTTTAAAAATACTGATGCTCTCCCCTATCCAGTAAAGAAGCCTCTCCTTTACGGCGTTAAGATCATCAAGCTCGTTTAAAGACATTTCTTTTTTAAACCGGTCTATCATTCTGCTGATATATTTTTCGGAAAAATCATTTTGTTTTAAAATATCCGTTACGCAGATAAACGCGGGATGTTCTTCTTTTGCCTTTATATTCGCCGCGCTGTTTTGCTGCACAATTTCCTTTAATTCATTTATAGCGTCAAGAAATTGTTTTGATGCGTCCTTCCCTGCGCCTGCAGCGTCGCCGCTAATTGTATTAATTGACTGAAGCCTGTCTCCGGCAGCGGCAAGCAGTTTCTTTTTCGCTTCATCAAGATGAGAAACATCGCGGAGCGCGCCTGCTTTTACATCCTGCCCTGCGTATTCATACTGTTTCTTTGATTCCGCAGCCTGCCACGAAGCAGGCAGACCGTTTTGATAATTTCCGGCATGAGGAGGCTGAGTGTATATGGACGCTGACTGCGATTTAGGAGAAAAATAAAATTCAACTTCAATTCCGGGTTTGGAAAAAAGCCCGCCAAGTATTCCGCCAAGCCTGATTTCCTTTTCCCTTAGAATCTGAAAATTGCGGTTGTATTTCCTTGCGATTTTAAGTTCGCAATCCATACGGCTTTCGCCGCGCTCAACATACATCTCCATGAACTACTCCACGTTACTAATATTTTTTAAAGCCGCTGAGAAACATTGAACCGGCGAACTATAGTTCGAGTCCTCAGTTTCCGGCAGCTTTACTATATTTCCTGAGGCGCCTGCTGCGCTTCCAATCTAATCATTCCTGCCGCTTCAGGTCTTATATCAGTTGTAATTTCAGGGACGGAAAGAACCGCAAGGTCGGGCAGTTCTCTGTCTGTCGAATTTTTAACAAGGAAGCGCGCCTGCTCCGAACAGAGGACTACAGGCATCCATCCTTTTTCTTTTACCGCCGCTACAGCTTTTGAAACCGCTTTTATCCACGCTTTTTGCGTCGGCGGATCAAGCGCGCAGACAATGCCGGAAGCAGTCTCGTATTTAGCGTCGATGATCCGCTGTTCAAGAGATGGTTCTATCGTAAGAACACGGAGTTTTTTATCGTCATCCGCGTACTGATGGCATATCTGGCTCGCGAGCGCCTGCCTCGCTTTTTCAGTTAAGAACCAGATATTTTTTGACACCGGCGCGAATTCAGCGACAGCTTCCAGAATGGAAACCATGTTTCGGACAGAAACTTTTTCGCGCAATAGTCCGTGAAGCACCTTTTGAATTTCTGTTATGCGCAATCCTTTGCCTTCGCGCATAACCTCTTCCACGACTGCCGGGTACTCTTTTCTCAGCGTATCGATAATCGCCTGAGTGTCCTGAAGGCCCAGAATGTCGGCGGCGGATCGTTTAATTATTTCCAAAAGATGAGTCGCGATGATTGACGGCGGATCAATTACTGTGTAGCCCGCTCTTTCCGCTTCATCCCGTTTATCATGATCTATCCAAATCGCAGGGAGCCCGAAAGCAGGGTCTACTGTTTTTACGCCTTCAATTTCCTGAATGACAGTTCCCGGATTTATGCAAAGAAAATATCCAAGGCGGATTTTTCCCCTGCCTGAATCGACGCCTTTTATTCTAAAACAATATTCCGAAGGTTCCAGTATCGAATTATCGATTATCCTCACCTTGGGAATCACAAGTCCAAGTTCATAAGCTGACTGCCTTCTTACCCCCTGCACCCGCTCTAAAAGTTCAGCGCCTTTATCTTTATCAACTAACGGAACAAGACCGTAGCCAAGTTCAAGAGAAAGCGCGTCAAGCGGAACAACAGGAGAAAAATCCGCGGGTTTTTCTTCTTTCTGTTCGGTTTTTTTTGCCATCATGTCGTTGAAACCTTCCGCGCGTTTCTTAGCCTGTCCGATCTTGTACGCGTGAAATGCGGTAACCGCCGCCATCGGAAAAAGCACATACCATGGGAAGCCGGGAAGGAAGGCCAAAAATATTAACACGCCTGCGCAAATCCAGTAGACCAAAGGATCGCGTCCAAAAATCTGGTTTATCACCTGTAATGATAATTTTCCGGTTGCGGCTGCTCTTGTTACAACAATCGCCATAGCTGTGGATACTAAAAGCGCGGGAAGCTGAGTTACAAGACCGTCGCCGATTGCAAGACCTATATATGTCGGCACTACATTCGCTTCGCCGTATAAAACAGAGCCGATAATAAACCCGCCGAGCATTTCAACAATGATAATAAAAATGCCGATTTTAACGTTACCTGAAATAAATTTGCTGGCACCGTCCATTGAACCGTAAAAATCCGATTCCTGCCTGATTTCAGTTTTCTGCCTTTTCGCTTCCTCTTCCGTGATCGCGCCCTGGCTGTATTCGGTTTCTACAGCCATCATTTTCACCTGCATGCTGTCTAATGTAAACCGCGCGGCGACTTCCGATACGCGGGTCGCGCCTTTTGTGATAACGATTAACTGCACGGCGATGATTATAACGAATATAATTATTCCCACTACAAGACCTTCGTTTCCGCTTGTGCCTACAACAAATGTGGAAAACGCTTTTATCATCCTTCCGTCAAAACGCGCTCCCTGCGTCAGTATCAAACGCGTGGAAGAAACGTTAAGCGCAAGACTGAAAATAGTTGAAACCAAAAGCATTGTCGGGAACAAGCTGAACTCTGTAGGCTTTTGCGTATAAAGCACGATAAGAAGAATTAAGAGCGAGAAAACAATGTTAATCGCCATTAACGCGTCAAGCAGAATAGTGGGCATAGGAAAGATAATCGCAACTACAATTGTAATTACAACTACTGCGGGAAAACTGTCCCTGAAAAAATCAAGCAAGTTACGCGAAACCGAACCTGCCGGATTTTGAGCTGCATCAGCCATTTTTACCTCCGTCTGACGCGGCCGTCCGGCCGCGCAATATAACCGAATGTGATACCATACTGCCCCTCTTTAAATTACGAAGCATATCTTTCTCTCAACTTTTCGCGGCGCGTTTCATTGAACCGCCAAACTTTACTTAAAATTAAAGCTACAGTATTCCAGTACACTTCCGGAATTATGTCCCCGACATCAGTTTCTTTGTACAATGCCTGAGCAAGGGGTTTATTTTCTACTATCGGCACTTCGTGAACCTTTGCAATCTCTCTAATTTTCGCCGCGATGGAATCCGCGCCCATCGCCACGACGCGGGGGCCTATCATGCCCCTTGAGTATTGTAAAGCGACAGCGTAGTGAGTCGGGTTTGTTACGACAACATCCGCGCTTGGAACAGTTACATTAATGTTTTGTTTCAGCATTTCGCGGAAACGGCTGCGGATTCTGCTTTGTATCATCGGGTCCGATTCATACATTTTAAATTCTTCTTTTATCTCATAACGCGTCATCTTGTGTCTTTCCCTGAAACGCCATCTCTGGAAAAAATAATCCGCGACGCCGATAACAAGAAGCAAAACAGCGACGACAAGCAGCATGCGGACCGCGATATTCCCCACTATAATAAGCCCTGAATAAGGGTCGGATTTCTGCAGATTTAAAAGCATTTCAATATCCGAACTGATAAATAAAAACGCAACAACTCCGATAACAATAATTTTCGCAAGTGATTTTAATAGGTTAACAAGCCCTTCCACAGAGAATATCCGCCTGAAATACTGGCCGAACTTCGGCAGCACCTTGGAAAAGTTCGGCTCTAACGGTTTTGTAGTAAACAGCCATCCGCCAAGCTGCACTAAATTAGAAGCTATCGCTGTAATAAAGGCTACAAGAATTATAGGGCCCGCAAGCCTTATAAAGTATCTTAAAAATATTCCCATAACATATAAGCCGTCCTGAGTCGGATCTATTTCCGTGACACGCAGAAAATAAAATCTTACCATTTCGACTAACGTTCTGAACATCGACGGCGCGAGAAATAAAATCAAAAGCCCCGGGAGCAAAAGCCCTATCGCGCCTGTCAGTTCCTGGCTTTTAACTACCTGCCCTTCTTCGCGCAGCCTTTGAATCTTACGGTCTGTCGGCTGCTCGGTTTTCCCAGGAGCGTCTTCGTCATTGTCATCGGCAAACCACTGGATATCAATTTTGAACGGGAGATTGAGATTCAAATATTTACCGCTGAGATCTTCATTTTTAGCGCACGTTTCATATGTATATAAAAATTCTTCATTCTTAATTTTTAGTTCCGCATTCATTAATAAACGCCTCCTGTAATCTGCCGTCCGATTTGGAGGTATAAATTCTGGAAGCTTGAAAAACCTGAGTTAATTACGCGCGTGAATGCTTCGACCATAAAGGGAAGAGAAGCTAAAAGCAGCAGGAAGGCCGCCATTATCGAAATTGGAAATCCTTCTGATAAAATATTAATCTGCGGCGCCGCTTTGGAAATTAATCCTGTTGTTAAAGACGTTAAAAATAAAGTTCCAAGTATCGGAAGCGCTATTATAATCGCATCCAGAAAAAGGCGCGAAAGACCTGATACAATCATTGTGATTACAGGCTCTCTTCCTTCGATTAACGAAATAATATTAAGCGTTTGAACCGATCTCCAGAAACCTCCCAGAAAAAGCTGATGAAAGCCGCCGATTGTAACAAAAATCACCATAGATATAAGATTAAAAAACTGGCCCATTAGCGGGTTTTCGATCTGCGCTACAGGATCGAAAGTTTCGGAAGCTCCAAAACCCATCTGCAGCGAGAAGAACTGTCCTGCCGTGGAAAACACCGCGAAAATGATCGTTAAATAAAAACCGATGATAATGCCGATTATACCCTCGCCGATTATCAATAGACCGAATCTTAAGCTGAAAGTTTCATGGCGCAAATCGCTGTACGATCCTCCGGGAAGAGTGATAATTCCGTTAGGTGAATTAGCCGCGTGATAAATTTCCGCGGTGGGAAGAACCGCGAAAGCCGCAAGGCCGGCTAATGCGAATCTTGCCGCCATCGGGATTGCGTCCGATGACAGTAAAGGCGCTGTCTGGATCATGGCGAAAGCGCGGGCTGCGATTAAAAGGAACACAGGGCCAAATGAGAGAATATTCTGTAAGGCAGCGTTATCTACCAATGCTCTGTCTCCTTTACGTCATTATCATAAATGAATGACACCTAATTATATGTCACATCACGTTTTTTGTTTTGTATTTCAGCGCGCCATATCGGGAATGCGGTTAAACAGTTCTGTTGTGTAATTTCCTAAGTATGTAAACATTAACCCGCCGAAAACAGCGAGCATTACAAGAATAACCACCATCTTTGGAACAAATGTAAGCGTCTGCTCCTGTATAGAGGTTGCTGCCATTAATATCGCCATTAGCAAACCGACAACCAGCGCGGATATTAAAAGAGGAGCCGCAATTATCAGCACCTGAGTTATTGCGCCCCGCAAGAGCGTAACCAAATCACCTATACTCATCCTTATCTCCTTACATAAATGAATAGATCAGCCGATCTGTTAAAAGCGCCCAGCCGTCAACTAAAATAAAAAGTATTAATTTAAACGGCATGGAAATCATAATGGGAGGCAGCATGATCATGCCCATAGACATGAGCGCGCTTGCCACTACCATATCGATAACTATAAACGGAATAAACAAAAGTATTCCTATTTTAAACGCGACAGTCAGCTCGTTTAAGATAAAAGCCGGAATCAAAACATATGTCGGAACGTCAGCTAACGTTTCCGGCTGATCAAGTCCGCGCATTTCCATAAAAAGCGCAATGTTCTCCGGACTGTTTCTCATCTGGCTGTACATAAAAATCCTTAAAGGCGCTTCGGCTTCCCTGTACGCGTTTTCGACTGACATCTCGCCCGCGGCAAGCGGCTGTATTGAGTTAGTATAAATCGTGTTGAATGTCGGCCACATAATAAAAACCGTAAGAAAAAGCGAAATGCCCAAAATAACCTGATTGGGAGGAACCTGCTGCAATGAAAGAGCGCGCTTGATAAAATCAAGCACTATTGATACGCGCAAAAAACTTGTCATTAAAATAACAATGCTCGGCGCGAGGGATAAAACTGTTAACAAAAGTAAAAGCTGCAATGAAAAAGCGACTTCCTGCCCGCTCTGAGGATTTCGGATTGTAAGATCAATAAAAGGGATAACAGGCGTATCGGCGGAATCCAGTATATCCATAGTACCGCTAACAGATGTTTGAGGAAAATATTCCTGCGCTGTTGTAAAATCCTGCGCATCAGCTAAAGAAGAGACAGTGAATAAAAACAGGATTGTAAACAGCCGCGGCAATTTTTTTATCATAAGCCTTTAAGCCTTTCGCGGCGTTTGCGGATTTCATCAGCTCCCGGCTGCTTAAACTTGGCGGATACTCCGGCGCGGCGAAGAAGCGCCGCGAAATCCGGGAAACGTCCCTGTCTTGTTTCCGCGGTTCTCTGCGATTCATCAAGAAGCATCGAATTAATAATATCTGGGTCTTCGATTTCGCTGATAAGGTTTACGCCGTTTTCGCCCGAACCTACAAGCCACGCCCTGCTTCCTACAGAGACAATATGCGCGTAACGGTTGGAGCCCAGATGAGCGTTAGCTAAAATTTTTAAATATGGATCGCTGTTCGGCGCCCGTTTGGAAGCGCGCTTAAAAAGAAAAACAATGCCGTAAACAGCGGCGGCCGCGAGTATTAAAACAAGCACCATTCTGACAATCGTCCAGACATTAACCCCTGAATCCATAGGAGAAGGAGCCGCGCTTTCGCCGAACCTCAGCTGCTGCTCTGCGGCGCGCAGAGGATCTATTGTATCAACTTCTGTCTGATTAATAATTGTTAAATCATCTGTCTGCTCTGTTTCAGGAAATAATTCCTGAGCTGAGATTGATGGAATTAAAAAAAGGAACCATGCCGAAAAAAACAGCAAGGCAAATTTAGGCGATTTCAGTTTTCCCCCTCCCCAAAGCGCAAACTGACTTTATTCGATGATATATTTTTTAACAATTAATGACAAGAGGTTTATGAAATTTAATTAATAATATTATCAGATAATATAAATAAAATAAATTTATTTAACGGTTTTTAGAAAACATTATGAATAGTAAAATATTAAACCTCTATATCATCAGCTTAAGTCCTCCTAAGGTAAAATCTCCATCATATAAGATATAAATCCCATTATCTGAAATCTCCGGCGGTCGGCGCTGTAAATGAAGTAACTCTTAAAGAACTGCCGGTCGGCGCTTCATAGAAAAAGATATATCCTACATCAGCTGCATTTCCTATATACAGGAATCCTTCTTTAAAAAACATTACAATGCGCCCCTGCGCCGCGATACTTTCGATTACAGCTCCGCTTGAATTATATAAATTAAGCGCTAGAATCAGATTATTATCTGTAGCGCCCTCAGCCCATGATAACTGAAAGTATGCGCCTGCTGTATTTATTCTGGCAATATTTGTATAAGGTCTTCTATCATAAAAAGGAGCTTTAAAATCACTTAACGTCATAGATGCCCCGTTAACCGGATACGCCGGGCTGCGCTGAGTATCCCGCACCTGTAATGCGGTAAATCTCTCGAAAGCTTTATTGCTTGTTAAAGGATCCGGGGTATCCGGTACCGGTGTTGGCGCAGGCTCTGGTGTCGGCGTTGGCGTAGGAGTCGGTGCAGGTACCGGCGCCGGCGGCGCTTCAGTAATATTTACAAAGAAGTTAGCTGATATTCCCCTTACTATAACTGTTACTCTCTGCTGCCTGCCGATGCGGTTAGGTTCATAGCCGCTTGTTGTAAGCTGATCTATAGGGATAAGCGCCGATCTCCTTTTGGTAGGGTCCGCGCCTGTATAGTTACCGGTAACCTCAATACCTGTAAGGTCTAATGCCTCGCCCGCGTAATAGTCGGTTTTGGTAGGCGGTTTTTCCAGTACAATACTTGAAAGCGCCATTACTTCAACATCAAAGTTCGCGCTCCTGCCGTTTTTAGTTATTGTTAGATGCTGAATACCTGCCGTGTTCCCGTTAAAACCGGCAACGTCATTCCTTGTTATGGTAAGCGTTTCATCGGGGATACCATCCCCCCACACCCCCCTAACTACAAGACCAGCCAGATTAAGAGACTCACCCTGAAAATAATCAAGCTTTGTCGGAGGCTGGAGAATATTAAGGCTCGCCATGCTTCTAACAGTGACATCGAAGGAAGTCTGCTGACCTTCATAAGAAACTTTAATGGTCTGCGGGCCCGGCTGGTCTTTCATAAATCCTGTAATCTCACAGTAAGAGAGAGCGATCCTGTCGCTCCCCATTTGATCCCACTCACCGCGTATCTCAAGACCCGGCCATGAGGGATCCGGTTCCTGTCCTTCTTTAAAAAGGAGGACTCTTGGCTGGGAAGTGATAGTTAATGAACGCAGCGCCATTACTTCTGTTACAAAACTGACCTCCTGATTTTGCACCCTGATTTTTACTGTTTGAGGTCCCGGCGTGTGTTTATTAAAAGTGATATTATTCTGAGCTATAGGTACAGTTTTCCGGCTTCCGTCTTTATATATGGCCCATACCGTTATTTCCCTTGGGTTAATATCCTGTCCCTGCCGCACTTGTTTTGGACCGTCGGCATTATCTTCCATGTAATCAATCTGCATTGATTTACATCCTGTAAGGATTGCAATCAGCAACACTACAATACTGATAATTAATAATTTTAGATTCTTCATTGAAAACTCCCTGAATTGCTTTACGCCTGAAAAAAGGCAGAACTATGCGATATTATATCATGTTTTTTGAAACTACGGGAGCAATTTTAATACGTAATTATCTGTAACTTTTTACCATTTAGCGCCTTTTCTTTAAGAAAATCAGCGAATATTCGAGCTGTTTCAAAATATCAATATTAGAAATGACTCATTAAATTACATATAAGGTTGCTGTTCCAAAAACGCGAACCTTCGGTTCGAAAGTTGTGGAACAGCCTCAATCCGCGTTATTACAGCATATCTTATCTGTTACAGTGATGGTTTTTCAGCCTAATGATATAGAATAAGATTGATATCACCCTATGGCGGTTTACGGCGTTCCGCCGCAGGCGGAATGTAAGTGCGATGAAACCGCAAAATTAAATGAAGTTCGTTCTGTATAAGTTATTTAATTGATATCACCCTATGGTGGTTTACGACGTTCCGCCGTAGGCGGAATGTAAGTGCGGTGAAACCGCACCGTAAACCGCTTCGATATATGAAGTTTCGCTGAAAGCGAGATTTCATGTATCGGGAAATAAACGACGTTGCAGCGCAATGTCGTTTATTAATTAATTATACCCCATGTCGTTAATGCGTTCCATCGGGGACACAATTTCTGTTACGCGCACGCCGAAGTTTTCATCAATGACTACAACTTCGCCCTTGGCGATAAGTTTATGGTTTACAAGAATATCGACAGGTTCGCCGGCGAGTTTATCAAGCTCGATGATTGTGCCTTCGCCCATTCCTAAAATTTCCTTAATAAGCTTGCGGGTACGTCCGAGTTCTACGGTCATCTCCATGGAGACGTCCATGATAAGACCGATGTTTCCGGCTTCGTGGGCGCCAAGACGCGGCTGCATTAAATTGGGGAACTGCACCTGCTGAACATTCGCGGCACCCAGCCCCATTCCCTGCATTGGCATGCCCATACCTTGCTGCATTGGCATACCCATTCCTTGCATCGGCATCTGCATTCCCATACCCATTCCCTGCATCGGCATGCCCATACCTTGCTGCATTGGCATACCCATACCCTGCTGCTGCATTCCGGGATTCGCGTTCTTCGGAACTCCTCCGCCTGCAAGTCCGTGCGAAATATCAGTAGCCGGAGTTGAACCGAGAATTTCCCACATCTTATGCGATTGACCGTCGCCTAAATTTAAGTTATACGCCATCACCGCGAAATCGCCTGAAGGAAGAGCGGCGGTCGCTTTAGGAACATTAGCTGCCATAGGAGAAGCTGCGGCGATCGATTTATTGCCGGTTTTATCTGTCATCGCGGTGATTTGAGTTCCCACCATCTGAGAAACAACTTCGCCGATAACGGACATCGCCATATCATCAAGAGCGATATTATCTTCCTTGGTCATTAAACTCGCGATTGCGCGCGAAGAGGTTTCCGGAAGAATAAATAAATGTTCGCCGGGAAAACCGGATGTATAATTAGCGGTAATCGCGGTAACCATATCCGGAAGCTGTGAAATAAAAGTATCACGGTTAAACGCGTTTACCTGAGGCCCTGTCAGAGCGACTGTCGCGCCTGTCAGAGCGGAAAGGTTAGCGGAAAGCGCGTTTGTAGTTGAGGCAAAAAAAGTTTGCAGCGCATTGCTGTCAAAGTTAACATGCGCGGGAGGCGCCATTGTCGCAGCAGGCGCGCTGTGACCGCCGCTAAGGCCTGCTAAAGACGAAGAATCTACACCGGATAATAAAGCATCAATCTCGTCCTGTGAAAGTGCGCCATCGCTCATCATAAAACTCTCCTTACGCGGTATGGATGCCGCTATATACCAATCGTGAAGTTTTTACGCAGTTAAAAACTTCATGTAAAAAACCGGTATGGATGCCGGTTTTTAACTATAATTCTTCTCCTTCCGAAGCGAGCTCTTCAAATTCTTCATGTCCAAGCTCGTCAATTCTCTGCGTTATCTGCACCGCGATTTTTTTCCCGATAATGCCGGGGCGGCACAAAAACTTTCTGCGTGAGCCGATATTAAGTGAATAGGGATCGCCAATGCGGGTGTTATAAAGCCGGATTACATCCCCAATCTGTAAGGAAAGAACGTCCCGGACAGGCACGTTTATTTTTCCAATTTCGGCTGTTACATTAACATCGACTGTTGAGAGCTTATCCTTTAGAACATTAAGATTTTCTGTTGTCGCGTTTCTGCGCACTGATGAATACCAGAACTGAGCGGAGAGCTTGCCGATAATCGGCTCTATCGTGAGATACGGGATACAGAAGTTCATCATGCCTTCCACATCCCCTACCTTTGTTTCTAATGTTACAAGAACGACCATTTCAGTCGGCGGAACAATCTGCGCAAACTGAGGATTGGTGTCGATTTGCCCGAGACGCGGGCGAAGATCGATAACCGTAGTCCACGCTTCGCGCATGTTTCCAAGTATACGGACTATAATTCCTTCCATTACAGACTGTTCTATGTCTGTTAACTCATGCTGAGACTTGGTGCCCTCGCCTGTACCGCCGAAGAGACGGTCGATGATCGAGAATGTAATTGCCGGGTCAATTTCTAAAATCGCGTTTCCTTTTAAAGGATCCATATTGATAATAGCAAGAGTCGTGGGCGTCGGAATTGAACGGATAAATTCTTCGTAAGTAAGCTGATCTACTGAGGCGACATGAACATGCACCATGCTGCGAAGCTGCGCTGAAAGAGATGTTGTTGTCAGACGGGCGAATGTTTCATGCATTATCGATACTGTACGTATCTGTTCCTTGGAGAATTTATCGGGGCGTTTAAAGTCATAGATTTTAATTTTGCGGCTGTCGGCTGCCGGCCTGAAATCTTCAGGCTCGGTATCTCCCGCGTTAATCGCTGTTAAAAGCTGGTCTATTTCATCCTGGGACAGTACTTCTGTCATAAAACCCTTTATTACTCCTCAAACTATAGTAAACATATCACATACTCTTTGCAATAGATCAGCTGATAAACCGGTACAAAATTTAGAAACTGCTTTCCATTACGTTGAGTCTGTCAAACAGAATAATTCTCGCTCCTCTTGAATCAAGAAAACGGGTATTAAGCATTTCCCGGATTTCAGCTTTTAAAGTTTCCTCTCTTTCAGGAGCAAGCTCGGCGGCTGTTTTCTGCGAAAAATATCTTCTGATAAAATCGCGAAGTTCAAAGCGGCGGGTGATTAATTCCGAGCTTGCGGTAGTATCGTTTAAATCAAAACCGATTATCATATCGACTGTGACAGAAACATTAGCTGAATAATCAGCTGTTCTTACCGTTATTGAACCTAAATTATCATAATAACTGTACTCAGGTCTTTTGCCGATGTACGGCGAAGAAGGGTCGGAAATTACAGTCTGGGAAGAGCCTCTGGACATAACAATATTTGATGTAATCAGCGATACTGTGATAATAAAAATTGTAGCGCCAAGGCCGATTGCCACAAACTTAAGGATACTCGGCAGTAAATTGCCGGCTTTACCGCCCTTTTTCTTTGCGCCTCCGCTGGGCTCTGTTGCTTCACCGCCTTCTATGTCATCAAGTTCTACATCAGACATTTTAATACCTCCCCGACATTATATAATAACCTTTAAATTGATAAATTTACATTTATTCCTTTAGATCATCGGCGGTTTTTGTATGGTTTTAAAGAGTAATTTACAAATTAGAGCGATTTAAAAAACCGGATTTTTTGCCTGTTTATAATTTTTACTTAAACACGCCGGATATATTATAGATTAAAATATCGTAAATAACTAAAATAATTTTAATAAAATAAAAATTATTAAATAAAAGGCAGATTCAAAATGGCAGAACAGGCTATTTCAATCAGCAGGATAAACGAACAGCTTGCGCAGAAAGAAAAATTACTGCACACAATTAACATTGTCGCCACTACCCTGCTTTCGGTCCATGACGAGGATACATTTGAATCCGCGATCACGAAAAGCATGGAGATATTAGGAAGCTGCGTTGGAGTGGAACGCGCGCATATCTGGAGAAGCGGACAGGAAAATGATAGACAGGTTATATACCATATTTACGAATGGGACAGATTCGCGGAAGTAAAAAAACCGGGCATACCGCTGAATGGATGGATGCCTTTAGACACTTTTCCAAGATGGGAAAATATTGTAAAAAACGGAGAAATTATTCACGGCACGTTATCCACCCTTCCGCCCGATATTCAGGATTTTTTCGCCACGTATAAATTAAAATCGGTCGCGTTCATTCCGCTGTTTCTGCATGATAAATTCTGGGGAGTGTTCGCTCTCGACAGCGTTATAAACGAACGGGATTTTATGGAAGAAGAAATAAATATTCTCCAGTCGGCAGGCCTGATGATGATTAACGCGATACTGCGTGATGAATCATTACGCGAAATAAACGAAGAACACGGAAAAACCGAAAGACTCGCGCACTGGTATCATTCAATTCTCGACGCGATACCGCTGCCGATCTCTGTAACGGACGACGGTATGATGTGGACTTATATCAACTCGGCTGCTGAAAATTTTCTGGGAATAAAACGAAAAGATATGCTTGGCAAACATTGCAGTAATTGGAAAGCGGATATCTGCAAATCGGAAAATTGCGGCGTAGTCTGCATAAAACACGGAATAAAGCAGACATATTTTAAACAGAATAATTTATCTTTTAAAGTTGACGTGGAAGTGTTAAAAGATTTGGAAAATAAAACTATAGGCTATATAGAAATCGTTCAGAATATAACAGAAATAGAAGCGATGTCCAAGAAACAGGCGGAAGCGGAAGCGGCAAGCAGAGCAAAATCCGCGTTCCTTGCTAATATGAGCCATGAAATGCGGACGCCGATGAACGCGCTTTTGGGCATCGCGGAAATCCATTTGAATAATAAAAATATTCCCGAAGACATAAAAAAAGCGTTAGGTCAAATTTATGAATCAGGCGATTTACTGCTTAATATCATTAACGACATACTTGACCTTTCAAGGATTGAAGCAGGTAAAATGGAGCTTATTCCGGTTAATTACGATATTCCAAGCCTGATTAATGACACAGCGCAGTTAAACAGGCTGTTATACGAAAATTCAGGAATTAAATTTATTATTCATGTTGATGAGAACACTCCGAATAATTTATTAGGAGACGCGCTTCGCATAAAACAAGTGCTTAATAATTTATTATCTAACGCGTTTAAATATACGGAAAAAGGCATTATCGAATTTTTAGTTTATTGCGAACGCGAAGATTCAGGCGATATGACTTCGGATATTTCAGGCAGTTCAAATATTAAAAATAAAAATGTTACGCTTGTTTTCCGCCTCAGCGATTCAGGCTACGGCATGACAGAAGAACAAATCGCAAAACTGTTCGATGAATACACCCGCTTTAATGAAAAAGCAAACCGTGAAACAACCGGCACAGGGCTTGGGATGAGCATAACAAAACGCCTTATCGATTTAATGGGCGGTACAATCACAGTAGAAAGCGAACTGGGCAAAGGCTCTGTTTTTACTGTCCGCCTGCCGCAAAAACAAACAGGAACCGAAGTCTGCGGATCGGAATTAACAAATACATTGAAGAATTTCAGTTTCCAAAGTTTAAATTTAAAAAAGAAAGCCCAGTTTCTGCGCGAATATATGCCGTATGGAAGCGTTTTAATAGTTGACGATGTTGAGTCAAATATTTATGTAGCTAGGGGAATGCTCCTGCTGTACGGATTAAAAATCGAAACAGTTACAAGCGGGTTTGAGGCGATCGAAAAAATAAAAAAAGGCTGCGTATACGATATAATTTTTATGGATCATATGATGCCGAAAATGGACGGCATCGAAACGACAAAAATCCTTCGCGGCCTCGGGTATAAACACACAATTATCGCGCTTACCGCCAACGCGCTGCTCGGTCAGGAAAAAATGTTTTTAGAAAACGGCTTTGACGGTTTTATTTCAAAACCTATTGATTCGCGCGAACTTAACCACATATTGAATGATTTTATCCGGAACAGAAAACCGCCTGAATTAGTTGAGGCGGCGCGGATGAAACAGCAGGAGAGGGAAAGCAGATACGCCGCGGACGATTCAAGGCAGTACTATTTATTTGAATCAAATCAGAAGGCGTTCTTTGCAAAAGACGCCGTAAATGCCTTAAATATTCTTGAAAAATTATACGAAAAAATTAACAATCTGAATGACAATGAATTAAAACTTTTTATTGTAACAATTCACGGAATAAAAAGCGCTCTTGCTAACATAGGCGAAAAGCAATTATCAGCCTGCGCTTTACTGCTGGAACAAGCCGCCTCGGAAAAAAATCTTGAGGTAATGTTAAATGAAACCAAAAAGTTTATAAATGAACTTAAAACATTATTGTTAAAATATAAACCTGCAAAAGAATTAAACGCTGAAACCCGCAAAGACGCCGAATTATCCGAAGGTGATGTTTTATTCCTGCGCGGCAAGCTGCAGATTATAAAAAAGGCATGCGGCGAATTTAATAAAAATGCAGCCAAGGCGGCGTTAGACGAAATCAAACACAGGCAATGGCCAGAAAAAATAAACGCAGTATTAGAGGATATTACGCTGCATTTGCTGCATAGCGCGTTTAAAAAAGCCTCAGCCGCAGCGGAAGAACTAATAAAAATTTAAGCTATAGCCGGCAAATGATCTGGCAGTTCCGGAACATTCGAGCTTAAAACCCGCGTTTTTCAAGCTGCCGCTTCAAATTAAATAATTAAGGCAGTTAAACGATGGCCGCCTCAACTCAAGGTATTTTCCCAGATTACCGATATAAATTTGAGGTATAAAATGTCATCAAAAAAACTGGATAAAAAAATACAAGAACTCAAAATAACAAAAGCATACGCTGAATTCAAAATAATGGCAGGCGATCTTGGACCTGAATATGACAATTGGATATACAATATAGAAAAAACCATCGAAACCTTAAAAGCAAAAAAGTAGAAAAATTCCCCAGGGAGGATTTGAACCCCCACAAGCTGATCCAGAGTCAGCTGTGCTACCATTACACAACCGGGGACCGTACTTACAGCGAAGCTTCAGGTATAAAATATACTGAAGCGGCTGCAAACCTATCTAGGTATTATTAAAGCTGAAATTACTTGAATGTGTCAAGTATGGGGTATATTTTTCATTGAACATCATTCATTATTTAATAATTTCTTTCCCGCCAGCTCTTCGCTGATAACAGAATAAATTTTATCGCAAAGCACCTGCTTCTTATCGGCGGATGGCAGGCTAGCGGTATCAATCGAATCGAGGAATGAAATTTTTAATTGTGCGCTGCAGACGCGTTTGTGTTCTTCAAAGACTTTGTAAGTGCCTTCGATTGCGACAGGTACGATTGGCGCGCCGGCCTGAGTTGCCAGTTTTAAAGAGCCCGGATGAAAAGGAAGAAGCCCGCGTCCTTTGGCGCGATGGCCTTCGGGGAAAATAATCATGCCGCCGCCTGTTTTAATCCGTTTAACCCCATTATTAATTGTTTTAACGGCGCTCTTAATATTTTTACGATCAATAAAAAGGCCGCCAAGCATAAAAATCCAAATATTAATAAACGGCAGAAATAAAAGTTCCTTCTTGGCGATAAAACCAAACGGGCGGCCGCAGTATGCCAGCAGCAGCGCTATATCAAAATAACCGTCATGATTACTTACAAAGCAGACGCCGCCTTTTCTAGGGATTTTCTCTTTTCCGCTTACGGTTACTGCGCATCCGAGAACCTTAATCAGAATAAGCGACCATCCCCGAACGATATGGTATACTAAAAGCGATCCGATTTTGCGCAATCCGATTAAATAAAGAAAACCGCCGAGAATACCAAACGGGAGAAGCACAATCACGGCTATCATTACATATCCAAAGCCAATAATTGATTTTACCATACCGCTGATTATCTAATAAATTTAAGCCAATTACTAGCACCGCCGCGCTTGACTTTAATCCTTAATTTTAGTATCCTGATTTTATACTATATTTTAGGAGAAGATCATGGGTCAAGCCAGTAAGAACAGCCGTACTTCCAGCGCGACACAGAAATTTATGTGTTCATGCGGCGGCGAAATCAAAATGAAAACGCTTTTTGAAAACGGCAAAGTAAAAAATACGGCCGAATGTGAAAAATGCAAGCGCAAAGAACGACGCCCGTCAGACTTTAAATAGGCGTTATAAAATAATTGGAGGAATCCTTTGGCGAAGAAAAACACTTCAGCGGAAAAAAGACACAGAAAAAGCGAAGAGCGCCGTCTGCGTAACAAATCAGTAAAAAGCTCTGTTAAGACAAGCGTAAAGAAATTCGTATCTCTTGCGCAGAAAAAAGATCCGCAGGCGGAAACAGCGTTAAAAGATATGATAAAAAAACTTGATACAGCCGCTAGAAAAGGCATCATAACAAAAAACGCGGCAGGTCGCAAAAAATCCAGAATGCAAAAATATTACAATTCCTTAAAACTGGCGCAATAAACTAATGTATGCCGGCGAAGAAATATACAAAAGCTGACATCATTGACGCGCTTTATGAAAAAACAGGAATAACCCGCGCCGATATCCGGAACGCTGTCGATCTTGTTTTTGAGGAAATGAAAGAAGCCCTTATCCGCCGTCAGGCGATTGAGCTGCGCGGATTCGGGACATTCGAGGTAAAAATCAGAAAAGCCCGCGCAGGAGCGCGCAACCCCCGGACAGGCGAAAGCATTGATGTCGGCTCTCACGGAGCCGTTGTGTTCCGTTCCGGCAAAGAGCTAAAACAAGCGGTTTGGACATTTAAAGAAGAAGTAACGCCGCAGACAATATCAAATTAAAGTAGGAAACCCGCTGTAAGTTAAGCGTTGCTTATCATATCGTAAACCATATATTGTCCGCCGACTCTCCTGAAGAAAAGCGTAACATCCAACGGAAAAACAAAATGCTCATATGCTGTGCGCCACACATGGTGTTCAAAAGTCACCCTGCAGGAAAAAGTATCATCTTCCCGCGGCAGGAATTCAGAAGCGGTTACTTTTTCAAAATACTGATTAATATGAGGGGTGTAAAAATAAACCTCTGATGTGCGGATAACTTCGTAAATTTGTGTTCCGGTCTGGAAATATCTTTGCAGCACGCCTAAAGTAGTATTGAGTGTCATAAACAGCGCGTATGTCTGCGCGGCGCTTATTGCCTGCTGCCTGTACTGCGCTTCAAGATTACTGTCGTAGACGATTTCCTGAATAAAATGATAGTTTCCGTTATCACTGATTATTCTTTCCGTTCCCGCGATGCATACAATACTGACATTCGGCGGCTCATCAAAACCAAACGGAATACGGTAGATTTTTCGGTTCAGTCTCAGTCTGCTGGTTTCATCTGTTCTGATGCCGTCTTTTAATAAAAAAGAATTGTCAATTTGTATGCCGTTAACAAACAATGTATAGCTGTCAACGACATCGGCGATAATAACCGGAAACGCCGAATACTCGTTAAATTCACTGTCATAAGCCAGCGTTTTTTTACGCCCGCCGGACTGCGCCTCGATTACAGGTTCACCGATTAATCCTGATACTGTGTAGATGTCATGAGCTCCCGCCATGACGCTGAATAAACCGGCGCTTTTAATATAATTCTTATCAAGCCGTTTACCGTTGACATACACATCGCTGCCAGCAGGAGCTACTATATCAAACGCGTTAATATTTTCATAAACAGCGCGGACTGCCGAAAACTCCCAAACCGGGCTGAAAATTCCCTTTCGTTCAGTCAGCTCAAACTCGGCAAATCCAACGCCGTCTGTGAATACCGCGTACTTTCTAACACCGCTTAAATCAGATGATATATTCCGGAAATTCCGCTCTCCGCTGCCTGCTTTTTTAGTTAAATACGCGGTATAATTGTCCAATGTCTCAAGGTCCGACACAGAAGATTTTTCCAGCGCGAAAAGTTTATCAAACGCAAGCTCTCTGAAACATTGATTAAAAACGTGAAACGCCACATTTTCAGGCGAGGATTTTTCGAATATATCAAGATTTACCCAAAGATAAACAAACACCCCCAATATAACGGCGGTTAAAGCGGCTACAGAAGTTATATAAATCTTTTTAAATTTATTAGGTTTACTTTTTACCTGATCATTCATTTGGGTATTTGCCTGATCATTTATATTATCATTTGTTTCTTTTTTTGTTTGCCCGTTTACTTGAATATTAATTTGATCACTTGACTGTTCATCTATCTGAATGTTGACCTGATCATTTACCGGAGCATTTGCTTGATCATCTGCCTGCCCGTTTGTCCGGGTGCTCTCCCGATCGTCTGAATTATTTGTATTCATCTTATTTCCTTACCATAAAAAATGTTGGAATTCTTCTTGGTCCGTAAAGGTTGGAAAACACGTTTACAAGCTCGTTATTGTACACTAAAGTGGTCGAAGTGCCTCCGTCAAGGTTTGACGCGTTTACCGCGCCATACCTGAGCATAATCTCAATTAAATCAGAAATAGCCGCTCCTAAGCTTGACGACATTCGTCCGTCAACGCAAAGTAAAATAACTGTTCCGTCCGCCCGCTGACCTATAGCGCTCCTCGGGTTTAGACCGCTGCCAATTCCTCTGATTTCCATAGGCTCGCCGTTGACGACAAGTGTGGGACCGAAACATAGAGCGTCGCGAATTCCCATTTCTCTTGCCGCTCTGACCGAAAAATTTCCGACAATTAAAACATTATCCTGATTAAATCCAATAACTGACTGGTAGACCGTATTTTCATCACCCCACATCCGGCGCCCGTTAGAAAAAACAAGTCCTATAGGAACATCGCCAGGTCCAGAACCGGTTTCATCGGGAAAACCGCCGCCGTTAATTCCGGCTATCGCGTCTTCTCTTCTTGCTACTTCCAGTATCCTAAGTCCGGGTTCTCCTCTTGTAAAATCAGATGAAGTGGCGACATATAACCGCGACGGATCGCGTATGAGCATTACATAGGCTCTGTATGTTCCGCCAAGAAATTTTTCTATACGGATGCCGTCAGGGTAATCCGCCCATTCATCGTCCGCGCTGCTATCCGAAAAGTTAACGGAATCCGGAGTAAAAGCGACTAACGATGTATCGGTTATCACTGAAGATACAACGACAGAATTATACTCGACAATTTTATCCACCATCCCGCCGGTTATAAATAATGCCGGCACCCACTTCATAGCGCTTGTTTCAAGCAAAGATAAAGTAAGCATGTCTCTTGCGGTCGGGCTGGGTCCCCGAAAGATTATGAAACAGGTTCCCAAAACCAAAAAAATAATTAAAGCCAGCACTGTAAAGAAAATGATTAATCCGCGTCTTAAAATCATTTAAATACCCACCTTTTTTGAATATAATAATTCATGATAAAAAGAACTACATCTACAGCTATTTTAATAACCGTTACAATAATAGTGTTATTAATGCTAAGTATATACGATAAAACCGCGACCATGTTGCCGGAAAGAATCATCGATACAGCGCACAGAAGATAATATTTTAAAGCCGCCTTAACTACGCTCTTTCCGGAATATTTGAATACAAATTTTTTATTAATAATAAAATTCAGCGCAGAAGAAATAACGCGCGCGATAATTGTGCTTAACAGAATAATATTCCAGCCGCCCGAAAAAGACTGCCCGGAGAGTAAATTTAACAGAGCGTAAAAACATAAAAGATCAACGGCGCAGGATATCAATGAACTTTGCGCGTACTTTATAAACTGAAACATTATTTTTAAAGAATCTTTAACAGGCCTGAAATGCGTGCTTTTGTTTCCGTCAATATAAACAGTATTAATGGAAACTTCCGTTATGTTAATATTTTCTTTTTTTGCGGTAATCAGCATATTCGTTTCATATTCAAACCGGTTTCCGGAAACATTTATAAACGTATTTAAAAATTCCTTTGGTATGGCCCTAAGCCCCGTCTGGCTGTCTTTAATATCGAGACCGATGCTCGCGCTGAATAGTTTGGCGGTAAAACGGTTGCCGATGCGGCTTTTAAACGGCACAGACGGATTTTGAAAATCCCTTGAACCAAGCACAAGAGAGCCGCTTTGCGCCATAGCCTCGGCGCATAGCTTTATGTCTTCCGGCAGATGCTGCCCGTCATCGTCAATGGTGACAATGCCGGTATAAACGGGACGGTTATCTAAAAAATATTTCATTCCGGTTTTTAACGCCGCGCCCTTGCCTTTATTTTCGTTATGACGAAGTACGGTGCATCCGTCAATCTTCGCAGCTTCGTCAAATATTGGGGTTATCTCGTCTCTGCTTCCGTCGTTAATTATAATGACATCAGAAAACCCCTGTTCGATAACGCGTTTAATGACCGATATTATTTGGTTTCCCGGATTATATGAAGGCAATATTACAGAAATTTTATTTACTGGATTCATTCTATTCTCTCTTCGATTTTTTCCTGATAAACATTATCAATAACAATATAACAGCGAATACAAAAATTAATGCCGGTATAATATATTTTAAATACTGCCGATCTGTATAATTGATTTCTGGTTCTAAAAAACTAACCGGATCACCGTAATAAACAGCTATAACTTCACTTTCCGGTTCTTCGGGAAGCTGTTCAACGATATCTTTAATAAGCGTTATATTTTCAAAAAAATGAGCCGCGTTTTGCGAATCATCGCCTACAAGAGTCCTGTAAAGTCCGAATCTTCCCGGAGTATGGAGTCTTATCTGCTGAGAATTTGTTATAGGGGCAGTTTGAGATCCATAAAGCCATCCGTAGAACCATGTCCAGTGCTGTGATTGATGATGTGAAAATCCGTGCTGAGAAACCTGAAAAGCCGTTTTACCGTCAAAAAAAGAAAGCGGTTCATCTATCGACGATAAAAAAATCCGGCGTTCGTTCCATTGGTTAAGATATGTTTTAGGCGTATCCCAAACGCCGTATAGGGCAAAAGATTCACTGTGATAATTAGAGTCGGCGGCAAGTTCGACAGCCTTCATTAAAGAGACCGCGCTGAGTATATGGGTGCCGTGTCCGTATTCGCCGGCAATATCATGCCCGGCTATCACCTGAGGTTTAAATCTGCGGATATTAATTACGCAGAATTCAATAAAATCATCTTCTGAAAAACCTCTGCTGCGGTAGACCCGGAGCGCTTCTTCAAGAGATTCTGAAAACAAATCAGGAAAACGCGATATAACAGGATAATTTCTAATTCCTACAGCCCAAAGACCGTTAAGCAGCTCAGTGTTACGTGCCGGATAATCGTTGTGGTTTGTCATATAAACTACCTGCGCCTTTATCCCGTTCGCAGCGCAGTAAGGTAAAATCCCCGCGAAGAAAAGATGTTCATCATCGGAATGAGAAGAAAACAATAAAAAGTCGGCTTTGTCCAAAGGCTCATCCCATGCTTTTTCCTGAGCCTGAATTTCGCCTGCAGATAAACAAATAAAAAATAAAGAAACAGAAACAGTTTTAATAAAGACGTTTATAAAATATCTCCTTTTTTACGGCATTTTGAGCTTTTTTAAAATTGAAGTTTTGAAAAGCCTCTTTTTATTTAAATTTAATGAAATATTAATATTTTAATTAATAAATGTCAATTAAACGCATTAACAGGCTCTTAATTATTGCGCTCGGTAGAAATTAATAAATTTTTATGCTAATATAACCCAGGGTTTTTATGCGAAAAAATAATAACTGGTTTATCAATATTCTTATCCATCTGGCTTTAATCATATTAGCTTCGGCGCTTTTCGCCTTGTCATTTCCAAATTTGATATTCAGACACGGCGTTCCTTTCCTTGTATGGTTTGCATATATACCGGTTATTGTTGTTATCAGCAAGTACAATTTACCCGCGTCTTTAGGATGGGGCGCGGTTTACGGATTAGCCGCTTACAGTCTTTTTAATTACTGGCTCGGCGCGTTTCATCCATTGGCAGGGTTAATCGTATACAGTATTTATCTTGTCTTTCTGGCTGTAACATTTTCCTTTATGAAATTGGCGGACATCTTTTATCAAAAACGCGCGTTTCTTATCCAATGGTTAATCTGGCTTGCTTTTGAATATTTATGCACTACAGGATTTTTAGGCTATTCATACGGTGTTTCAGGCTACTCGCAATGGAAATTAATTCCGTTAATTCAAATCGCAAGTGTTACAGGCGTGTGGGGAGTATCGGCGCTTGTAACATTTCCTTCGTTTTGGCTTGCAGGTGCGATAAATTATTATTCCTCCGGTAATGAAGTACAGAACGCGGATGTAGAAAAAATTTCCCGCAGAGACGTAAAGAACGCAGAGAATATCGATAGCATAAATAATAAAAGACGTCTTAGTGAGATAATTCTTATTATAAAATCCGGTGATAAAATTTCTTTAATTATTTGGGCGGTTTTGCTTACAGCTTCTTTAGTTTTTGGTTTTATTAATATAAAGGATTATTCTTCCTACCCTAAAGCGCAGATTGCTTTAATTCAACATAATACAGACCCTTGGGAAGCGTCCAAAGCTCCAACAGAATGGGGAGTGCATGAAGCGTACAGAAAAGATTTGGAAAAATTAACCCGTCTTTCCGATGAAGCGCTCGCTTCATATCCAAAGCCGCAGCTTGTTGTATGGCCTGAAACAGCGTTTATTCCGAGAATCTACTGGCACACAACATACCGCGAAGATCAAAATTACTGGAGACTTGTAAGAGAACTTTTAGAATACCTTTCGTCAAAAGATGCGCCGTTTTTAATTGGCAATGATGACGCCCGCCGCGATCCTGTATTGAACCCGAATCAGAATGAAAATCATCTTGTAGATTATAACGCGGCAATGTATTTTGAAAACGGAGTGAATACTCAAATCTACAGAAAGCTCCATCTTGTTCCGTTTACAGAACACTTCCCGTATCAGAAGCAGCTTCCGCAGGTTTATAGAATGCTCAAAGAAGCGGATACTCATTTCTGGGAAAAAGGAACCGAGGCTGTTGTATTTAAAGGGCCGGGTTTTGATTTTTCCGCTCCGATATGTTTTGAGGATACTTTTGGGTATCTATCAAGGGAATTTGTTCTTGGCGGCGCTGATGTTATCGTCAATATTTCCAATGACGCGTGGTCGAACAGTCTTCCTGCGCAGAACCAGCACTTTGCGATGGCAGTTTTCAGGGCGGTTGAAAATTTCAGGCCGATGGTGCGCGCAACAGCCTCCGGGCAGACAGCGGCAATCGATCCAAACGGCAGGGTTATCGCCGAATCCGCTCCATTTAAAGAAAACTATTTGAATGCCGCCGTTCCTCTTGTAACAGGACATCATACAAAACCTGATTCAAAGAAAATAACAATTTATACGGCTTATGGCGATTATCTTGGATTATTTTTTGTTGTCGCTTCTGTAACGTTATTGATATCCGGCGGTGTTTTGTATATAATAAGAAAACAAAAAACAAAATATTGAAAGGACATGTCATGAATACACAAAAAAAGATTCTAATCGCCGATGACGAAACCATCAATCTTGACTTCTTCGAGGTAATGCTGTCCAAACTTGGTTTTGTTGTCGAAAAATGCGATGACGGCGGGGAAGTCATCGATAAAGTAAAAAAATTCCTTCCCGATCTGATCATCCTTGACAACATAATGCCCAATATGACAGGACGCGAAATCGCGAAGGTATTAAAAAATGATCCGAACCTGAAAAATATTTCGATCATTATGCTGTCAGCTCTTGATGATGTTAAGGATAAAGTCGCGGGTTTCGAAGCCGGCGCCGATGATTACATAACAAAGCCTTTTAACTTTACCGAAGTTTTAGCGCGCATCAACGCTGTCCTGCGCAACAGGGCGTTATTCGATCAAATTAAAATTAGGGAAACGCGCCTTGCCCTTGCCGAAGATTTAAACAAGGATTTAAAAGATAATTTATCGGTCTTTATAGAAAGCATCGACGCGCTTGACAAGGCGATGGCGAATATCAGCGAAACCGCCGAAGCGGATTTAAACAGGGAAACGCTCATAGGTCTTGTAAAACCTGTTAACGAAAAAATATTTTCTGTAAGAAAACACATAGCGGCTCTTGACGCAAGAATTGAAAAAACAATAAATGAATGGGATAACCTAAAAAAAGATGAAATCGGCCTTTCGGTTTTAGAAAGCCATATACGAAAATTCCTGCATCAGGACGGAAATATAAACGCGTCTTAAAAAGAGCGGGAATTCGGGAGATTCAAAAATGCCCAAACGGGAAACAAAAAAAAGAGATAAGACCGATATAGTGATTCTTGGAAAAACGACAAGCTTTACAGGTTTTTTAAAATTCGCCACAACCCTGCGCGTGCAGGGCGTTTTCAGAGGAACTATCGACGCGACAGGAGATTTGATAGTTGATAAAGACGCGGTTGTCGACGCAGATCACATAACGGTCGGTTCGCTTACGGTTTTCGGAAGCATTTCAGGGACTGTTCACGCGCAGGATAAAGTTGATATGATGACAGGCGCGACAGTAAAAGGAGACGTAAGCGCCGCAAGGCTTCGCATCGCTGACGGCGTTCTGTTCGAGGGTAAATGCAAAATGACCAATGTTGAAAAGGATGTGGAAATCTTCCATCGTCCAACAGAAGAAATAAAAGCGGATTTACAGCGTTCCAGCATCAGGTTTTAAATCAAAAACCATGTTGACATAAAATAAATTAACTGGTATATTTATATCATCCATTCAGATCATGTTGAGAAAATAATTAAAAATTTAAATCCAGTCATGTTCCGGCGTTGATATATATGCAGGGGCTGGCAGCCCATAGGCGGTTAAAATGGCAATAGTAAAAAAAGGCAGAAAACCCTCGGCGGAAAATGAAGGTTCAAATTCCGAAGAAGCTTCTGCCGAAGCTGACGCGCAGCATAACGCGGAGTCCGAAAACGTTAAACCGGAAAATACAGGCCGTGTAATCGTACGCGGAAGAAAGAACGAAAGAACAAACGGCGACAGCAGCGACGCTTCCCGCGGTTTTGATAACAATCATAATAATGAGCATGATGCAAGGCAGGATGTACTTCCCGCCATTCCAAAACTTCCGTCCATGCCCGACCTTTACGGAAAACCAATACCGCGTCAGGATCAGGATAACAGCAAGCCGCGCCTTACGATAAACGAGCTTATCAGGCTTAACATGAAAGACCTAAGAGAACTTGCGGCCTGCTATAACATCAACCACGACGACATGGTGATTTTAAAAAAACAGGAAATTGTTTTCGCTCTTTTAAAAGCGCACACAGAAAGAGGCGGAATTATTTACGCTTACGGCTCGCTTGAAATCCTTCCTGACAGTTACGGTTTTTTACGCAGTCCGCAAAACTCATATCTTCCCGGCCCTGATGATATTTACATAAGTCCAAGCCAGATCAGGCTATTCGCGTTAAAAACCGGCGACACAGTTTACGGCCAGATTCGAAGTCCGAAGGAAGGAGAGCGCTTCTTCGCTATGTTACGTGTCGAGACAGTTAATTACGATGATCCGACTGTCGCGCAAAACCGCATCCCGTTTGACAATTTAACGCCTCTTTACCCGAACCGCAAACTCGACCTTGAGACATCGACAGAAGGCGTCAGCGAAAGAATCATTAATCTATTTTGCCCTATCGGCAAAGGCCAGCGCTCGCTCATTGTAGCGCCCCCAAGAACAGGCAAAACCATCATGATGCAGAAAATCGCGAACGCAATCACAAAAAATCACCCGGAAGTTTATTTGATTGTCCTTTTGATTGACGAACGCCCCGAAGAAGTTACGGACATGGAACGCACAGTCCGCGCGGAGGTAATTTCCTCAACCTTTGACGAACAGGCGACCCGCCATGTTCAGGTAACGGAAATGGTTTTGGAAAAGGCGAAACGCCTGGTTGAGCATAAAAGGGATGTTGTAATCCTTTTAGATTCGATAACGCGCCTTGCCCGCGCTTATAACCAGACAGTCCCGACATCGGGGAAAATTCTCTCAGGCGGCGTTGACTCAAACGCTCTTCATAAACCAAAAAGATTTTTTGGCGCAGCGCGCAATATCGAAGAAGGCGGAAGCCTTACGATAATTTCCACCGCGCTTGTGGAAACAGGCAGCCGAATGGACGAAGTAATTTTCGAAGAGTTCAAAGGAACCGGCAACATGGAAATCAACCTTGACAGGCGCATTTCCGACCGCCGCCTGTATCCGGCGATTAATATAAAGAAATCAGGCACCAGAAAGGAAGAGCTTCTTTTAGCCGACGACGAACTCCAGCGAATCTGGATTCTGCGCAAGGTGATAAATCCAATGGACGATATTGAAATCATCGAGCTGCTGGTTGACAGAATGAGAAAAAGCAAGAATAATGAAGCATTCCTGCGATCCATGAACACCGGAACAGGCGGAATGGATTAAGTCCTTAAACCGTTTTAATAACGATGTTGGACAATTTTTAAGGAGATCAAAATGAAAAACGGAATTCATCCCAAGTACGAAATGACGAAGATAACCTGCGCCTGCGGGAATGTAATTGAAACACGTTCCACAACCAAGGATATAAAGGTGGAAATTTGCTCATCATGCCACCCTTTCTTTACAGGCAAACAAAAACTTGTTGATACTGCCGGACGCATCGAAAGGTTCAGAAAGAAATATAATATTAAAGAATAGCAATCCCAACAGGCTGATGATTCAAACAGGGCGGAAAATTGAACTGCAAAATCAAAGAGCTGTAAACTAAGATGCGGCTGTATTTATGCCTCTTATCGATCCTTAATTTACCTGCGTTCAATCAAAAAAGTTTTCGGCATTTTCTTTCCGGTAAAATCTTCATCGGCGGTTCTTGCGCTTATATCAGTTACTCTAACATTCGCGTATCCGTTTGAGTTTCGCAGGTTTTCTTCCAGTTCATTAGCCGAGGGCGCTTTACGCCGCAGGTTAACGCTTGTAAATATTTTTCCGTTTGGCGAAAGAAGCGTTAAGCATTGATTGAGTAAATCTTCCAAATCACGGTTTAGATCGAAGTTATCTGACATTTTCTTGGAATTGGAAAACGCGGGAGGATCAACAATGATAATATCCCATCGCTTCTTCTCTTTTATTTTAATATTAACAAACTCAATCACATCAGCTCTGATTAATCTGTGCGCGCCCTTTTCTTTCTTCTTCATTTGATCGTGATCGTTCGCGTAGTTCACGGTTGAATTCTTTTTCATTAAATCCGCTTTAAACCCGTTCAGTTCAAAATTTTCCCGCGCCCAATTTAAATAAGTATTAGAAAGATCGACAGAATCGGTCGAAGCGGCGCCGCCTGCTGCCGCGCACACGGAAAAAGCTCCGGTATACGAAAATAAATTTAAAACTTTTTTGCCGTTAGATTCATTCAGCACCATTTCACGTAACAGCCTCCTGTCAATAAAAAGACCGGTATCAAGATAATCGGATAAATTTACTTTGAAAAAAAGATTTCCCTCATTTACTATTTTTTCATAACTTTTATTTCCCAATTTTTCATATTGAGACAGACCTTTTTGTTTTTTGCGCTGTTTAATAAAAATATTTTTATATTTTATTCCAAGTGAGGAAGACGCGCTTTCTTTCATTGCCAAAAGCCAGCATTCTTCTTCGGCTTCATCTTTTTCATAAGGACGTTTATAAAGAGAGCCGCAAAGAGCGGCTTCACACGGCGAACCGCAGTCACCGTAAAAATCCAATACAAGCGGGATTTCAGGAATATCGCGATCATAAAGCCTGAAAGCGCCTATGTTCTTTCGCTGCGCCCATTTTTTAAGATGATGAAAACGTTTTTGCAGACGATTGGCGAACATCTGCGCCTGTAAAGCTGTTTTATCCTGCATAATAAAAGAATAGCATATTAAATAAATTACCTGTCTTTTTTTTTATATAATTGTCATATATATTTATTAATGGTTATGAATATTAATCCTGTAAAAAACCACCGCGAAAGAGAAAAAGGCGTTTTGGTGTACCCTGTATATTCACGCCGCTCTAAAGGTTTATCCATAGGCATTAATCTTTTTCCCGATAAAAAAAGCTGCGCGTTTAACTGCCCGTACTGCGAAGTGTTTCCGTTTTCACCTAACGCCGCGTTTTCTGCCGGTCAGATGGAGAACGATCTTCGCACAGCGATTAAAGTCGCGCATGAACAAAATGTTCCTGTAAAAGATATTTGTTTTTCAGGAAACGGAGAGCCGACATTATCGCCGGATTTTAAAGATGCGCTTGAATCCGCCGGAGATATCCGCGCGGAACTCGCTGCGATGTCAAAGCTTGTTATCATAACAAACGGCACCGGATTATTACAGGAGCGGATTTTTTCGCTTCTAAAAAAAACCGCCGCGAATCCTTCCGCAGATATCTGGCTGAAAATGGACGCGGGAACATCGGGCTGGTATAAAAAAATGAACCGCTGCGCCGTACCGCATGAAAAGCTGACTGAAAAAATAAAAGAATTCGCATTATGTTCTCCTGTAACAATTCAGACAATGCTCTGCGCTATAAACGATGAACCGCCTCCGGATAAAGAAAATCAAGTTTGGGAAAATTTTATCTGCGAGTTAGCTGCAAACAATGCATATGATAATGACGGCGTAAACTGCGTCAGCGGCATCCGCAAAGTGCAGCTCTACGGAAAAGCCCGTCCAGCTCCCGAAGACCCTCTGGCGTCCGAACTGCCTCAAGGATTTCTTAGCAGCCGCGCTGACTCATTGCGCAAAAAATTTGAAGAGCGGAAAATAACAACGCCTGTAGAGATATACATCTAAATCTTTGCGGAAATAATTTTCTATGTTATAATTTTATATTATAAGGAGATATTATGAGCGCGTTAAATAAGAATCCCGCATGGAAAGGGCGTAAAGGTCCTGTTGTATTAGTTATCATGGACGGCGTAGGTTACGGAAAGTATAAAGAAGGCGACGCTGTCGCGGCATCTAAAATGGATAATCTTACTGTCCTTACAAATATTAGTCCTCATACAAAATTAAAAGCGCACGGAAAAGCTGTCGGGCTGCCTTCGGATGATGACATGGGTAACAGCGAAGTCGGCCACAACGCTATGGGGTGCGGACGCGTTTTCAATCAGGGCGCGGCTTTAGTTTCAAAATCGCTTGAAACAGGCGCGATGTTTACAGGCGCGGCATGGAAGGAAATTATTTCAAATATTCAAAATAAAACCTGTAACGGCAGAGCTTCGACTTTGCATTTTATCGGACTTTTTTCTGACGGCAATGTTCACAGCCACCTTGATCATTTAAAAGCGATGCTTGTTCAGGCTAAAAAAGAAAATGTTAAAAGGGTGAGGATACATACGCTTTTTGACGGACGCGATGTAGAAAAAACCAGCGCCCTTAAATATATCGATTCCTTCGAGGAATTTTTAAAGAACTTAAACGACAGTAACTTTGACGCAAGAATCGGCTCAGGCGGCGGGCGGATGTGGATCACAATGGATCGATACGGCGCGGACTGGTCAATGGTAGACCGCGGCTGGCAGACGCATGTGCTTGGAATTTCCCGCAATTTTTCATCCGCGCGCGAAGCAGTCGAAACAATGCGGAAAGAAAAACTGGACGTTATTGATCAGGATTTAAAAGAATTTGTTGTAGCGGAAAACGGAGAGCCAATCGGCACAATCGAAAACGGAGATTCTGTTGTATATTTTAATTTCAGAGGCGATCGCGCGCTTGAAATAACTGCCGCTTTTGAAAAAGACGACTTTGATAAATTTGACCGCATTAACCGCCCGGATGTTTGTTACGCAGGCATGATGGAATACGACGGCGATTTGCATGTGCCTAAACGGTACCTTGTCAACCCGCCGTCAATCGATCATACAATGGGCGAATATCTTGCCGCAAGCGGAATAAGAACTCTGGCGATTTCCGAAACGCAGAAGTATGGGCATGTCACCTACTTTTTCAACGGGAACCGCACAGGAAAGTTTGACGAGAAGCTCGAAGATTATACCGAGATTAAAAGCGATGTAATTCCGTTCGAACAAAAGCCTTTAATGAAGTGCGCGGAAATAACGGATAAAGTTGTCGAGGCGGTCTCAAGCGGTAAATACGATTTTATAAGGCTTAACTTTCCTAACGGCGATATGGTCGGCCACACCGGCGTGTACAGCGCGGTAATTCAATCAATGGAAGGAATGGATGTTCAGCTTGGCAGATTGAAAAAGGCGGTTGATGAGGCGGGAGCCGTTATGATTATCACAGCCGATCACGGCAACAGCGATGATATGTATGAACATAATAAAGATACAGGAGAGGTTTTAAAAAAAGCGGACGGAAGTCCGATAACAAAGACAAGCCACAGCCTTAACCCTGTTCCCTGCATTATTTATGATCCGCAGTACAAGGGTGAATATCAAAATGAACCGAAAGAAAACTGCCTGAACGAAGGACTTGGAATAAGTTCCTTAGCCGCTGCATGCATACAGCTTTTAGGACTTGTCCCTCCGCAGGATTACGATAAATCGGTGCTGAAAATGTGTTAAACGCAAATTATTGAATATTAACAGTAAATATGTTAAAATGTAATAGTTTATAGTTAGCTGTTTTTATTTTAACAGCGGGTAAAGAAACGGAGGAAAGATTATGGAAAAACGCATAAACAAATATTTTTTTCTGGTATTTGGATCAATGCTTTGCGGAACAATCGGCGGCGACAGATTCATTAGAGGCCAGGTCGGACTTGGAATATTAAAGCTTCTGACTTTTGGCGGTCTTTGTATCTGGTATTTAGTCGATATAATTATTGCTCTTACAAAAGTCGGCAATTACGACCAGGATTTTGAATTCAATAACGGCGCATGGAAGCAATAAGCCGACTGTCAGCTTTATTGTCTTTACAGAAAAGTACGCTTTACACTCCTTGAATTTTTGATTAATATAGCATTACGGGCAATAGCGCAGTTGGTTTAGCGTACAAGTCTGGGGGACTTGGGGTCCCCGGTTCAAATCCGGGTTGCCCGAAAAATCATAATCGGGAAATTGTAATCATTTGTATATAAATTAACTAATAAAATACGGATTTGAACCGAAGCGCTCTTTGATGAATGCTAAGGCGTAAGCCTTGACAGATGGTTCGGCGCATGGACGCGCCGGGAGCGTGCAGGCGGGGGTGAAGGGAGCTGACAGGAAGTCGGCCGACCGGAATCCCAAATCCGGGTTGCCCGATAAATTATAATTACTTCTTTTTCTTTGGTCTTTTAGCGCCGGTGTTGTATATATACTGTTTATCAAGACATTTAGGGCATAGTGTGGTTTTGGATTTTTTTCCTACAGCGACGCCGCAGCGCGGACAGAGATTTTTCTCTTTCCTTTGCTCATAACGTTCCCTGCGTAATTCCTGCACAGTATCGGAATTTTCTCTCTGATAATTTCTATAAAACTCCCGGCATTTATCACAGGTTTTATATGGACTGGATTTTTTAACTTTCCCGCCGCAGCGAGGGCATAAACCGCTTTTTAAACGTTTGTGATAATTTTTTTTCCGAATTTTAGGCTCTGTCATATTATCAGTTTAACAAATATTATTTTATTATTCAAGACGTAAATCGCAATTTTTAATATAAAAAAAATTTATTACGGAAACTATATCCTTTAAAACAAGCAGGAAATCAGCCGCCTGAATATCAGATCCTTGCTTCCCGGCGGGGAAATTAAGGCATTTCCACAATTGTTTCAAAACGGGGATTGCGGAGCTGGCTGATTGCGCGGCTGTACCACTCTCCGGCAGAAGGCACAGACGCCAGAAAATTCCATAAATTTCGCGCAACTGTTTCTTTTCCGTTCCTGTATAAACTTGCCGCAAGATAATAAGCGGTTTTATAATATTCAACTTCATCTATGTAGGAAACGAGAAGGGGATTTCTCATGATTTTATCAGATAACTCAGATAAATTACGGGCCTGATTCTGGCTCGTTCCGGCCTGTACGGAAAACCTGAAATCAAACTCGCGGCGCATCAGCTCTTCAATGATTACTGTATTCTGTATAAGAAACGCAAACATCAGGTGATCCTGCGCCGAGCCTCTTCCCGCGACAGCATAATGAAAACCCAAAAGCCTGTGCGCTTCCTCAACAATGCCGTTATTGTATCTGTACATTTCAAGAAACCTGTCTGCGCCTTCGTTCTCCAATGTTCTTGTCATAGCCGATCGCGCAAAGGAAGCGGAAGCTTGATCATAAGGGATTGACGCTTCACCCTGACGCAGCGCCGCGCCTGAACTGATGTTTGACGCCGCCGCTCTTGAGGCGTTTATCCAGAGAGTATCAAAGCTTGTAATAACCGACAGCAATGTCCTTTCCATTTCGTTGTATTCGGTTTTGGTTCTCAGGATGCCAGCGATTTTATACTGTAGCGTAATTCCGAAACCTGAATCCTCAAGATTGGCGCGCATTGCATAAGCTCTTCTGTACTGTGACAGGGCGAGAGACAATTCACCTTCGACCCTGTAAACTTCTCCGATCCAGTATTCCGCTTCGGGGTAATCCTTTAATACGCCGATGGCGGATAACGCGGCGTTTGCGGAGTTATTTAAGCTGTCTCTTGATACGCGGTAAAAAAGTTCCTCAAACGCGGCGGAAGCCGCTGTGTAACGGTAATCATATGAATAGCGCACCGCCCATTCAAGCGAATCGCCGAGGCGGCGCACTTCGCCGACAGAAAGATAATTAATTAAATCGCGTTCCATTTGTTCATACATTGCCCGCCGGTCCCGCCTTGCGTCTTCGAACAGCATTAAAGCGTAGCCGAAATCACCGGAACGAAACCGCTGTTTTCCGTATTCAAGCGACAGCCACCACGGCGGCGATTGAGAAAAAAGCGGCAATGAAAATATTAAAAGAAAAAATATTAAAGACAGTTTCTTCATAATTTTATAAGTTCCTCATTAAAAATTTTATCAGCCTGATCGGATGAAATAATTTTTATAATTTCTCCGTGTTTAAAAAGAAGCACTTTATTTCCCGCGCCTGTGATTCCAATAGCCGCGTGTTTCGCTTCAACAGGTCCGTTTACCTCGCAGCCCATAACCGCAACTGTAATATCAGCATCCATCGCGTACAGCGTTTCCTTCCATCGATCCAGAAAACCGCAGGTGTCAAAACCGTATCTGCCGCAGCGCGGACAGGAAATAATATTAACGCCCTTCCCTTTTAGCCTGTTATTATCGGGAGATAACTGATAAGCCGCGGAAAGTATTTCCCTTGCCGCGATTATCTCGTTCTCCATCGAATCTGAAAGCGATACCCTGATCGTATCGCCGATGCTTTCATTTAACAACGTCAAAACCGCGGCTGTATTTCTTGCGACGCCTGCGGCTATCGGGCCTGCTTCAGTGACTCCTATATGAAAGGGCGCGTCAGTCCTCTGTGATAAAAGACGGTTCGCTTCTATATTATCGGCAATTAAAGCGGTTTTCATTGATATAAGAAAATCGTTAAAACCGTATTTATTAAAAACAGATATTTCCCTCCGGGCGGCTTCCACTATAGCTTCGGCGCTTTTCATTTCTTTTTTAAAAACGCGATTTTGAAGATCATGCGGAAGGCTCCCTGAGTTCACCCCAATCCTTATCGGGATATTTTTGCCGGCCGCTTTTTCAAGGACAGCGCGCACTTTTTCTTCAGTGCCGATATTACCGGGGTTAATTCTGATTTTTGAGACAGGATAATCCATGCAGCGAAGAGCGATTTTATAATCAAAGTGGATATCGGCGGCAAGGGGCATTGAGGTCATTTCGCAGAGAGTTCCGAAAACTTCGGCTGTTTGAATATCCGGGACCGCAAAACGCAGCAGTTTACAGCCCAAAGCGTCGAGTTTAGAAATTTTATTAACAATATCATCAAGCGCAGACAGACAAAGACGCTCCTTCCACATTGTTTGAACAGCAATTGGATGATCGCCTCCGATAAAGACGCTTTTTATATGAGCGCGGGATGACTCCGTTCCGCCGCCGATTTTTACAATTTTAGACAATCTTTTCTGTATCATAAAATTTCTCTATACTATATTATATAACTAATATGGATTTTTCTATTACAACACAGGAACAAAAAATATTATTATCGCAGGCGCGTGAATCAATAACCGCGGAACTTGAAAAACGAAAACCCCTGTTTGAGTCTTTCGGAGATGAATCTAACTCAACTCTTAATATTCCATGCGGCGTTTTTGTTTCCCTGCATAAAATGCCTAATCACATCCTGCGCGGCTGTATCGGCAGAATGACCGCGAATTTACCGCTGTTAGATACTGTCCGGTTAATGGCGAAGGAAGCGGCCTTCGGCGACCCGCGCTTTCCTCCGTTAAAAAAAGACGAACTTAAAGACCTTCGCATCGAGATATCGGCTCTTTCTCCGTTTAGCTTATGTGACGATCCTAAAAGCGTTAAGGTCGGCGTTCACGGGCTTTATTTAACAAGAGGAGGCCGCTCCGGTGTGCTTCTTCCGCAGGTGCCTGTTGAACAGGGGTGGAACCTCGATGAATATCTTAATTATATTTGCGTAAAGGCGGGCCTTCCTCACGGATCTTATGAAGCGCCGGACGCCAAGCTTTATACATTTACGGCGATTGTATTCGGCGAGTGAGCAAGATTCATGGATGCGGAAAATAAATTAAATTACGACGATGATAAACTGCCTATAAAAAAATTATCGCAATTTTTTACAAAAGAAATAAAGGAAAAATCCTGCTTTACCGGTGATGAACCGCTTTTAGATCCTCTTATTACTTCGCTTGAGTACGATTCACGCAGCGTTAAAAACGGAAGCTTGTTTTTCGCTCTTCCGGGTCTTCATACAGACGGAAGCGTTTTTATAAATGACGCGGTTAACCGCGGCGCTTTGGCAATTGTCCATGAAAATGAACTGCCTGATAAAGAAAAAAAAGAAGGTGTCGTATATTTAAAAGTAAAAAACGCGCGGTTTGCGATGTCGCCTGTATCAGCTTCTTTCTATGATTTTCCTTCGCGGCGGCTTCTTGTAACAGGCGTTACGGGAACAGAAGGAAAAAGCACCACTGTTTATTTAATCTGGCAGCTGCTTACTATGATGAAAAAAAAAGCGGGTTTTATTTCAACAGTTCAGCATTGCATGGGGGATGATGTTCTTTGGAACCCTGAGCACCAAACAACTCCCGAAGCGCCTGTAGTGCAGCGGCTGCTCCGCCGCATGGCGGATAACGGCTGCGAATACGCGGTTTTAGAATCGAGCTCGCACGGACTGTCTGTTAAGACAAACCGCCTTGGAGATGTGAACTTTTGTTCAGGCGTTCTTACAAACGTTGCTCATGAGCATCTTGAGTTTCACGGAACATGGGAACAATACAGGGATGACAAAGCAAATCTGTTCCGCGCGCTTGACAATTATAAAAAAAATCAGGATGCGTCTTTACAGGAGCCCTTTGGAGTTATAAATGCTGATGATAAAAGCGCATCCTTTTTTTCCAAAGCCACACGGCAAAAAACATTCACTTACAGCGTTTCCGGGAAAGACAGCGGAATAATCCTTAACTCAATTGAGAGCGGCCCTGACGGCAGCTGGTATTCCGCTTTTATTCCCGCGTTAAACGAACGCATAGAGCTTCGCGATAAGCTGCCGGGAGCTTTTAATGCGGCTAACGTTCTTGCCGCATTGCTTACGGTATCAGGCCTTTTAAATGTTCCGCTAAAGGAAATCGCCCGTTATGTGAAATATTTAAAACCTGTTAAAGGAAGGATGACATCCGTTAATTCAGGACAACCTTTTGAAGTTGTAATAGATTACGCGCATACTCCTTCGTCATTTACGGCGATCTTTCCTCCGCTGCGCGAAAGACTTGACAAAAAGAAAGGAAGAATCATAAGCGTCTTCGGCTCCCCCGGAGAGCGTGACACGCAAAAAAGAAGCGAACAGGGAAAAATCGCCGCTTTATATTCTGATATTATTATATTAACGGATGAAGACCCGCGGGGCGATGATCCGATGGAAATCTTAAACGAGATCGCAGGAGGAGTAATTTCTTCAGGCGGAAAAACATTTTTTAAACAGGCGGCATTTTCAGATTCGCCAGCAGAGCGGACGCCTTCATGCGAGGAAAATCTTTACCTGATTCCTGACAGGCCCAAGGCAATCCGCAGGGCGTTTTCATTTGCAAAAGAAAACGATCTTGTTATCCTTCTTGGCAAAGGACATGAAAACTCGATAATTTACAAAGACCGCGTTATGCCGTTTGATGAATTTAAAGAAGCCGAAAAAGCGTTAGCTGAAATGGGATACAACAGTGTTGTTCGATAACTTCAGTTATTGAACCAAACAAAGTTTGAAACTTCCTTATAAAAACGCATTTTTGCCGGACTTTAATTCGCAGGCTTGCCTGAAAAAATACAGGACTTGCCGGACAGAAAGTCCGCAGACAACTGACTCGAACCGAAGGTTCGCATCTGCCGGACTATTCCAATATAAAAATTACGCTTGATTTTTGAAATAAAGCCAAGTATAATACCGCCATGGGTAAAGAAGAAGAAAAAAGGATTTTATCAGTTGAGGATATACTTCACCTGCAAAGCGATCAGCACGAGAAGAAAGCGGAAGTCATGCCCGATGTTGATACTTCCCGGTATGTGTTAAAGCAAAGACCAAAAACTGAGTCAGTCCGCAGTTTTGTAACTACGGCAAATATCACAGAAGAACAGCGAAAGCAGTTCAATCAAGGCAGCAACGAAAGAAGCAGCAACGCCATATTGGCGGAAAGAGCTAAAATCGCGATTAATGTTGCGAAATCACACGCGGAAGAAGAGGCGGTAGAACACGACAAAAATATCGCGGAAAAGAAAACCCAAACGGATGAAAACGCTAAAAAACTTGCTCAGGATATCAGAACCGGTAATTTTGATTTTGGTTTTGGCGCGCTAATCGAAGGCTCGGAAAACCTTAAAGACACTATATAAAGTTTGTCTATTGCGGACACAATATTATCCCGCGCCATTGGCGCCCTGCCGCTTTAAAAATAATATCAATTAAAACCGCTTGTAAAATATTAAGCCTGCTGTATTTTTCCCGGTTCGTCAAAAATTAGCACCTCACGCAGGAAGGCTACAGCTTTTTCAAGTCCTTCGCTGACGCTCATCAGGCTGTCTTCATGCTCAATGCTGATTGAACGGTCATAACCAGCGGCGGCAAGAGCGGAAATTATCTCTTTCCATTGTGTATAATCATGACCGTAACCTACAGTACGGAACACCCAGCTTCTGTCAAGAATATTCGCGTAATGACCTGTATCCAGAACTCCGTTAACATTAACATTCGCTTCATCAAGTTTTGTGTCTTTCGCGTGAAAGTGATAAATAGCTCCCTTTAACGCTTTAACCGCCTGCGCCGGTTTTATTCCCTGCCAGAATAAATGACTGGGATCAAAGTTTGCGCCGATTGCGTCTCCTACAGCTCTGCGCAGTTTTAAAAGAGACGGCGGATTGTAAACACAAAATCCGGGATGCATTTCAAGCGCTATTCGCGTAACGCCGTAATCCGCCGCTTCTTTTACCGCGGACTGCCAGTAGGGAATGAGCGCATCGTTCCATTGATATTCAAGAATTTTCTGAAAATCATCAGGCCACGAGCAGGTAACCCAGTTTGAATATTTCGCTCCCGGATGATCGCCCGGGCAGCCTGAAAATGTAACAACCGTGTCAACATTTAAAGCCTGAGCGACTTTGCATGTGTTGATAAAATCCTCATGAGCTTTGCATGCGATTTCTTTCTGCGGATGCACATGGTTAGAATGAGTGCTAAGCGCGCTGATTTCAAGATTATATCTTTTTAACAGTTCCTTATAAGAGGCTGCGGCGTTTGAATCCGCAAGAAATTCTTTCGGGTTAAGATGCGCGGTTCCGGGGAATCCGCCTGTTCCGATTTCAACAGTCTGCACATTAAGCGATGACAGATAACTGAAAGCTTCCTGTGCGGGTTTTGCTCCAAGCAGAACAGTCATTACACCTAACTTCATTATTCCTCTCCTCTTTGGAAATTTTTTACCTGTTAAAAAAATACCTGCTTTCCTGTTTTACCGGATTCGTAAATACCTTCAAGTATCTGCGTAACAACCATTGCCTGTTCCGGCGTTACGCGAAGCTGTGCGCCGTTTAAAACAGCGTCATAAAAGTTTAAGCATTCAATATCCTTCGCTTCCATTGATTTGCCTTCATAAAACTGAACGCCTCCGACGGCGAGGTCCGGTTTTGTAACTATCAATTTACCGAGATCGGATGAATTAATTCTAAGGCCGTCTTTCATATCAGCTCCGGCTTTTGTTCCGCTGAGCGAACACATAGCTTCTCCGACATCAAGCGAATTAAGCGCCCAGCTTGATTCAAGAATAATTGTCGCTCCGTTTTCCATTGTGATAAAACCAAACGCAGAATCCTCAACCGTATACTCTTTGGGATCCCACGGCCCCCAGATATTTCCGCTGTCGGGATTGTCACCTAACTTTTTATAAACGCTTCCGGTTACGGATTTTGGCTTGTAATTATCCATCATCCACAGCGCCATATCAAGCGCGTGAGTGCCGATATCAATAAGCGGCCCTCCGCCCTGCTCTTTTTCTTTAAGGAATACACCCCATGTCGGAACTCCTCTTCTTCTGATAGCGTGAGCCTTCGCGAAATAAATATCTCCAAGATCGCCGCGCTGGCAGGCTTTTTTTAAATACATGGGCGCGGGATTACACCGGTATTGATAGCCGATTGTTAAAACTTTTCCTGTTTTCTTTGCGGTCTGCGTCATTTTTTTCGCTTCTTCAAAACTTACCGCCATCGGTTTTTCGCACATGACATGTTTCCCGGCTTCAAGAGAATCTACGGTTATGGAGCAATGCGAACTGTTGGGAGTGCAGATATGTACAACATCAATAGAACCGTCTTTTATAAGTTCTTTATAATCATAATAAACTTTCGCGTCGGCTAAGGAAAATTTCTTTTTTAATGTTTCAGCTTTCTCCGGTATGATGTCGCAGAGAGCCGCAACTTCCGCGTCTTTTATTTTTAATACTGATGTTAAATGTTTCTGCTCCGCGATTCCGCCGCATCCGATAATTCCTGCCTTTAATTTTTTACTCATGTTAATTGTCTCCTTAAATTTATGATAATCAATTTTATCATATAAAAGATAAAAAAACAATTTGGGTTTTCAAAATAAGAATTTATTTTCGGCCTGCAGCGATCAGTTTTACAGCGTTCTGATTATAAGGGCTTTCATCCCAGTCGCCGTATATTTCAACGCTTTTAAAACCCGCTTCATGCAAAAGCTCTCTTAATTCGGAAGCGGAATACAATCTTTTCGTAAATATTTTTTCAACTTTTTTTCCGTCTTTTAAAATAATCCAGCGGTTTTTAAGAAATGTCCATGAATCTACAGGTTCGTACTCTGTCAGCACAGTATAATCATCGCGTTCAAACCATTCCGCTTCGGTAAAATCACGCACAGCGATTTCTTTGCCGAGAGTTTCGATGATAAATGAGCCGTCTTTTTTAAGCGATTCATAAACATTTCTGCATACTTTTAAATCATCTTTCCGCTCGGCGAAATATCCAAAGGAAATATAAAGATTTACGGCTGTATCAAAACAATTTTTACGGATAAATTCTCTTGAGTCGCAATGAATAAACTCGATATCTAAGTCTTCGTACTTCGCGTCTTCTTTCGCAGCGTTTAAAAAACACTCTGTTATATCCACTCCTGTTACAGAAAAACCCATGTGCGCGAACTCGCAGCTTACCCGCCCGACGCCGCAGCAGAGATCAAGAATTTTCGGAGGAGATTTCAGAGGCTCTCTCCACGCGCTGCTCGATGTTTCGCCGTAGAGATTAAAACGGGAAAGGCGCGTAACAGCGTCGGCAACTAAGGGAGCTTCCGACCAGTGAGCCTCATCGAACATAACAGGAGAAAAATTTTCCCAGAAGTCAATGTCTTTGTACCATTCTGTTTTGTTCATTAATCAGCAGGCCGTATTTGTTATGCAACAGAATTTTCTGACATCGGATTTAAGTAACCTGTTTTTAGGCATACATTGAAAAGATGTCTTGCGATCGTTTCTTCGGTTGTTTTAACGTTTCCGTTTCTGCTGCGCGTAAAACGAACAAGGTACTCGTCTTCCGATTCTTTTAATACGTCGATATACTCAAAACTTCCCGGCATACATTTAATACTATAACGTTTCATACTATAATTTTCGGAATAAAAAATGTTTGCTTGAGATTTTTTTATTTATCAATTAAAATGAAATTATGAAAATCCGGCTTAAAATGTTTCTTGTCGTCCTGCCGTTAATCATTGTTCCGTTATTTCTTGCCCAGACAGCTTCGTATTTTCACGCAGTAAACGGCGTTACGCGCCTTGCGCGCCAGCTGATGGGATTTAAGCTCGGCGAACTAGAAAAATACTCAAATGATCAATGGGCGTTATTAATAGATAATAATTACGCAAAAAATCCTGATATGATCGAAGCCGCGAAAAAAACACTTGAGTATTACGGCCGCAGCATGATCTTAAGCGGATCAGAAATTATTTTCGCGGTTGAAAAATCCGGTTCCGGCGTCGCGATGTCAACATCCGCTCTTTTGCTGGCGCCTGACGAAGAAGAATTATTAAGAAATGTTTTAACCGGAGAAAAACAAGGGCTTCAGTCCGCATTAATCGCAGGCGAAAAAAGAATTTTTCAATCCTTTTATTTTACGCCGTTTGACTGGTTTATCATTATCAGCGAAAAAGAAGATGTTTTTTACGCCGACGCAAACACAATAACAATCCAGACATTATTCACATTGCTTGCGGCATCCGCGTTCGCCGTTTTACTGCTTATTTTAGTTACAAGGGGTCTGACAAACCCAATGAGAAAAATCGCGGGCGCGATGGAAAATATAATAAAGACCGCCGACCTTTCATCCAGAGTTGATGTTGAGTATAACGATGAAACAGGCATGCTCGCGAAATCCTTTAATAAAATGACAGAAGAACTTGACAGGGCGTACTCTCAGATAAAGCGTTACGCGTTTGACGCTGTTCTTGCGGGCAGGAAAGAAGAGCGCATCCGCCATATCTTCCAGAAATATGTTCCTAATAATGTAATAGAAAAATTCTTCGCGTCCCCTGAAAAAATGCTGATAGGAGACAACAGGAAACTTTCAATTTTATTTTCCGACATAAGATCATTTACAACAATTTCCGAAGGAATGGCTCCGGATGATTTGGTAAATTCATTGAACCGGTATTTTACGGGACAGGTTGATATTATTTATAACAGAAAAGGCATCGTCGATAAATATATCGGAGACGCAATCATGGCGTTCTGGGGCGCCCCGGAAAAACATGATGATGACGCGCTGCAATCTGTTTTATCCGGCCTTGAAATGATCGATGCCGTAAAAAAATTCAACGAAAATCAGCAAAAACTCGGCAAGTGCGAATTTCATATCGGCATCGGCTTAAATTACGGAGAAGTTACTGTCGGCAATATCGGAAGCGAACGCAAGATGGATTACACTGTAATTGGAGATGCCGTAAATCTCGCCTCCCGCATGGAAGGACTGACAAAAACATATCATTCAGAAATTTTAATATCAGAAAGTTTATTCGAAGAACTAAGAAACTCATCCGCCGAAAGCGGCCTTCATTACAGGCTTCTTGACATGGTCGCTGTAAAAGGCAAGACAAAAGGCGTTAAAATATTTACTGTTAAGCGCGAACTTTCACATAACGAACTGAAAGCGTGGCCTTTACATAATACGGGAATGAAATTATATTACCGCCGCTCTTTTGCCGAAGCGGCTCTTAAGTTTAAAGAAACCCTTGAAATGCTGCCCGGAGATTTTAACGCGGGGAATCTTTACAACAGATGCATGGAATACGCTTCAAATCCTCCACCTGATAACTGGAACGGCGTCGAAGTGATGAAGACAAAATAATCAAGGAAAAATTATGGGTAATAACGATATATTATTGGATGAAAATTCAGGGATTTCCATAGAAGAGCAGAATGAAATCCTCACACAGATAAACGGAATCGCGGAGCATAACCGCAGTCATCTCTCTCAGAACAGCCAAAAAAATCAGGAATTAAAAGCGAAAAAATCAGGCGCGTTTTTTCCGTTATCTGTAAATATCGCGGCTGTAATTATCATAGCGGCCGGAGCGTTTTTTTTAATTTCATTCAACTTAAAAATTGACGCGCAGGCAAGAACAGGCAGCGCAGTTTATAACCTTACAGAAAGAGCGCTGATAGAAGAAATACGCAGGGATACCGCGGAAAAATTAGCCGCAAAGGACAGGGAAATTTCTATTATCGCTTCCCGGCTTGGCGAAGTAGACACTCAGCTTTTATTTTTACAGTCTGTTTTTGAAATGACTTCCGAACAGGCTGAAACTCAGGAAACTTTGCTTGGCCTCAGGCAGGTTTACCGCGACGATCTTTCATTATTGCAGGAAGAACGGGCTTCGATTCTGGAGGAATCAAGGGTTAACGAGGCGGCGCTGCGCGCAAGGCTTGAGGAAAGATCAAAAGAATTTACCGCTTCTCAGCAAATTACATCAGGGGAGCTTACATCCGCCGTAACGGAACTCATGCGTCTGACAAGCGAACAGGATAAAATCGCCGCAATAGACGCGCAAGTTTCAGGCGGGTTCGCGTCGTTAAACGATATAATTAGAAACGGAGAATACGATCAGGCTTTGACAATCCTTGAAAACCTGCGCGGCTTTAACAACAGCAATTCGCTTTCCGCCTCCCGTTCATTTGAGGCAAAAAAAGAATTTTATAATCAATCAATAAATTCAATTGAGTCGCTGGTTATATACATTAGGAATTTCAGTTATTTAAATAACGCGGGGATTCTGTTAGGTGAAAGAAACGCGCAGCTTGAACAGGATATTGACGAACTGCATAAAGCGATTGATGCGTTAAACACAGGAAGCGACAGTCAAGCGCGTGTATTCAGCGAACTTCAGGATACTGTATCAGCTTTACGCGCTTCTGTTTCCTCGCTTGAAACAAGCGCCGCAGGCAGGGACAGAACAATTGCGTCGCTACAGTCGGCAGGCGCGGAAAAGGACGCGTCTTTGCAGGTGATGCAGACAGCAGGCGCGGAAAAGGACAGGACAATCGCGTCGCTTGAAACAAATGCAGCGGAAAAAGACAGAACGATTTCCGCTCTGGAATCAAACATCACAGAAAGAAACAGAACAATTACATCGCTTGAGAATGAAAGAACGCAGATAAATCAGAATAACGCAAATTTACAAACCAGAATTTCCGCGCAGGAACAGGAAATTGTAAATTTAAGAAACCAGATAGAAACAATCAGATCGCTTTTGAATTAATGAATTTTATGGAACAGTTTTATCTGATTGTCTCCCTGAAAAGCTCGCGGTTTAGCATTGTAAGAATTAATACGGACCCTGACGGCAGCTTATAAGGAACTGTAAAATCCCCGCCCATAAAGTTTACGGTAATCAGGCGCTCCCTGTCGCCTGATGGAAGCATAGCTTCAAGCCGCACCGTAAGCGGATACGGATTATCAGGTATCGTATAACTGAATATGCCGAACACCTCGTTATCTGCAAGATTTTCAGGCGCTGCTACAGTCAGCTGAACAGGCGTAGTGATCGAAATTGTGCTTCCCTCTGTCCGCGACTGCGAGACAATAGTCTCCCCTCTTTCATTATCGCGTATTTCTCTTTGAGTAAACCGGAAATTTATGCCGGTATCAGAAATAATATTTAAAGCAGAAAAAATGGATAAACCTGTAAACTGCGGCACTATAACTGTCTGATTATCGCGCCCCCTGCTCACGACAAAATCCATCGAAATAGGCCCTGTTATCGCGGTTCCGGGTTCAGGTTTCTGCGCAAGAATTGTCCCCGGCCTTTCTGCGGAATATTCATACATTACAGGCTCCCTTATGGAAAGAAGAGTCACGCCCGCCGACGCCGTAAGAAGGGTCATCATATCCATGCGCACATCGTCGATATTGCGCGTAACAAAATTTTCAACCCTGTCTACAATAACCCCCTGGCTGACAACAAGGCGGACCCGGCGCCCGGCTTTTACAATCTGCCCCGGAGGCGGATCCTGTTCAAGGATCAAACCCTTGTCCCGCGATGTTTGCGTATAACGAAGATCGATGCGCGGATACAATTCCTTTAGCTGCATTTCAAGCAGCGCTTCTGTCAGTTCCTTGCCGATTAAATCAGGAATCATCACCTGCTCTTCTCCGTGAACTGCGACAAAAAAAACAGCGACTGCCGCTATGACCAAAAGAACCAATAAAGCGAGAACTGAAAAAATAAACAGCCTCAGATGATTTTTTACATAATCTTCGATTGAACTAAAACCTAATCCCATATCCGCCCCGTCTATTGCACCTGTTTTTTTATCAGGTAATTTATGAACTTTTATCCTAACATTATCCCGCCGGCGAAATCACGCGCGCCGTTAAGAAAATCGCGCCAACTAAGCGCTTTTTTTGCCTGATACTGGAGCTCTGTAACACAGAGAACCCCTTCGCCCGTCTGTATAAGTATACCATCTTTTTTATCAATTCCCAAGACCTGTCCGGCTGTTCCTTTTTCGGAATGGCTAAAAACGCCCGCTTTCAGTATAAATAATTCACGCCCATTGTGAATAGTCCTTGATAACGGCCAGGGAGTATAAGCGCGGATTTTTGCCTCAATTTCGCAGGCTGACTGATTCCAGTTAATAAGAGAATCATCCCTTGTAATAAGGCGGCAGTAGCTTGCTTCACTGTGATTTTGTTTTACAGCTCCGGCGGTTCCGCAGGCGATTTTTTCAAGGACATCAAGCAGCATTACAGAAGCAATTTCCCCTGCGGTATCGCCAAGCGAAGCCGAAGTCTCCCGTCCTGTTAGCTGAAACTCTTTAGACGCGTATATATCGCCGCAGTCCATCTCAGGCGCAAGTTTTTGTATTGATATTCCCGTAACAGCGTCGCGGTTAATAATCGCCGCCTGCAAAGGAGAAGGCCCTCTGTATTTCGGAAGCAGGCTCGGGTGAATGTTGACGCCCCCAAGCGGAAAAAGTCCAAGAAACTTCGGGCCGAAAATCCGTCCAAAAGCAAATGAAACCAGAATATCGGGACTTATTAAACTAATTTGATTCCTGGCATCCGCGTCAAGTTTTTCAGGCTTAAAAATTAAAAACTCAGCTTCTGATTGAAGCTTTTGCGCTTCCTCTCCGATCTCTGAAGGCAGCAAAGCGCTTTTTCTGCCTCTTGGAGCATCCGGATTTGTGAGGACTCCGGCAATTTTATAATTAACAGATTTACTTTTAACAAGCGCTCTTAACGAAGGAACTGCGATTGACGGACTTCCCGCGAATAAAATTCTCATTATGCTCCGCGCTTGCCTTCAATGTCTGCGGTTTTGCCTTCGCCTTTGCATGCCTTTTCGTATTTGGCAATTAATTTTTCGCGTTTCTTCTCCGGTATTCGATCGAGAAAAACCACTCCCTCAAGATGATCGTATTCATGTTGAATAACCCGCGCTAAAATCCCGCTTGCTTCCAGAGTAAACGGGCGGCCTTTTTCATTCCACGCCTGAATTTTAACAGATTCGGAACGAATCACATTCGCGAAAATACCGGGAACAGAAAGACAGCCTTCTTCGAATTTAACGGTTTCTATCGATGTTTCAAGAATTGACGGATTGATATAAATACGCCCGACGTCTCCTTCAACATGCGTCACAAAAATCCGTTTCATATAACCTATCTGAGGCCCGGCGACTCCAATCCCTTTGTCTCTTTTTAAAATTTCCAGCATCTGCTTCGCGGTACCGGCAACATCTTCATTAAATTCCCTGATTTTATCCGCTTTCTGCCTTAAAAGCTCATCGCCAAGAGTGATAATTTTCATGCTCATATTTTATAATAAAAATCACTTTGATTCAACCGCATGGACTTACCTTAAAATATCACTGCAAGATTCTATAATATAAATATTAGCGCTATAAGACGCTTGTTATCAGGAACGTTAAACGCAAAATAATGTTAAAACGGCCCATACCCTATAGCGACAGCGATATATAAAAAGATCACAGTCATTGCGACAACAACGCCTGTAAGCGGCAGTATCCACCGTATCCATTTCGGGTAGCTGACAACCGTGAATGAAAGAGAAATAAGAAGCAGCGCGTTAGTCGGGAAAAGCATGTTCGCAAAACCATCGCCGAAGTTAAACGCCATGATCGCTGTCTGCCGCGTGATGCCGACCAAATCCGCAAGCGGTGTGAGAATGGGCATCATTAAAAAGGCCTTCGCGCTTGCCGAGCCGATAAAAAACTCAAGCACCAGCGTTGCGGCGTAAACCATAAAAGCCGCCGCGATTTCAGATGTCTGCTTGATAAGCTCCGAAGCCTCATATAAAATCGTGTCCATTATCATGCCTTCTGTGATGATATGCTTGACGCTGTATGCCATCATAACAAGGATAATTCCGGGCAGAATACCAAGCACCCCTTTACCGAAGCTTCCGCAAATTTGTTTAAAGTTAAAACCGGAAAATATGCCGCCGCCGGTTCCGCCGATCAGAAAAAATACTGTCATTAAAGGGAATGCAAGATTTGAAAGACCGTCTATGCGGGCTGTTATAATAACCAGTAAAATCGCGAAGGCAATCCATGAGGCAAACCAGATAAGAGCCCGCCATTGGCCTTTTGTGATGCTGTTTTTAACATCCCGAAAGGTTTCATCTTCGATCTTTCCGATTTTTTTTCGCAGGACTTCATCTTCCTTAAAGCAGATTGATTTTTCCGGATTCTTCTCGACTTTTTTCGCGTGCCGTATAACGTAAAAACAAACAACCGCGAACATTAAAACAAAAAATATTAAACGCAAAAGAGCGCCTGAAAACAGAGGAAGGTCTGCGATTCTCTGCGCTACGGCGATAGAAAACGGATTTGTAACGGCGGCTGAAAAACCCAAAGTCAGCGGCAGAAGAGTTATTCCAAGACCGGTTAACGAATCCCAGCCGAGAGCAATTACAACGGGAATGACAAAAATTATCATCGGTATCATTCCTTCGTATATGCCGACAAATCCTGTAACGATCATAAAAAAAGCCGTAAGCACAACAATTAACGCGTATTTTCTTTTTACAAAACGGACTACAAGAAAATCAACTAACGCGTTCATTACACCCGCTTTTTCCAGTATGGAAATAGACCCTCCAACAACAGTGATTAAAAGCAATAAAACAATCGGCGTGATATTATCGGGGCCGAATAAAATTTCGATGGGAGCCGTGAACCACCGCCAAACGGGGTAATTGGGATTTTCAATTTCGCGGTAACTGCCGTTTACAACAAGAGTGCGTCCATCGCTTACTATGCGGTCAAACTCTCCCGCGGGCAGAATCCTCGTTAAAATCCCGGAAAATATCATCAGAATAAGAATTATCGAAGCGGAAAAGATAAAAGCTTTTCCCCCGATGTTCATGGACAAATCTTCTTTTTTTTCTTTATCTTTTCTCATAATAACCTCAAAAAACTTGTATAAAATGATAATCCGCGGTTCAGATTTTCTATCGAGATACGCTCGTCATGTCCGTGAACTGTACTTAAATCTTCCGGTTTTAATTTATACGGATTAAAACGAAAAATACAGCCGGTTAAATTTTTATAATGACGCGAGTCAGTTGTGGCAACCATAATAAAAGGCAATATTTCAATTCCCGGCCATGCTTCATTCATCGCTTCTTTTATTTCCTGCCAGCCGTGATTCTTATAATCGGCGCTTGCCGCGACAGGATCGGTTCCGTATCCGTAAATATTTATTTTTACAAGTTCATCATTGATAATTTTTTTTATATAAGAGACGGCTTTTTCCACTGTCCACGGCCATAACAGCCTTAAATTAATCACAGCGCTTACCTCGGATGGCATGACATTATCCGCCGCGCTGCCGGAAAGCTGCGTCATCGCAACAGTATTTCTAAGCATGGAAACTATTGTAGGATTTACAGCGGCAAGTTTAAAAAACAAAGGGCCAAGTAAACGAGCGTGCCGCATAACAAATTTTTTTATCCCTTTCATATAACGTGCGGTCTTATTAAAAAAACGCTCGACAGTGCTGTTAAGCATATACGGGAAAGGTTTTTTATTTATTCTGCATAAAGCGTGCCCCAAAACCGCAGCCGCCTGAACTTTAGGAGGTCTTGAAGCGTGGCCCGGCTCCTGAACGACTGTCAGTTTAAGGCTTACGTATCCTTTTTCTTCGATGCTGACAAGAGCCAAAGGAGAATCAATGCCCTTTATCTGCCCTTCCGCTACAGGCGTGCCTTCATCGAGTATAAAATCAAAACGCTGCCCCCTTTCTTTAAACCATTTCGCGGTTTCAAGCGCGCCCAAAACGCCGCTGCGCTCTTCATCGCCTGAAAATACAAACCAGACATCGCGCTTGGGCTTCCAGTTCTGCGAGCAAAGATTCTCAGCGGCTTCCAAAACGGACACCAGCGTATTTTTCATATCAAGGCTGCCGCGCCCGTAAATATAACCGTCTTTAATCTTCGCGGAGAAAGGGTCTTCGCTCCATTTTTCTTTTTCCGCGGGAACAACATCGTAATGCGCAAGCAAAAGCGCGGCGTCTGCGGCAGGATTTCCGTCCGCTTCACCGGACTCGCTTCCCGCGATTTTATAAATTACAGAATACGGATTTAGCACATAACGTTCCGCTGTTTTGTTAAAAAGCGGGAACGCATCTAAAATAAAATCCTGAAAGCGCGTCAGCTGCGCTTCCTCCGAAGAGATACAGCCGGATCCGCTGTGAGTGAATGTAGGAATTCTGATCGCTTCCTGAAACTTCTCCAAAAAATTCATAAGGTTCCTCTTATATAAAACAGGAAGCGCCGCTCTGTTATGCGCATAAAATTTAATGCGCGCAGGGCGGGAAGCCGCAGCGGACGCGCTTTGTTGATTTTAATCTATTCATGATGACGTTCAAAAATAAATGAGAGAATTAACGGAGCATGAGCGGCAAGCAGAAGTCCAAATCCCAAAATTGTACGCTGAGAGAATAACGCCCAATACGCGGCTGATGCAATAAAAGGCATGATAAGAATACATGGTATTGAAATAACAAATTTATACCATTTTCTATTTGTTATCATCCAATTGATAAGAAAAGAAATTCCTACGGCGAGAGCCGTCCAAAGAAGCGGAACAAATATTAACAATATGGGATTATTTAAAGCGCTCCAGCTGACAGAGCGGATGCAGCCAACCGGAATAAACCAAAGCAGGGTGAAGCTTGCGAAATCAATGTTTCCTGAAAAACGCCTGAAAGCAAGTAAAACAACATAAATAAAAAACGGAAGAAGAACCTGAACGCTGATTAAATCAACAAAACCATGAAGCCAGCGATTAAATCCAAAACCTCCGGCGGTAATAAAATCGCCAAGGAAGAATTGGACAATCGCTGTAACACTGCCTAAAACCAAGGCCCATACGCTGCCTGCGGTGGCGCTTTCGCCGACAACAGAGCGGCGCAGAATATAAAAAACCGGAACCCATAAAAGACAGAATATAAACAAAGCAACCTCAATAAATCAATATTAATATACTTAATTTATGAAAACTTTGCAATGGGAATAAAACTGTCCGCTTTAAGCGAAGCGCCGCCGACCAGCGCGCCGTCGATATTTTTCATTGCCATAAGCTGCGCCGCGTTGTCCGGTTTTACAGAGCCTCCGTATTGAATAACGATCTTCGATGCCGCGTCATCTCCGTAAAGGCGTGAAATTACCTTGCGTACAAATGCGTGAACCGCCTCCGCGTCCTGCGGTGTTGCAGTTTTTCCGGTGCCGATTGCCCATACAGGTTCATAAGCGATAACAATATTGTTTAATGCCGAAACGTCAACCCCTTCCAGACCTTTAACAGTTTGTCTTTCACAGACCTCTTCCGCTTTGCCCGCTTCGCGTTCTCCCAAAAGTTCGCCGATGCATAAAATAACTTCAAAGCCGTGTTTAAGCGCTAGTTTAACTTTTTTATTGATTAGAGCGTCATCTTCTTTATAAATGTGGCGTCTTTCCGAGTGTCCGAGAATAATTGTCTGTACGCCAAGGTCTTTAAGCTGAAGCACCGATACTTCGCCTGTGTGAGCGCCCTGCTCTTCGCCAGCGCAGTTCTGCGCGCCAAGCCTGATATTAGTGCCCTCGGTAATCGCCGATACAGTTTCGAGTAACGTAAACGAAGGCGCGACAAGATATTTATGTTTACCGTCTCTCAGCTGATGAACAAATTCCTGAGCAAGCTGCGCGGCTTCGCCCCGCGTCATGTGCATTTTCCAGTTTCCGGCCATGTAATAATTTCTACTCACGGCACACCTCAATTCCGGGAAGTTTCTTGCCTTCTAAAAGTTCAAGCGAAGCGCCGCCTCCCGTGGAAACGTGGCTCATCTTGTCCGCAAGTTTAAACTTATTTACAGCGGCGACAGAATCGCCTCCGCCGACAACGGTGATTGCTCCCTTCGATGTCGCGTCCGCTACCATTTTGGCGACTTCTTCCGTTCCTTTCGCGAAAGCGTCAAATTCAAAAACTCCCACAGGACCGTTCCAAACAATTGTTTTAACGCCTGCTAATACTTCTTTATATTTAGCGAGGGTCTTTTTTCCGACATCAAGGCCGAGCAGGTTATCGGGAAGATCAAGATCATCAACCCGAATCGGAGACGAGGATGAGTCAAACGATGTCGCGGCGATATGATCAAGGGGAAGCACTATCTGCACATTCGCGTTCTTGGCCGCGGCGAGGATTCTGTTCGCTGTATCAATTTGATCATCTTCAACTAACGATTTTCCGATTTTATATCCCTGCGCTTTTAAGAATGTATATGCCATGCCGCCGCCGATAATAAGCGCGCTTGAATTTTTTAAAAGGCTTTCCAGCACCGCAATCTTAGAGGAAACTTTAGCTCCGCCGATAATGGCAACTAACGGTTTTTTCGGCTCTGTGACAATCGGTTCAAGATAATCACATTCTTTCTGCATTAAAAAGCCCGCTACAGAAACAGGCATAAATTTGGCGATTGAAGCCGTTGACGCGTGATCGCGGTGGGCGGTGCCGAAGGCGTCATTTACAAAAATTTCACCGTATGTGGAAAGCTCTTTGGCAAGTTTGTCTAAATCCGCGGCGTCCTTTGCGGTCTCTTCCTTATGGAAGCGGGTGTTTTCGAGCATAATAACGCTGCCGTCCGGCTGACTTTCGATAAATGCTTTTTTGCCGTAGCAGCTGTCCTCGCCGGCGAAGATAACAGGCTTTCCAAGCTTTGTTCCAAGGTACGCCGCAATCGGCGCCATGCGGTGCTTGCCTTTTATGTATGCGGCTTCATCAAAAGGTCTTCCGTCCTTCTCGGCTTTTTCCTTCGCTTTTTTCGCGTCCTTAGACGGATCGCCTAAGTGCGACATTAATGTCAGAGATTTCGCTCCCTTCTCTAATATATATTGAATGGTCGGCAGCGCCGCTGTAATACGGGTATCATCCTGCACAACACCGTCTTTCATCGGAACGTTAAAATCAACGCGCATGATAACGCGTTTACCTTTAAAATCAACGGATTTAACTGTTTTAATCATGAAAATAACCTCCTGAAAATTTTCTTTTTAACCGCGAACGGAACCGCAAACTTTCAGTTTGACGATCCTTCACTAACACCACGAACCGGAAACTTGATATCTTATCATCTGTTTGTGCCGGTTCGTGTGGTTAGCGGTTGAAATTCTATTTATTTCTTGCTGCCGATGTATTTTAGAAGATCGACAATCTTGTTCGAGTAACCCCATTCATTGTCGTACCATGATACAACCTTAAAGAAACGTTTTTCGCCGGGGAGATTGTTCTGCAAAGTCGCGAGGCTGTCATAGATCGATGTGTTGATATTGTGAACAATATCGGTCGAGACAATTTCGTCTTCCTGAAACTGGAGAATGCCTTTAAGGTAGGTATCCGAGGCTTTCTTGAAAGCGGCGTTGAGTTCCTCGATTGAGGTATCTTTTTCTGTGCGGAAAACAAGGTCGACAACGGAGCCTGTCGGCGTAGGAACGCGGAAACTCATGCCGGTAAGTTTGCCTTTGGTTACAGGGAGAACTTCGCCTACCGCTTTCGCTGCGCCTGTGGTTGACGGAATAATATTAACAGCCGCCGCGCGTCCGCCTCTCCAGTCTTTATTGGAAGGACCGTCGACGGTTTTCTGTGTCGCTGTGTAGGAGTGGATCGTGGTCATAAGACCGGTCTCGATACCAAAACCTTCTTTTAAAATTACATGCACTAACGGAGCAAGACAGTTTGTCGTGCAGCTCGCGTTGGAAATAACATGATCTTCCGCCGGTTTATAACTCTCATGATTTACGCCCATAACAAATGTATTAATCTTCTTTTCCTTTCCTTTTGCCGGCGCGGAAATGATAACTTTCTTCGCTCCCGCTTCAAGATGCTGGAAAGCTCTGTCATCGACAAAGAGACCTGTACATTCAATAACATACTCAACGCCTAATTTCGCCCAGGGCAGGTCTTTTGGCTCCCTTTGAGCCTTTACACACTGGATTTCATGACCGTTTACGATAAGAATATCATCTTGCTCCGCGCCCGATGACTTTTTTGTCTTGATATCCGCTTTCATCTGACCCTGAGTCGAATCGTATTTAAGCTGATAAGCGAAATATTTCGCATTAGTATCTAAATCGGCGGCGGCTACTACATCAATCTTGCCTTCGCCTTTTCCCAGTAAATTCTGGCCGACAAGAGCCTGAAAAACCAGGCGTCCAATACGCCCAAACCCATTAATTGCAACTTTCATTTGAATCTCCTTCATTTTTTGTCTGTTTTTAACAGGATAAACCCGAACCGTGAATAAGTCAAATAAAAAGAAAAATGATAAAAATGATGTCCTGACAAGTATCTCATGCTTTTAGGCAACGCAGATTCTATCTTTTCTCTCTGCCGATTGTCGTCGCTTCGCCGTGACCGGGAAAAACCTTAGTATTCGGATCAAGTTCAAAAAGACGTTTTAAACTAAGATAAATCTGCTTTGGGTCGCCACCCGGGATGTCGGTTCTGCCGAAACCGTTTTTAAAAAGGGTATCGCCTGTAAAGAGATTGCCGCTTCTTTTGTCCCAAAAACAAACGCTGCCCGGAGTGTGTCCCGGAGTGTGAATGACAGTAAACGGACCTATTTCGCTGCCTTCGCCGATACAAACATCTTCCGGCGGCAGCGTCCGCGGCAATGATGCCATGATACCTTTGTCTTCCTTACCGCCCATTGCGTCCACTATGCAGATACGATGGATTTCATAAGACCCGGGGCCGAGAAACCGCGAATCAAGATGATGAATTGCAATCTGAGGTTTTGGATTAAATGCGGTTAACAATTTTGGCAGCGCAATTATATGGTCAAAATGTCCGTGAGTCAGTAAAATATATTTTGGAGTAAGCGAATTCTCTTTTACCGCAGAAATTATTTCATCAGCGTCTTCGCCGGGATCGATGATTGCGCATTGATTAAACCGATCTTCACTATTTTCGCTGTACGAGTATATCCAGCAGTTGGTATGGATAAAACCTACAACCAATTGGATTATTTTATTTTCCGGCATGGAGGGATGATAACACGAACAATTTTGTATTTCTAATCATACTTTTATTTATTATTATCTGGTATGTGATTGTTCCGATTGCGGGCGGCTTTTACAACCGCGGCATATGGCGGAAATTCAGAAATAATTTTTTTAATATGCAAAGCTGCCCGCTTTTGGATTACCGCATGTACAGACATTTAAACAAAGAAAAGTCATCATGCTCAAACGGCATTTACCGTTTTTCGGGAAATATCGAATCAATAACAGACGGACACACGCTCTGGGTAAGAGGCGAGGATTTAACTCTTCCTGTATCGTTAGAAAAAACCAAATGCTATCTTCTGCCAAAACATGAAGGGGAAGGAGAACCCGACGCGCCCTCGCAGATGAGCTGGAACCGCATTTCAACTTTATCGGAAGGCGTAAAAGTTTTTGTCGCAGGCGTTATTAAAGATCGGAATAAAAGACAAAGTTTCTGCTCAACTAAAGAAAATCCGCTGACGGTAATTTTCTACAGCTGCCTTGATGAAGAATTAACGGAAGACATTATACGCGCGGCAAGAACAAAAGGCGAATACTGGAACAGCCTGACCCCGATATCGATTGTAACAGGCGCTCTCGGCCTTATTTTTATCGCGGCGACATATCTTGGAAGGCCTGCTTATCATCTTGCGGTAATCAGCGCTCTTGTCGCGGTTTTTATACCTGTTTATCCTGTTCTGCCGCCCGGGTTTCTGCTTACGCTGATATACAGGCGCGTTTCGCAGAACGCGAGGAATATGAGGATAAGCTGCGATTTCGCTTTGTTTAACCTGATTGAGGGAGCAGAAAAAGAAGCCGCAAAACGTTATGCGATACGGGCATACTCGCTTGAAGCGCTGGCATGGGTACTGATGCTGCTTGGAATCGGGATTAATATCGTTTTTATTTTTTTGATACTGAGCCTGTTTCAGGTTGTATCTTTTTAATTTTCCTCTTCGCTGTCCGTTGATTTCGGTTTTGCGTAATTTACTGTCAGAGTTCTTCCCCGGAATTTATGCCCTGTCAGTTTTTCGATGATTTCATCGGCTTTTGTACCGCGCACCTGGACAAACGAATAATTTTCAAGAATCCTTATCATGCCGATATCTTCTCTTGCGGCTCCGGTTTTGGTCATTATCAATGTAATGACTTCTCTCGGGAAAAGCCTGCGGTTTTTTCCGATGCTGAAAAAAAGCCTTTTTGATTCTTCTTCTGTCATGAAAATATCAACCGGAGGTTTATCCGGCTGGGATTTATATCCTGCGTTTCTGCCTGTCTTTTCCGCTTCCTGCGCCGGAACGCCTGCCGCGGCCGGCGTTTTCCGCGCCGCACGGCCGGTTTTATCTGCGTTACGCGCAAATGCGGATTTTTTCGCTTCAGAGGCGGCGGCAGAGGGAATTTCCCTGTCGTCATAATACATAAAAAGCCACGCCGCCGTCCACGATCTTTTAAAAAGAGAGACTTCCTTTTTATATATTTTATGATATTCGCGCAGCCGCATAACATCTGTATCTGTATGTATTTTATTTAAAATTTCTTCCAGATTTTTTTTTGCTTTTAATTTATCCAAATCTTCCTCCATTGGCCGAAATCACCGCTTAAGCGGCGCGCCAATTATTTTTTATTAAATCCAAGGTAGCCTTTCCTAAAAGCGCGAACCTGCGGTTCGAAAGTTTTGAAAAAGCCTCAAATTACTTTATAAAGTTTTATTAACGATCAATAGAAAGCCCGCAGGTTTTACGCATGCCTGTCTAATCCTCTATCACTCAAGCGGTTATACCATTAATCGTTTGAATCGATCCATCCTCATTATATTTTAATTCTGTTACTTTAAGGCTGCGAAGCCATGTTTTTCCGCCTGACGGCGCGCTGTCATGATGAAAAAGATACCATTTTCCTTTGTACTCTGTTATACAATGATGAGTTGTCCACCCGACAACAGGAGTTAAAATTACGCCCTGATATGTAAACGGCCCGTAAGGATTATCCCCTGTCGCATAACACAATAAATGTGTATCGCCTGTTGAATATGAAAAATAATATTTTCCTTTGTATTTATGCATCCACGAAGCCTCGAAGAACCGTTTGTTTGTATCGCCCGCTGTTACCGGTTTTCCGTTAGCGTCTAAAATAACCACAGGGCGCGGCTCTTCTGCGAACTGAAGCATATCATCGCTTAACAATGCTGCTCTTGCGCATATCGCGCTCTCGTTATCGCCGGGGTATGCCGCGCCGTTTTCGAGCGCTTTATTATCTTTATAACGCTGAAGCTGTCCTCCCCAAAGCCCGCCGAAATAAATATAATGCCTGCCGCCTTCTTCATACACGCAAGGGTCGATGCTGTAACTGCCGCGAATCGGATCGCTTTGCGCAGTAAACGGCCCCTGAGGATGATCGGAAACCGCCACACCAAGGCGGAAAATATCATTTTTATCTTTTAGCGAAAAGTAGATGTAGTATTTGCCGTTTTTACAGGCGGCGTCGCTGTCCCATAACTGGCGGCCTGCCCAGGGTATATCCTTAACATCAAGCGCTGCGCCGTGATCTGTAACATCACCATTTTCAACATCATCCATAGAAAAGACATGATAGTCCCTCATGTCAAAATGATCGCCTGAATCGTTTTCGCTGATGCCGCTTTCTCTGTCATGAGACGGATAAATAAACAGCCTTCCGTTAAATACATGGACAGCAGGGTCTGCCATATAATCATCCGGGATTAAATATCTCATGAGGTAAAGGTAGCAGGTTTGATATCTTTTTACAAGCGTAAGGTTTATTAACTTCAGGTGCAAGAATTTACAGTAGGGTGATACACAAAAAACCTGCCATTTATCGTCCCGTTGAATGTTTTCACTCAAGAAAGTATAGTGAAAAATTATGAACTCGATAGAACTTGCGAAAGCTTATGACCCTAAAACCTTTGAAGACCGGATCTATTCTTTATGGGAAGAATCAGGCGCTTTTAAACCTGAAAGCCTCGGCGAAAATTCAGGCAAGCCGTTTGTTGTGGTGATTCCTCCGCCGAATGTTACAGGCGTCTTACATCTTGGGCACGGGCTTAATAACAGCCTTCAGGATATTATAATCCGTTTTCACCGCATGACAGGCGCTCAGGCTCTCTGGGTGCCCGGCACCGATCACGCGGGGATTGCGACTCAGAATGTGGTGGAACGAAAATTAAAAGAACAGGGGGAAGACAGGCGCAGCCTTGGCAGGGAAAAATTCCTTGAAGAAACATGGAAAGTTAAAAAAGAGCATCACGCGATAATCACAAATCAGCTTAAAAAAATCGGCGCAAGCGTTGACTGGAGCCGCGAACGTTTTACAATGGACGAAGGCCTCTCCCGCGCCGTGCGGGAAGTTTTTGTCACGCTTTACGAGCGCGATCTTCTGTATAAAGGAAACTATCTTGTAAACTGGTGTTCGTCCTGCGGCACAGCTATTGCCGATGATGAAGTTGAACACGAAGAAACTTCCGGGAAGATGTATCATTTAAAGTATTATTTTTCAGATCGGGGATCGGGGATCGGGGAACAGGGATCGGAGAACAGCTTTATCGAAATAGCCACAACGCGCCCCGAAACTTTGTTAGGTGACACTGCTGTCGCAGTCCATCCCGATGATGAGCGTTACGCCGGATTTAAAGGGAAAACGCTCCGCCTTCCGCTTACCGAAAGAAACATCCCGATAATTTTTGACAGTTATGTCGATCGCGCTTTTGGAACTGGCGCTTTAAAAGTAACTCCAGCTCATGATCCCAACGACTGGGAACTTGGCAGGAAACACAATCTGGAAGCTGTAAACATTCTCAGCGCGGACGGTACGTTAAACGACAATGCGCCGGAAAAATATCGCGGATTAAACGTAAAAAATGCGCGCGAGGCTGTTATCGAAGATTTAAAAGCGGGCGGCTTTTTTGTAAAAGAAGAGCCTATAAAACATTCTGTCGGACACTGTTACCGCTGCCATACTGTAATTGAGCCGTATCTGTCCGAGCAGTGGTTTGTCAGGATGAAGCCGTTAGCTGAAAAGGCGCTCGCTTCATGGCGCAAAGGCGAAATTATTTTTTACCCTAAAAAATGGGAGAACACTTATAAACACTGGATGGAAAATATCCGCGACTGGTGCGTAAGCCGCCAGCTATGGTGGGGACACAGAATCCCCGCGTGGACATGTTCCGGCTGCGGCAAACTCACGGCCGCGCGGCGCGATCCGGACGCCTGCCCGTCTTGCGGAAGCAAAAATATCGAACAAGACCCTGACGTTCTTGATACATGGTTTTCAAGCTGGTTGTGGCCTTTCAGCACTCTGGGCTGGGGATCAGAAAGCGAACCCGCGAGCCGCGGTAATGAAAAAGATAAATCCCCGATCTCCGATCTTGACCGCTTCTATCCGACCTCCGCATTAATCACCGCGTACGATATCATCTTCTTTTGGGTGGCAAGGATGATAATGGCGGGACTTGAGTTTACAGGAAAGGCGCCGTTCCGCGACATTTACATTCACGGGCTTGTACGCGATAAACAAGGACGCAAGATGAGCAAGTCTCTGGGTAACGGGCTTGATCCGCTTGAGCTTGTAGAAGAGTTCGGCGCGGACGCAATGAAATTTACTCTGGCATTTATGTGCGCCGCGGGTCAGGATGTCCTTGTCGACAAGGAATCGTTTAAAATGGGATCAAAGTTCGCGAACAAAGTCTGGAACGCAAGCCGGTATATTTTAATGAATCTTGACGGACGTGAATTAATCGATAATCCGCAGCTAACCGCCCCGGATAAATGGATTTATTCGCGGCTCAATCACGCGGCGAAAACAATGCGGGAAGCGTTTTTATCCTACAGATTCAATGACGCGGCTCTTATGGCATACGAATATTTCTGGAATGATTTCTGCGACTGGTATGTAGAAGCGACAAAATTATCAATGAAAACCGGTCCCTCCGGAGATAAAGAAAAAGACCGGGCGGCGACAGTGCTTTTGGATGTTTTAACGCAGTCTCTTTGCCTGCTTCATCCGCTCCTGCCTTTTGTGACCGAAGAAATTTATCAAAAAATACCGCATAACGGGAAAGATAAAAAAAAGCAGTCGGAATTATTAATCCGCGCGAAATATCCTGAGTACGATGAAAAGCTCAATTCGCCTGAAGAAGAAAAGAATTTCGCCTCTCTTCAGGGGCTTGTGGGAATGATCAGAACGCTTCGAAGCGAATGCGGGATAACGCCCGATAAAAAATTGCGCGTAACCATACGCTCGAATTTTGACGCGGAAAAACCTTTTAAAGATAACGAAAATCTGATAAGATTACTTGCAGGTATCGGCGATTTATCAATAGAGGGCCGGCGGGAAGCGGAAACTTCTTCAGCCGGACAGCGGCCTGCGGGTTCAATCGGCATGGCAGGCAATGGTTTTGAAGTTTTTGTTTTTATCGCGGAAGCGGCGGACACTCAGGCGTTAAAAAAGAAATTTTTAAACGACCTAGAAAAAGACAGTAAATACATAGAGAGCCTTCGCGCAAAACTTGCAAATGAACAGTTTATCAAAAACGCCCCGGAAAGCCTTGTCGAAGAACAGAAAAGCAAACTTGAACAGACGCTTTCGCGAACTGAAAAGTTTAAGCTGTATCTAAGGGATTTATAGATGACGTCAGAACAAGTGCAGCAGTTAGTCGGCACGCGCCTTGCTCCGTATATTCAGATTGCCACATATTTAATCGGCAAATCCCGCGAAGGCGGAGGCAACATGTTCAGGCATCAGCTTGATACAATGTCAATCCTGATTGATTACGGCTACATTGATTCGGTACTGCTGAAAGCCGCTTTAGTGCACGATGTTATTGAGGATATCCCCGAGTTTAACCATAACATTCTGCTTTCGATTGATTTTGAAAGCCACGCTGTCTACGATCTTGTGCTTGAAGTTACTCGCAAACCCGGAGAATCCAAGCCCGATTTTTTAATGCGCATAGCGGAAAACGGCTCTCCGTCTTCAAAAATTTTAAAAGTCGCGGACCGCATTTCCAACATGATATCGCTCGGTTTTGTTAATAATCTTATGTTCGTTGAACGCTATATTGATGAAACGGAAAAATACCTCCTTCCGTTAGCTGCAAGAACAGATCACAACATGAACAGGGAGCTCACGGATTTAGTAAACTCAAGGCGGAAATACCTTGAAGATTTCCGCAGTTTAAGCGGTGAAAAATAAAAAACGAAAGATTTAATGGATCGGAGTAAATGCTTCAGAATATCAAATCGCCTGATGATATTAAAAAACTTTCCTTAAAAGAACTTAAGCTTCTTGCCGGAGAAATACGCGAAAAAATTGTATCCACAGTGTCAGATAACGGAGGGCATCTTGCTTCCAATCTAGGGGTGGTTGAGCTGAGCATCGCTCTTCACAAAGTCTTTGATTCTCCCTCCGATAAAATAATCTGGGATGTAGGCCATCAATGTTATGCGCATAAACTGCTTACAGGAAGGCTCGAGGAGTTTCACACCCTAAGGCAGGCGGGAGGCCTTTCCGGTTTTCCGAAAAAAAGCGAAAGCCCCCATGACGCGTTTAATACAGGGCACGCGTCAACATCAATTTCCGCGTCTCTCGGCCTTCTTGCGGCGCAGCGTCTGCGCGGAGGAAAAGAGCATGCGGTAGCTGTAATAGGAGACGGCGCGCTGACAGGCGGCATGGCTTATGAGGCGCTTTCTCACGCCGGGCATTTAGGGCTTCCTTTAATAGTAATCCTGAATGATAATAAAATGTCTATAAGCCCCAATGTCGGAGGACTTTCAAAATATTTAAGCCGCCTTTCCATGAAAACAAAATACCAGACATTCCGCCGCCATTTTGACGCAATGGCAAAAAAAATTCCCATTATAGGCGGAGCTTTTTTTAATCTTGTTCTAAGGCTAAAACGCGCTGTGAAAGCTGTTTTTTATATAGATAATTTTTTTGTCGATCTTGGTTTTGAATACGTGGGACCGATCGGAGGACATAATTTAAAGGTTCTTATTGATGTTTTAAATGACGTTAAAAAAATAAAACTGCCTGTTGTTATACACGTAGTTACGCGCAAAGGCAAGGGATACAGTTTTGCCGAGTATGATCCCGACAGTTATCACGGCGTCGGCTCTTTCTCTGTTGATAACGGCATAGGAGGCGCTGTAAGCTCAAGCGCGGACGGCGCTTTACAGGATAAAAAATCAGATAACAGAATAACTTTCTCGCAGTGTTTTTCCGGAATTCTTTTAAGCGCGGCGAAGAAAAATAAGCGCATAACAGCCGTTACAGCGGCGATGCAGACAGGCACGGGATTAACTCCCTTTGCGGAAACATTTCCCGATCGTTTTTTCGATGTCGGCATCGCGGAAGAGCACGCAGTCACTTTCGCCGCAGGCCTTGCAGCTAACGGAATGATTCCGGTCGCCGCGATTTATTCGACATTCATGCAGCGTTCCGTGGATCAGGTTATCCATGACACCGCCCTGCAGAAACTGCCTGTAATATTCGCGCTTGACAGGGCCGGCCTTGTCGGAGCCGACGGCGAAACGCATCAGGGGTTATTCGACATTTCAATTTTTAAAAGCGTGCCGAATATGACTATTCTCGCTCCCGCAGGCGGAAATGAAATGCGGCTGATGTTTGACTGGGCGCTGAATAATCAGGAAAATAATGAAAAACCGGACGGGCCTGTGATTATCAGGTATCCAAAAGCGTATTGTCCCGAAGAGATTAATGAATTTTCCGGGCAGTTGATAAAAGGACGCGGAGTCTGGCTGAAAAAATGCGGAAAGAATGATGTGTGCCTCGCATTTACAGGAAGTCTTTACAATGAAGCAAAAGAAGCAGCCGGAATTTTAAAAGAAAAAAATATAGACGCTGATTTATACAGCCTGCGTTTTTTAAAACCGGTTGACGAAAATTACCTTGTTTCGATAATGAATGACTATAAAATAATTTGCTATATAGAAGAAGGAATTAAAGAAGGAGGTTTCGCCGAATACGGCGCGTCTCTTTCTCTTCAGAAAAAATGCAAGGCAAGAACAATTATTTTAGCCGTAGAAAGCGGCTTTCTTGAAGATAATAACTCCCTTGGCACAAGAGAAGAACTCCTTGTAAATGCCCGCCTCGACGGTAAAAGCATAGCCGCCGCGGTAATAAAAGAAAAAAACCAGCAATAAAAATCATAAACCGGAAAAAGAGATTTTCAAGTTATTCCGGTTTATCATTCCGGTTATGAAGTGTTCACTGTTACAGGAATATATGTTATAATGCGAAAATGGAGTTATTCCAAAGACTTTATTTAATATATGAATACATCCGTCCTGTTTTAGATGTAGCTCTTCTTGCGTTTTTACTATATAAGGCTTATGAACTGCTTGAAAAAACTCAGGCTCTCCCGCTTGTAAAGGGAGCGGCTTTTCTGGCTCTTGTTTACGGTATAGCCTTTTTATTAAATTTAACCACCCTGCGGTGGGTTTTAACCATGATGGCGCCGGGGCTTTTTATCGCGATCGCGATTGTCTTTCAGCCGGAACTAAGAAAAATTTTTATGCGCCTTGGTCAGACGCAGTTCTTCCGGCCGAATACGACTGTGCAGATAGGAAAACTGGACGCCGTAATAACAGCCGCGGAAATTCTTTCCCGGCGCGGACGGGGAATGCTTGTCGTATTCCCGAGAAAGATCAATATAAAAGACATAATCGAAACAGGCACAAAATTAAACGCGGAGATTTCATCAAGCCTGATTCTTTCAATTTTTGAGTATGACGGTCCTTTGCATGACGGCGCGATGATTATCCAAAACGGAAAAATCGCCGCGGCTTCCTGTTTTCTTCCGTTATCTGAAAGACAGGACATAAGAAAAAGCTTCGGGACGCGCCACAGAGCCAGCCTTGGCATGGCTGAACAGTCAGACGCCGTTGTATTGATAGTTTCCGAAGAATCAAGCGCTATCTCGCTTGCGTATGACGCGAAACTTTATTACGACTTAACCGCGGCGGAAGTTACGCGCAAATTAACGGAGCTTTTAAGATCACAGTCAGGCCAGAAAACCGGCGGTTCGCAGGATGAAAGGTTTGACGGCGAAGAAGAAGGAAAGGAAAACCTTTTTACGCGCAGCTACGGCAAAAATAAAAACGAATCTTTTATACAGACTGCGAATAAAAAAAATTCAGCTAACGAAGACGGGGAGGTTCTTGTTGAATAAGGCAAAACTCCTTGCATTAATTACGGATAAATGGCCTGTAAAAGTTCTTTCATTGGCGGCTGCGATTTTAATTTCCGTTTTTTACAGAATGAATACGCTGGAATCGCGTTTTTTTACCGTTCCGCTGATTGTTGAATCAAGCGAATTTCTGGTGCCGTCGTCTGTATTCGAGACTTCAATCAGAGTATCACTCAGGGGAGAAACCGACGGAATGCAGACGATTCTTGAACAGGATATCGAAGCTTACATCGATCTTGGAAGATACGCAAACCAGGGCAGTTACAGAGTGCCCGTTCAGATCAGAAAAAAAGGAAGCGCGCTCGGAGTAGAGCCTTTAGAAATCTCGGTCCAGCCGATAGAAATCCAGATGGTCCTGGAACAGAGAATTGCGCGTAACATACCGGTGTTTCCGGCATTAACAGGATCTGTCGCAGAGGGTTTTGAACTGACATATCAGACAATAATTCCGGGAAGCGTTACAGTCGAAGGCCCCCGCAGCGCCCTTGACAATCATGCCGGGTTCAGTACGGAAATAATCAGCCTTGACAGGCGTTACGAGGATTTTTCCATCATGGTAAATATTATCAACAATAATCCTTTAATAACAATTCTGGGAAACAAAGTGCTTGAGTTCCGGGGTTTAATTTCAAGGATTGCGCGCGAAGAACACAGAGAGGAAGTTATAGCTCCCGCTATAGTTATAGAAAGCGGCGGCGAAGAAGATGACGAAATAACAGCTAATTCGCATAACGAGGATAATAGTCCATGATCGTCGGCATAGGAGTTGATATTGTTCAGGTAAAGCGCATGGACCCTTGGCTTGAAAAAATAAAGCTGCTTGAAAAATATTTTAATAACGATGAACTTACCTGTGTGTTAAAAAAGAAAAAAGCAGCCGCTCAAAGCCTTGCGGCGAGATTCGCGGCGAAAGAAGCGTTTGGAAAAGCGCTTGGAACAGGGCTTAAAGACATTTCGCTTAAAGATATTTTAATTACGAATGATGAAAACGGAAAGCCGGATATCATTTTAATTGAAACGGCAAAAAAAGCGTTTGAAAAATCAGGCGCGCAGAATATTTTTATTTCTTTATCGCACGAAAAAGAATACGCGGCGGCAATGGTTGTTTTGGAGAAACCGGCTTAAAAGAATTTATTATAACAAAAGGAGGGGCTAATGGCAAAAAAAGCTGAAGAAGAAAAAGAATTAAAAATAACGTTTCAGTCAAAAAAAGTTTACGAATGTCCCGCATGCGATACAAAATTCAACAAGGAAGAACTGCTTTCGGGCGGAGGAAGATTAATCGCCGGAAAATTAACTGATGAACTTCACAGGCTATATGATCCGTCCGCGAAATACGGAGAAGTTTTTCCGCTTGTCTATCAGGCGATTGTGTGCCCGAACTGCTGGTTTTCATCAATGGAAACTGATTTTCCGTTAGTGCCGAAAGAAAATATATTTAAGATCAAAGAAGATATTGAAACCCGAAAAAAAGAAACGCTTTTAGTTTTTCCTGATTTAGACTTTAGAGACAACAGAACATTGATGGAAGGAGCCGCGTCTCATTATCTGACATTAAAATGCTATGATTATTACAATAAAACAACGTCTCCTACAATTAAACAGGGGCTTGCGGCAATCAGATGCGCGTGGCTTATAGACGAGCTGCATAAAAGATATCCCGATCAGAATTACGAATGGTTAGGCTTATTATTCAGAAAAAAAGCGCAGTACCTTTACTGCGAAGCGCTCTCGCGGGAACAAAGCGGAAGAGAAACGCTCTCGGGCATAAAAATATTCGGGCCTGACACAGATAAAAATTATTCCTACGAAGGAATGTTATACATGTGCGCTCATCTGCGCTACAAATACGGACCTGCTCACAATCCTGACGAAAGAAAACTTTCTTTGGAAGAAGCCCGCCGCACAATCGCGAAACTCTTCGGCATGGGAAAATCATCTAAAGACAAACCGGGGGCGTTCCTTGAACAGGCAAGAAAGTTGTATGACACAATAAATAAAGAACTTTCTGAGAATGAACAGTAATTGTATAATAAAGAATCAGGTATAATTTATTTGCAATGAACAGAAACATAAAGCTGATTATCGCTTACGATGGTACGGATTTTCACGGATGGCAGAGGCAGGACAGCTCAAGAACCGTTCAGGAGGAGATCGAGAAAGCTCTTTTTAAAATGCACGGACATCATGTCGGCGTTAACGGCTCCGGAAGGACTGACTCAGGCGTACACGCTAAAGGACAAGCCGCGAATTTTATCACGGATATTGACAGCATATCAGCGGATCGTTTTTCGCCCGCGCTTAATTCCCTGCTTCCGCATGATGTGCGCATCCTTGAATCCTGTGAAACAGACTTAAGCTTTCACGCCCGGTTCAGCGCAAAATCGCGGCTTTATCGTTATCAGTTTTTATGCAGAACATCAGCGGACGGCAGCTTCTCTTTTTTACCTTATGAAACGCGGTATAATTTCCGCCTGCGCCGTTATCCGTCATTGGAGATTTTAAATTCATACGGCAGGCTCTTGTTAGGTGAAACAGACTGCACAATTTTCGCTGACGCGCAGGACAGCGCGGTAACCTCGGGTAAATCAAAAAACCGCTTCATTTATTCTTCGTATTTTTACATAGAAAAAGACACTTTGATTTTTGAAATCCGCGCCAACGCGTTTTTGCGTAAAATGGTGCGCTCCGCCGCGGGAACTTTTTTACATTACGAAGAAAGCAAAACCCCGCCTGAAAAACTTCGGGAGATAATAGGATCAGGCGATCGTTCCCTTGCAGGCCCTACCCTGCCTCCGTACGGGCTTTTCCTTTGGAATGTGGAATATTAATAAAGCGTCTAAAACTTATATGCTGACAAATCAAAATTGTGCTAGTATATTTTAAGGGGTAAAACAATGACATTATACGAAACAATATCCGCGCGCAGAAGCGTCCGCAAGTACGAAAATATCAAGCTTGATGAAGCGGCGTTAAAGGAAATTCAAAATTTTGTTGATAATGCGAAACAGCTTCCGCAGGCGCTGCGTGCAGGTTTTGAGATTGCGGACAGCGATAAACTAAAAGGAGGAATCGCCCCTTACGCGATTTTAGCGTATTCCGATGACAGCGACTTATCTTTTATTAACATTGGCTACACATTGCAAAGCGCTGACTTATGGCTTCAAAGCACAGGATACGGAAGCGTATGGTGCGGAATGGCGTCTCCAAAAAAACCAAAAACCGATTACCGCATTCTGCTCGGTTTCGGAAAAACAAGCATTCCGCTGCGCGCAGGCGAAAATGATTTTAAGCGAAAAAAGCTTGCGGATATTTCGAACAAGGATAACGCTGTAACCCGCGCGGCAAGGCTCGCGCCGTCGGCGGTAAACTTCCAGCCGTGGAAAATTGATAATAATGAAGAAAAAGTAATAATACGTGCAAATATCAGCGGCATTGGAAAGATACTGCCCGGAAAATTATTTTTATACGATCTCGGAATAATCACAAAGCATGTAGAAATCGCGCTTTTATATGAAGGCAAAATCATTAAATCGATTGATGTCAGCGGCAGCGGAAAAAATAGTGCTGTTACAATAAACTTTAAATGACACCGGCAGCCGGCGTTGCTTTGTTAATTTGCACCTACATTTTACCCCCGAATAATGTAGCTTCCTCTACATTTTACCCCCGAAATATGTAGCATGTCAGACATTTTACCCTTGAAAAATGTAGAGAAAAATGATTATCATTAAGGTATATGAAACGAAATGTTTATTATGACCTTTTATCGTGGAAAAACTCTCCTGACCGTAAACCTCTTTTATTATTGGGAGCACGGCAGACAGGCAAAACATGGCTGATGGAAGAGTTCGGGAAAAATGAATATAAAAACGTAATATCAATAAACTTTGAAAAACAACGCGATATTTCCGCGTATTTTGACAGCGATCTAAGCCCTTCGCATATAATCAACAGTCTTGAACAGCGTTTTAATGTGTCAATAAAAGCGGCAGACACATTGATAATATTAGATGAAATTCAGGAATCCGCGCACGCGTTAAACGCGCTTAAATATTTTTGCGAGGACGCGCCTGAGTACCATATAACCGCGGCGGGCAGTTTCCTTGGAGTGGCGGCGCACGGCAGTTTTCCTGTAGGGAAAGTTGACCGTCTGACGCTTTATCCGTTATCTTTTTATGAATTCCTTGGCGGCATAGGCAAAGAGCGTTATGCGAAAACACTTAAAGAAATGGATTATAATTTAATCCGCGCGGCCGCAGGCGATTATGAAAAACTTTTAAAAACATATTACCTTGTCGGCGGCATGCCAAAGGCGGTTGCCGCTTACGCGGTTAATCAGGATTTAAGGGAGGTCAGGACAATTCAAAACAATATACTCGCGGATTACAGAGATGATTTTTCAAAACACATCAGCGCTTTAAATACTCCCAAAGTGGAAATGATCTGGAACTCTATCCCGCGCCATCTTGCGAAAGAGAAAAAAAAATTTGTGTACAAAGAACTTTCGGACAGCGCAAGGGCTTATTCTTACGAAGACGCGATGAACTGGCTTTTTAACACGCGCCTTGTTTATAAAATCCTGCGCACAGAAGAAAATAAACTGCCTCTTGCGAGTTTCGCGGACGAAAAAACATTCAAGCTTTATATGCTTGATACAGGCCTTTTCTGCGCGAAAGCCGATCTTGATATAACAATATTTTTTGAAAACTCAAATGATCTATTAAGCGTTTTTAACGGAGCTGTATCAGAGCAGTTTGTATTGCAGGAACTTGTTACAGCGGGTTTTAAACCGTACTACTGGGGAAGAGACAAGGGAGAGGCCGAACTCGATTTTATAATCCAATGGAAAAATGAAATTGTCCCGATAGAGATAAAATCCGGAATCCGGAAAAAATCAAAAAGCCTTAATGTGTACGCGCAAATGTACAATCCAAAACACGCTGTCAGATCATCGCTAAGAAATTACGGCAAAACAGACAGCCTTTATTCAGTGCCGCTTTATATGATAGCAAACCTTAACAGCGTGCTAAAATCAGCAACTGACGCCTAAAAAAATTTTTTACCACAAACCACACGAACACACACAAACTTATAACTCGCTGTTTATATTAATATTTTTAAGTTTTGGAACAGCCTCAATTGTTTATAATTTTATTAATTCATCTTTTTTATTGACGCCTGTTTTTTCGTAAATATTGGAAAGATGATTTTCCACTGTGCGGATACTGATAAAAAGATTTTTGGAAATCTGCGCTGTGCTGAAATTTCTTTTTAAGAGCGAGACAATTTCGTTTTCGCGGCGGGTTAAGTTATGCCAAAAATGTTCAGGCTCTGTTATCTGATATTTTTCATTTATATAAGTGTTGCCTTTTAAAATCTCTCCGATGGCTTTAAGAATTTCATCAGAGTCCGCTGATTTAGGGACATAGGCGTCCGCTCCTGATTCCATCGCCTGCTTTATTAAAAACGGATCCTCGTACATTGAGCAGACAAGTATGCCCGGCATAGGAAGGTTTCTTTTTCCGCAGATATTTTTCAGCCGCGGGATAAAATCAAGGCCGTCTTCTATGCCAAGAGAAATATCAAGTATGACGATCTCCGGCAATTCAAGAGAATCTTCCATTAACTTGCAGGCTTTTTCAAGAGTTCCGGCTGTCCCCGCGATTTTAAAATTTCCTGTTCCTGTAAGCCACGCTCCGATTCCGTTAACCGCAAGCGGATGATCGTCTATCAGCAAGATCGAAGTCATAATTGTGTCCTTTCATTTTCAAGCGGAATTAAAAGCGTGATAACAGTCCCATCCGAAGCGCCGCTTTCAATATTTAATTCAGCGTTTATAAAGGCCGCGCGTTCAAAAATGTCCCATAAACCGAAATGCCCCTGCGCTCTTAGGGAGTGAACTGAATTTTTATCGGGCGGGGAAAATCCCTTTCCGTTATCTGAAACAGATATTAAAAGAGAGCCGGCACTGCCGCTCTGTCTTTCTATCCTCACATAAGCGCCGCATGCTCCCGAGTGTTTTTCTATGTTGGAAAGGCATTCCTGCACAATACGGTAACACTGGAGCTGCTTGTCTATATTTAATAAAGCGAGGTTCAATCCTTCTTCCGCTGTTACACGACATTCAATTCCGGTTCCGCCGTTTTTTGTCCGCTGCCAGAAATCATAACAGAGGCCTTCAAGCGCGTTAATAAGCCCGCGGCGCTGAAAATCTGGAGGAATCAATGTGTCGCAGATGCTTCTTATTCTCTGCATAATCGCTCTTTGCTCTTTTGCGGCCTGTTCGTTTTCGATCTGAAAGGAAAGCCGCCACATATCCTGAAGGACAGTATCATGCAGATCGCACGCGATGCGTTTTCGCTCATTTTCCTGCGCGATTATTGCTTCACGCGAAAAGATATGCGTTTGTTTTTCCCTGCTTTCAGCTTTCTCCAGTTTTGAATAAAGAAACCTCATTCCTAAGACAATTGTGATTATAAGCATCGAAAAAATAAAAAAAAGCAGAAAATATTCAAGCTGGCTCTTTGCCGAAAAATTTGAATCGATCTGCCGCAGTAATTCAACTAAGGAATCTATTTCCAGTACAGAGCGGGAAATATCATTGACATCGCCGCTTTTTACAGCCGATACTAAACGGCTCACATAAGATTCAGGAGACATAAGCGAAGACAATTCTCCGGCATGATGCACTGTATAAATATAAAACACAGGAGAAGCGAAAAATTTATCAAGAGAAAAACGAAAATCATCAATCTGCGGAGCAAGAACGTCAAAATTAAAATTCAGGTTGATTTCCGCTTTTATATCGTGCCATTCCAAGGAGATATCCGATGTTGACGGATGCAGAATATCTTCACATCCTGTAAAGCAAAAGACAGCGGATAAAATAAAAACAATCAAAATAATATTAAAAACGCGCAGTATGTTTTCTCCTGTAGCCAAATTGTAAGTATATACTATATCATGGTATATATGAACGGCAAAAAAACGCAAGATGAAAATCTCATTCATGGCGCTAAGATTCCCGTTCTAAAAATTTTTATTCTTTGCGTTGTATCCGTTATAGGCAATATACTGTTAAACTACCTTGTTAACGGCATTACAAGGCTGCCCTTATATCTTGATACTGTATTTACAGCTGCAATGTGTTTTACGGCAGGCATTATTCCGGGCGTAATTACCGGGATTCTTTTACCGGCTGCGCTGGTGCCTTTAAAATATAAATTTTTATTCAACTATCCCCTGGAAACAAGCTGGCCGGTTTATTTTTTCTTTATATGCGCGTTAGGAGAAATAATTTTAATCTGCCTTTTTTTCAAAAAAATTAAACCAAGGGAAAATGAATTCCTTAAAAACCTTTCCGAAAAAAAAACGTTTTTTCAGTCGTTTATTCCTCTTGCGACACAGCTTCTTTTTCTCGCGGCAATAACCTGTGTTTTAATGAGCTTTTTGGGCGGCATTGTCGGCTATACTGTAGGTCTCTTATCAATGCCGCGTTCTTTATACCCCGAAGATACATTTCTGCTCAGCCTTTTGCGCAACGATGTGCCGCATCTGGCTTCCGAGATTCTTTCGCGCATCCCAATAAATACTGTTGACAGATTTATCGTAATATTCGGCGGTTACGGAATTTCACTGTTATATAAAAAATGGCTCGGGATGAAACCTAAGCAAATCCCGTGAAAAAATGTATTTTCATCTATTGACAAAATAATAAAAAACCCCTATTGTTCCCTATAAATTTATTATTTATATTTGAATTAGACGACATTTAATGTTTGCGCCGTAAAGCCCGGCAGTATGCCTGCTTTAGGCTGGTAAGCGGTTTATTCATAAATACTGAAGAGAGGCTGGAAGGAAAATATTGATAGGAAGCAATGTTGTCATCGGCGGAATTGGTAAATCCTTCGGTGATTTCGAGGTGCTCAAAAATGTGAGCTTGGAAATAAAAAAAGGGGAATTCTTCTCCTTATTGGGGCCGTCAGGATGCGGCAAGACTACTTTGCTGCGCATAATTGCCGGTTTTGAACATCCTGATACAGGGACATTAACCCTTGACGGAGACAATGTGCTTTCCCTGCCTCCGAATAAAAGGCCGACCAATACAGTATTTCAGAATTACGCGCTATTCCCGCATCTTTCGGTTTTCGAAAATGTAGCGTTCTCTCCCCGTTTAAAAGGCGAATCCAAAGAACAGATAAAGAGCAAGGTTAAGCAGTACCTTGAGCTTGTGCGGCTCGAAGGTCATGCCGATAAAATGCCGAACCAGCTTTCAGGCGGAATGAAACAGCGCGTCGCGATTGCCCGCGCTCTTATCAACGAACCGCGCGTGCTTCTGCTTGATGAGCCGCTGTCGGCATTGGACGCCAAACTCAGGCAGCACATGCTTATCGAACTTGATCGAATTCACGACGAGATCGGCATCACATTCATTTATGTAACCCACGATCAGCAGGAAGCGTTGTCTGTATCAGACAGAATCGCCGTAATGAATCAGGGCGATATTCTTCAGATCGGAACTCCGCATGACATTTACGAAAGCCCGGAAAAAGATTTTGTCGCGCGTTTTATCGGAGACACAAACCTTTTCGACGGCACAATCACAAAAGTGGAAAAAGTAAAACTCCACGATTACGAAGGCGTAACCGAATACATGGTAGACTTGGATATTCCGGAGCTTGGAAAAATTAAAGTCACCGATGTCGATGAAGTGCATGTAGGACAAAAAGTCAGTTTTACAATAAGGCCTGAAAAAATAAAAATAACAAAGGAAAGACCTGAGACAAAGCGCGATGACATCAACCTGCTTCAGGGAACTGTAGATGAGCCGATCTATTCCGGGTTTCAGACAAAATTTTATGTTCAGGTAATGGACAAGACATTAATCCGTGTAATAAAGCAGCACGCAATTTATTCGGACGAAGGTCCTGATATCCGCTGGAAAGATTCTGTGTATCTGTCATGGAGCGCGGTTGACGGTTATGTCGTCGAGGTAAAGTCGTGAAGCCGCTGTCTAAAAACAGAGGTCCGCTGTACTCGTCTCCGATGGCGGTATGGTTTACAATTTTTTTCCTCGCGCCGATTGCGATAATTTTTATTTTCAGTTTTCTGAAAAGAGACATGCACCTCGGGGTTGCGTGGGAATTTTCTCTTGACGCTTACCGTTATCTGACAGACCCTGTCCTTTTAAACATCACAGGCCGCACAATTTTTACAGCGTTTGTCGCGACATTAATAACGATATTGATAGCTCTCCCCTGCGGCTACTACATCGCAAGAAGCAGGCATCAAACCCTTTTTCTTCTGCTGATCATTATCCCCTTTTGGACAAATTTTTTAATCAGGGTTTTTGCGTGGATGAACATTCTTGGAAACAACGGTTTTTTAAATGAACTGCTGCTGCGCATGGGTTTAATTAAAGATTATATATCATTCTTGTATAATCAAAACGCCGTTATTCTTGTGCTCGTTTACATGTATCTGCCTTACGCGATCCTTCCGCTTTACTCCACTATCGATAAATTCGATTTCTCTCTTTTGGAAGCCGCGCGCGATCTTGGCGCTAATAAATACACATCAATGATAAAAATCCTTCTGCCGAATATTAAAGGCGGAATTTTTACCGCCGTTCTTTTTACATTTATTCCTATTTTCGGCGCGTATGCGGTTCCTATGCTGGTAGGCGGAATGGATTCATATATGCTTGGACAGCGTATCGCCGATTTTTTAAAAGGAGAGAGAAACTGGCCGCGCGCCGCGGCGATTTCCGTTGTATTAACCATAATTACGACAATAGGCGTTCTGTGGATGATGCACATTCAAAAACGCGAATCACGCAGCAGCGAAGTAAAAACTATTAAACAGGATTCGCTTGCAATCAACGGGGAGGGCGCATGAGCCAGACATTCGCAAGCAAGGTTATTACATCCCTCACCCCTAAGAGAATCAGCGGCGAAGCGGCGCGGCACGCAAGGCGCGCGTACAGGCAGCGCTTTTCAATGTCGCAGACAGTAATGGCCGTTACTTTGGTTTTTCTTTTTCTTCCTCTTTTAGTTCTTGTAATTTATTCGTTTAACAGTTCAACAAGCATGACATGGACGGGATTTTCGCTCAGGTGGTACGAACGCCTTTTAACGGAGCGCGGTTTATGGACAGCGTTCAGAAACAGCATTGTAATCGCCCTTACATCGGCTGTGACAGCCACAGTGCTTGGAACAATAGGAGCCATCGGCGTTAACTGGTACAGGTTTAAAGCAAGAAGTTATGTGCAGACAATTTCGTTTCTTCCCATGATCCTGCCTGAGATAATTATCGGCGTATCTTTGGCTGTCTTTTTTTCCGGTATAGGGATTCCTCTCGGGCTCTTTACAATTTATATCGCGCACACTACCTTTAATCTTCCGTTTGTTTTTTTAATGGTAATGGCGCGTTTGGATGAATTTGATTTTTCGATAATCGAAGCCGCGGCGGATTTAGGCGCGAACGAAAAACAAACGATGTACAAAGTTACGCTTCCTATATGCAAACCGGGCATTATCTCCGGTTTCTTAACGGCGATTACTTTATCATTAGAAGATTTTGTTATAACATTTTTCGTAGCGGGCCCGGGCTCTTCTACTCTGCCTGTTTTCATTTATTCCGCAATTACAAAAAAAGGCGGTATAACGCCGCTTATAAGCGCCCTTTCTGTCGTCATGATTTTAGGAACTGTTCTTCTGTGTATAATGCTAAGAAAATTTTTAAAATATATAGCCGCAAAATAAAAATTAAATAAATTTACGGAGGACAATATGGACGAAACACTAATTAAAAAGCAATCAGCGCGTTTAGGAAGGAAGCGAACAGGCAAGACCGCGCTTTTTCTTCTGTGTTTTTTTTGCTTATCCCTTTTTATCCTAAATAGCTGCGATAACAGGGACAGGTTATATATTTACAACTGGAATTATTACACTCCGCCTGAGGTTATTAAGAAATTTGAACAGGAGTTTAATGTAAGGGTTATTTACGACGAGTTCGCGTCCAACGAAGACATGTACGCGAAAATAATGGCAACTAACAGGGACGGAATATTCGGATGGTTCTCGCGGACGTTCGGACGCAATTACGATATTGTCTTTCCGTCGGCGGATTATACATCGATATTAATAAAACAAAACATGCTGGAAAAAATTGATCTGGCAAAAATCCCGAATTCAAAAAACATCGATCCTTTGGTGCTTTCCTACGCGGAATATGATCCGCGCATGGAATATTCCGTTCCATACTACTTCGGCGCTGCGGGCGTAATTGTAAACACACAGAGAGTAAGAAATTTTGAACACAGCTGGTCAATCTTCGCAAGAGAGGACCTGCGCGGCAGAATGACGATGTTAGACGACATGCGCGAAGTAATGGGAGACGCTTTAGCTTTCCTTGGATATTCGGTAAACACCGTGAATCCGCGCGAGATAACAGAAGCGAAGAATCTTATAAACAATCACTGGAAGCCGAATCTTGTAAAATTTGACGCTGACGCGTTCGGCAAAGGATTCGCCAACGGCGATTTCTGGGTAGTACAAGGGTATCCCGAAGTTGTTTACGAAGAAATAAAAGAAGATCCTTCAATGATGAGCGCGTTTTACTTTTTTATCCCCGACGAAGGAGGCCCTGCCTACATCGACAGCATGTGCATTTTAAAAAACGCCAAAAATTTAGAGCTTGCTCATAAGTTCATAAATTTTATTCACAAGCCGGATATTTACGCGGAGTTTGCAGACTTCTTCGGGTTTCCCGCGACCGCGAATATACCCGCCCGTGATCTGAAAAAAGGCTACTCATGGTATTCGGCGGAAGACCTCGCGAATGTTGAGCTTAAAATTGATCTTGGCAGCGCACTGGATTTATATAATGATGCGTGGTATAACTTAATAAGGGTGTCAGGTGAATAAAACCGCCGCTTTTAAAGCGTTATCAATTAATATAAAAGATTTCCCGATTAGAGAGAAATTATAAATTTATTTTAACGGCTTCCTGCTATAAAAACGGCGGCTGCCGTTAACAGGAGGTACAAGATGAAAAAAATCAATCTCATCTTTTATGCGGTAATGGCGCTGACTTTCGCCGTTATTTCCTGTGATTCAAGAGAAAAATTGTATATTTACAATTGGACTTATTACACGCCTGATTCAATCATCGAAAAATTCGAAGCGGAATACAATGTCAGGGTTGTTTACGATGAGTTTGCGTCTAACGAAGAAATGTTCGCAAAACTTATATCAATGAACAGGGAAGGATTTTTAGGATGGATCTCGCGTCTTTTAGGACGCCAGTACGATGTTGTGTTTCCGTCTAAAGATTTTATTCCGGTAATGATCCGCCAGGACATGCTGGAAAAAATCGACAAAACAAAAATGAAAAACCTTTCAAATATCGATCCGTTTGTTCTGGAAAGGGCCGACTACGATCCGCACATGGATTATTCCGTCCCGTATTTTTACGGAGCGGCCGGCATAGTTGTAAATACGGCGCGTGTTCCCGATTATCAGCGCAGCTGGTCGATATTTGCAAGAAGCGATCTTAGCGGCCGCATGACAATGCTTGACGATTTGCGCGAAGTTTTGGGCGGCGCGCTTAATTATCTAGGTTACTCTGTAAATACAATAAGCGCGGCGCAGATTACGGCGGCAAGAGATTTAATCATAAATTCGTGGAAACCGAACATCGTAAAATTTGACGCGGAAGCGTTCGCAAAGGGCTACGCCAACGGCGAGTTCTGGGTTGTTCACGGTTATCCCGAATCAATATACGAGGAAATCCTTGATAATGAACAGCTTTTAAGAGACACGGTTTTCTTTATCCCCGATGAAGGCGGACCGTCGTATATCGACAGCATGGTTATTTTAAAGGGATCAAACAATGCAACTCTCGCTCATTTATTTATTGATTTTATTCACAGGCCGGATATTTACGCCGAATTCGCCGATGAGTTCGGTCTCCCGGCTACCGTGAATGTACCGGCAAGAGCGTTAAAAAGAGGCTATTCATTTTATTCCGCAGACGATCTTTTAAGAACCGAACTTGTGCAGGATTTAGGCGTAAATTTGGACATATACACAAACGCGTGGTATAACTCGATACGCGTGAGCAATTAGTTCTAAGGCGGATTGTCAATAACAAATCAGTATTATTGACAATCTCTTTAGGGCTTTACATTTCTTTGATTATTTGATACAAATAAACTAAGTCGAAAATTTGCGTTAAGAACATAAGGAAGGATGATATGTCACGAAGTTGTGATATTTGCGGAAAACATACAATCACCGGTAATAAAGTAAGCCATGCAAAAAACCGCACACGGCGGACATGGAAACCTAATCTGGTCAATGTCAAAACAGAAGCCGGCGGTACTACCATGAAATTAAAAATCTGCGCAAGGTGCCTTAAAAGCGATTATATAGCAAAGAAAGTCTGAGCGCGCTTTTGTGTGATGTCTGAATGGCAGATCCCGCTCTTTTACAAGCGTTAGAATTTATTCTGAATCACAGCGATGAAGCGTCTATTGATGTCTTGGCGGAAGCTGTCGCAAGGCGTAAGCGCGATTTAACGGTATTTAACGCGGTAGGCGGTCTCCCCGATCCTCAAAAAATGGCGAAAGAAATCACCGAAAAAGTAAATTCGGGGATAGGTATCGGCATGGAGGGAATGAGAAAATCTGTTCAGGAGATGATAATAAGAATCCTGAAAGAGCACGCCCCCGAGCTTAATAACAAACAGGTTGATGAACTCTGCCGCGCATGGCTTCCTGATACGCCGGGCGGCGGCTCAGAGAAAAATCAGCTTTCAAAAGAAGTGCTTCTTTCCATGATAGAACAATTTACAGCCTTCTCCCGCGGCGAAATGACTGAATCCGCTGATAAAAAACTCCGCGGTGAAATAGGCGAATGGCCTCAGCGTTACTGGAACGCTTTCCCTCCTGTAATCCGTCAGATTATCACAGATTATTTAAAAGATCGAATAACAGAAAAAGATTTTAAATCAAGAATACTAATCGCTTTAGGTATTTAAATCTGATTAATATTTAAATTCGCTGCCGCCGATAAATTCGCGAAGGATGCTTGTGCCGGGAACATATTGAGGCGGAATCGGAGCGAAATTTTCTAAAAACGATAAAAGCCTTACAGCTTCCGAATATTCGCTCATTCCCGGTTTTACAGCGCGAAGAAGAGGATCGGCGTAATATTTTAAAACAGAAAGTTCATAATCAAGCGCGGAGTTAAACGCCGCGTCCGCGGAATCCTGGAACGGGAAGATGTGCTTGCGCTCTCCTGCCTGAACTTTAGGCCACATTTTTATTGTGCCCGCCGCTTCCATACCCCTGAATTGCGAGTCACGCACCATGCGCCGCAGCAGCCTGTTATCGCTTGTCGGAATGCGGTTATGATCATCGAGATTAAGCTGAGTAAGCGCGGAGACATAAATTTTAAATTTGGTGCCGCGGTCAATGCTGTTTGTAAGGGCGTCGTTGAGACCGTGAATACCTTCAAGAATCAGAATATTGTTTTTTTCAAGTCTGATTTTTTTTCCGATTAAACCCTTGCGGCTTCCTGTTTTAAAATCATAAACAGGAAGAGAAATTTCCTCTCCCTTATAAAGGGACTGAAGCTGATCGTTTAAAAGCGGAACATCGAGAGATTCAAGACATTCATAATCGGGCTCGCCATTTTCATCTTTGGGAGTATTGGCTGTACCCCTGTAATAATCGTCTAAACTTATCGCGATTGGTTTTAAGCCTAAAGCCATAAGTTCAATTTCCAAAAGTTTCGCGCTTGTTGTTTTTCCCGAACTTGAGGGACCTGCGATAAGCAGCAGTTTTAAATCACCGATTTTATCATAGATTCGTTTGGCGATATCGCCCATCTTTCTTGTCTGATGAACTTCGGCGATTCTAATATAATTTGAAATTGTGCGGGATGCGATTTTTGAGTTAAGCTCTCCTACAACGCGCACCCCGATAATTTTCCCCCAGTTTTTATAATCGCTGTAAACTTTAAAAAGCTGCGGCTCGTCCGTAAAAGGATCGATTTTTTTTCCCATACCCGAAGCCGGAAAACGAAGAAGAAAGCCGTCGCCGTAAGCCATCAGCTGAAACGATGAAAGAAGCCCTGTGCGTTCCAACAGCGGCTGCACATAAATATCCATATAACCCGCGCATTCATTCACTTTTATGCGCGACGAACTTCGCTGTTCTAAAAGAAGAGCTGTATCAACCTGATTGTTTAATTTAAACAACGCGACCGCTTCTTCGTAGGAAAGATATTTGAATGTTATGGGAAGATTATCATTTACAAGTTTTTGCATTTCCGCTTCAAGTTTTTTAACGTCAGACTCTTTTGGTATATCGCCTGAGCTTAATGTATAATAATAACTGTTGCCAAGAGAGTGGCCGACATACACGCCGTTATCGGGAAAAACATTGCGCGCCGCTATCGCAAGTACAAAGGACAAGCTGCGCCTGTAAATCATCGCGCCGTCAATGGAATTTAAAAGAACAGGTTCAATCGAAGCGTTCATTAAAAGCGATGTACCGACAGGACGGATCTCGTTATTTACCTTAACCGCCGCAAGCTCGTCAGCTCCAAGGCCAAAATGCCCTGCAATGTCCGACGCTTTCGTTCCGTAAGTGCAGGTAACAGATTCGCCGTTTGGAAATTTAATTTGTATTGTGTTCATGGGATTATTATAGCACGGGACAGGTATATTTTCAGGGTACAACAGTAAAAGAAATAGAAAAGGCATTTATCGTTAAACAGCTTTGTCGGAAAAGCCCCGACCAACGAGATCACGCTGACGCGTTAGGTGTAGCTTGCAAAGAGTTAGTAAAGAAAAAATAGCTGACGCATTGTAATTATTATACCTTGTTAAAGGCTCTCTCACTTTAATTAAAAATGATATCTAATACCAGCTTGTTTCATAATCAAATTTGCCATGTGTCTGGATTTAATAACACTATCTACAGGAAACATTCGATTTGAAATTGGACTGAACCAAATATCATGATCTCCTTTACCGCGTCTAAAAAAATAACATCCATATTCTTTTAATTTGTCACGTACTTTTATTTCATACTCAGCCAAAATTAAGTCACTGTAGTTTGTCACTCCATTTCAAAATGAAGAGTGATATTTTTATTATCCTTGTTATTTAGTTCGAGTAATTCAAGAGCCGTAATCCTGACCCTTTTAATCAATGTATCAAGAGAATCAGATTCAAGAGCGATAGGTATATCATTATTTTCAGCCACCCATACAGAAGCTTCTTCATCCCATGTTAATAAAACGGTATATCTGTTCATTAAGTTAGTATATTATTATCGTTTTGAAAAAGTCAATCAAACTTCCCACACCACCAATACGGCAGCTACTGCCTTGCCCGCTGCCCTTTTCCACCCAACCAACAGCAGGTGCCAGCCACAAATTTAAACCGCGAACCACACGAACGGCTCGAACCTGTGCTAAGGTAATCCTTTACTGTTATAAGCTTTCTTGTTATTTGTATCTATTTCTAAAATTTTATCATATGATTCAATTGCTTCAAAATATTTTTGAAGCATACTTAAACAAAAACCTATTCGATCATAACTTTCAATATCTTTTGGATTTAATATAAGTTTTTCATCACAAATTCTAATTGTTTCCATGCATTTATCATCATTTTGTATGATTTCAGATAATTCATCAACATATTCAACGAATTCTCCTAATGCAATATTAGACAAACAATCTTTAATATTTTCTAATTTATTAACTTTACTATTCATTAAATTATTTTTATCTCTGTTTATAGGATTATTTTACGCGAGACTTAATAAATTTGTAGTGGAGTTATATTTACTATTTTTATATATTTTACTCCAAGATTTTATAAAGCTTTTTTAGCTTGATCTAATAGTCCTTTAGCAGTAGGATTATCCGGTAAAATTCTTAACGCTGATTCCCAATCTGATATTGCCTGATTAATATTTCCATTTGCTCCATATCTTATACCTCGATGTATATAAGTTTCAACATCATTCGGATCTATCGAGATAGTATTATTAAAATCAGGAATTGAAAGACCATATTATTTACCACTAAAAAATATTCGGTATACTCATTTTTTAGAATATGCCGTAATAATATTATATTTCAGGATTTGGACGTAATTTTTTATTAATTTTCTCGTCCATGCTTCTGTTCGAATAATTCTCACAGTATTTCCAATTACTGCTTGATAAGCAATCTTTATCTCTTTTTGAATCATCCTGAGCCGTACCAAAAAAATTACACTGTTTGTAATCCTGATTGTAATAAGGGCACATAATTAACCTCCATTTCTGTGTTTATAGCTCACCAGCTTTTTATTGTTTCTGTCCAACAGACAGTTTAAATAATATTAGCTTATGATTAAGAATTTATTGCTTGTTTTACCTTGTCAATACACATTTGACAGCCAATTTTCTTTCCACGTAATCTTGTTGTATCTTCTAAAATACTCAAAATAACACGATTACCGCCATCTGGATTATTATCGTATCCGTTACTAGAAAGAATCTCACCAACAGTTGGAAGAGTCATATCTTTCCATGCTAAATAACACAAATCACATAAATCAAATTTCTTTAATTTCATATTACAACTCCTTTTATTTTGAAAAGCCAATGGCTTTTTATAATTTAATTAACAGTTTTAGTTAAATAATTAATATTTAAATATAAATAGATATAATTTATTTGAGACCAGATGATCTACAACGGCCGCAATAATATTTAACCAAACCTGCTTCATGTTCTTTTTTATTATATTCACGTCTTGAAACCGTACAATAACCACCACATCCATCACACCTGATTTCTTTATTATCAAAACTCATTCCGTTCGCACTCATAAATGCTCTTACAACTAAAACAATAATAACAATAAGTATGATTACTCCTAAAAATTCCATTTTTCCTTCCTTAAAAGCTTAAAGCCCTTCGGCTGTATATATTTTATGTCTAATTGACTATATTTAAAATATTATGAATTTTAATAAAAAAAATTTATTAATTGATATAACCCATATAAAAATAAACCTATTTACCTGAAGATGATTTTTTCTCTGCTTCTATAGTTTTTTTCATATGATCAGGTTGTCGATCAAAAATAATTTGCCAGCATTTATTACAATGACCTTTTTGACTATCTAAGCTCATAAAAATCATATAATTTATCTCGTCATCTGTAGCATCTTTATATGATGCATCGTTGAGAAGAAAATCAATCATTTCTCCTATTGATAAGCCTTCTACTAATGAAGGTAACTGGCGACAATTTGTACACAACTCATTCGCTTTAGTTTTCATAAATATCTCCTATTGACTAATATTTTCTCTACCTTACAAACAGAGTTTAAGATAAAAAACATATTATTAATTAAGTCCTGAAAGATAATCAAATATTGACATATTGCCTGTCTCTTTTCCCACAATTTTAGCCACGGTAATACAAGAAGCACCATAATTATCTTTTATATTTATATCTGCTTTTGAAGAAACGAGGAATTTAACAATTTCAATATAACAATCTTTCCTAGTTAAATATGTCATAAGCGGTGTACTCCCATCTTCGGCTTTTGCATTTATATCTGCTTTTGATGAAATTAGGATTTTTAAGATTTCAAAATTTGAATTAAGTAAACAAAAACGGTGCAATGGTGTATTGTTTTTATTATTTAATGTGTTTACATCTATTCCCTGAGAAATTAAATATTTTATAACCTCAGGATTAGAATTCCATGCTGCAGCATCATGTAAAGGCGAATCATTATCGTTATTCTTTACATTAGCAATAGAACCTTTTGAAATAAGATATTTAAAAATCTTAATATTTACATTACCCTGAGAGGCAGCATGAAGTGGTGTTCTACCTGAATTACTTTTTATATTTACATCAGAGCCTTGTTTTACTAGATATTCAATTACTTTTTCATCTTTATTTTGTTTAGCAGCATGATGTAGAGGAACCCATCCAGCATCATCTTTATCATTAATAGTACAACCTTTTTTTTCAAGAAAAAACTTTAAATCATTGATTGTTCCCTCTGCAGCCGCTTTAAAAATGTTCTCAAAATTTGACATAATCCTCTCCTTAACACCACAGAAAAATGGCTACTACTTTAATTATGTGACCTTCTGATATAAACCATGTCAAGATCACAATATAGTTTCTATTATGGTAATTTTAATACCTTTTGTAAAGTAGTTTAACAGATTTTTTTTTGTTTTTTTTCTTTTTTTTCTAAAATTTGGAAAAATTTCGATATAAAAAGTGTTTTTTCTTCTATAAATTAGTTAGATTTTTTAAATCAAAAAAGAAACTACTTTGTTACATACAATACCTCTAACAAATTCCCGCTTTATACTTGATGAATGCCAAAACTTAAGGAAAAACTGAAACAGGCACAAGATAGCCGTCTCGTTGAAATTGGGAAAAAAATACAATTAATAAGAAAACGGCGCGGGTTAACTCAAAATGAATTAAGCAGGAAAATCGGTTTAACACGAGAAGCGATAGCCTCATATGAAACAGGTAGAACCCAGTTGATGATAACTACTTTAATAGATATAGCTTCAATACTACACGTATCTGTTAATGAAATTTTAGGGATAGAACGGAAAAATCCAGAAATTATCATTACCAGAAGATGGGCTAAACGAATGATAATTGTAGAAAACCTAGATGAATCAATAAAAAAACATATACTCCGTACTCTTGATGATGTAATTAAAGCTAATACTAGACTAACTATATTTGATGATTAAATTCAAAATACTTGTCAAACCTTCATCTTAAAGCGATATTGTATGTAGGCGGTAGCCAAAACCGTGAATTTAAGGTCTGTACGCCAGAAAAGGTTAGCAATGATACCCATTATTACGGTTTTTTCACGGCGTGTCATGCTGCTTATTATTACCGCGGGACTCTGTTTTGTTTCCAACATTTTCACGGTAAGATATTATATTGTTATTTACGATTGTTCCTGTATTGCAAGCTGTTGTCGTCTCTGCCCTGCACGCGATTTTTTAATGATACTTCTTGAACACCGCCAGGCTCTCTATATGCGCAGTCTGCGGATAAAAATCAAAGAGGGTCAGTTTATTAAGATGGTAACCGCCGTTTAATAAAATTTTAGAGTCGCGCGCAAGGGATGCTGCGTCGCAGGAAACATACGCAAGCAAAGGATGTCCGTTTTTTGCAAGCGTTAAAGCTAAATTGGAAGATAGTCCCGCTCTCGGAGGATCTATTACCACGAATCCAAATGTGCGCGCTGTTTTTTTTAAAGAATTTTTTTCAAGCTGCTTAAAAATGTTATCATGCCAGTCTGTGTCTTTTAATGCGAAAAATTCCGCGTTCACGCCGCGAAGATTTTCTCTTGCAATACTAACCGCAGTTTTATTAACTTCGGCCAAAACTGATGCGGGAAATAAATCGTTCAGGAAAAGAGCGAATGTCCCGACGCCGCAGTATAAATCCGCCATCGGCAGGCTTCGATCCGCGTCTTTTGCAGTTTCACTTAGTTTTATTATTAATTTTTCGAGCATTACGCAATTGCTCTGAAAAAATAATCCGGCGTCTAAAATTATTTCTTTATCCAGTAATTTTATTTTTCCGCGGCTTGAGTTTCCTTCGCATAACAAAACATCGTCTTTGGAAAAAATAGTAAAGCGGTCTTTTTCGGGAGGAACCGAAAACGATTTCACACTTGTGTACATTGAGCTTTCGTTCTGCGCCTCTTTGTATAAAGAAAGTGATTTTATAAAATCCCGGATGCCGGAGACAGCAATCGGGCAGTCGTTTATTTCGATTATTTCATTGCTGCCTTTTCCTTTCAAACCAAAGCCGTTTTTATTCTGCCTGAAACAATGGAACTGCATTCTGTTGCGGTATTCCCAGGGAGGCGATGAAAAAACTTCTATTGATATACCGTGGGAGGACAGATCGATTCCTCCTATCCGCAGAAACGATTCAATTAAAATAGAAGTTTTTATTTTAATCTGTGCGTCATATTCGATATGCCCAAGACTGCATCCGCCGCATTTATTATTAAACGCGCACGGGCTTTTTACGCGCTCGCTCGAGGACTCGGTTATTTCAAGCAGTTCGCCTTTTATATATGAGTTTTTTTCTTCTGTAATCCTGCAAAGAACAGTTTCGCGCGGAGCGCCGCCTTCTACAAACACAGGTTTCCCGTTAAAGCGGCCAAGAGCGTCTCCGCCCTGCACAATACTTTCAAGCTGTAATTTTATTACATCACCTGCGGCCATAAAAAAATACTAACATATATTTCAGGCGGAAGCATAAAAAACAATGAGATTTTTATTTATAAAAATGCTATATATATTATTATGCTATCATTCCTGTTAAATTGCGTCTTTCTATTTACAGCGGCAGTTACGGGTTTTTCTCAGGACAGCGGACAGGCTCCGGCGGAACCTTACTGGAGGCAGGCGCTTGGAGGAGCGGTTTTGTCTCTGCCGTCTTATCAGGCTCAGTCCGCGGTTGTAGCTCTTGACGGCGGCAATATCAGGGCGTACTCCACAACCGGCACTTCCATGTGGAATTTTTTTTCGGGCGGAAGAATAAGCCCTTATGTTACGCGATCACGGGAAGGCACTTCTTATTTTTCAAGGACTAACGGCACGTTAATTGCAATAAACCGCGCGGGACGTGAACTATGGCGGCGCGGCATGGACGGCCCTTTAAGCGCCGGAGCGATTACCGGATGGGACGGAAGAATATTCGCGCCCACTAACGGAAAAATATACTGCTACACAGCCTCGGGGAATTTATTATGGTTTAAGGTTTTGGATTCAGCGTTTCTGACGCCGCCTGCGGCCGACAGAGACGGCGGCATAATTTTTTCTTTAAACAACAATCATGTATACCGCGTCGATCCGTTCGGAAATGTACAAACATGGAGATTGTCAAACACTCCCGCAGTATTATTATCATTGAAATATAATAACAGCTCTCATCATAATATCACCGTTTTATATACTGACGGATCAATGCAGGAGCTTGGAAATTCCGAGGACTGGTTTTTGTCGGCATTCAATACAGCGCAGCCGTCAGCGCTTCCCCGTCTCAGCGCGCGGCCGTTAGCGGCGGCGCAAAGAGAAGATAAAATCGCCGTAATTACAAGCGACGGAAGAATCTCGCTCGTATCAATGACTGAAAGAAGAATACTCTGGACGGGTGATAGTCATATACGGGAAATCATCAACAACAGCGGAAACCCGGTACCGGAAGCCGAAATGCAGTTTGATGAAAGAGGAATTTACGCGTTAAGCAAGGACGGCGCGACAGGTTTTACGCACGACGGGAGAAGGCTTTGGCTGTCTTATTTAAATAACGCAGCCGCGGTGCCAGCGTTCGGAAACGACGGGGTGCTTTATATGGGAGGAGCGGACTGGATACTTTACGCGTATAAAATTGAAGACCGGATTTTACCAGAAATAAATGATTTATACGGCCCTGCCGCGGAAGGCTCTTACGGTTTAGGCAGGCAGCGGGTTTTGGAATATTTCGATCTCCCTGTCACGGAAAATGAAACAAGAATGCGCCTCGAACAAATAAACGAAGCTTTAAGGACGGGTACAGTTGGAACGAACGAACCCGCGTGGACCTCATTTTTAATGGCTGTAGCGGCAGGCCGCCACCCTATTCAATTTAGAATCGGAGCGCTCAGCATGCTTGGAAGATTAGGATCGCAGGAAACAATTCCGTGGCTTATACATATATTCAGAAACGATGATGAGCCCTCGATAAAAACAGCGGCGATAAACGCAATCGGTAGTATCGGCGTTGATCCGCAGGGAATCGCGCTTCAGGCGTTTTTATACTCGATTATAAACAGCTCCATAAGAGATGAACAGATTTTAACGGCGGTTGCTTCAGCGACAGGCATGTTATGCCGTTTTTCGGGCCCTCCGCTAAGCGAAGCAGGTATCAGGATGCTGACCCTGCTTACGGCGAATCATCAGCCGCCCGCCGCAAGAAGACAGGCGCAGGCGGAACTGGAAACACTTCGAATAAATAATCGTAATTAATGTATATTTAAATTTCAAAAAATGTATACTATAATTAAATATTAGGAGTATTGTCATGAAAATGCCAAAAAACAGGATTTTAATATCGTTATTTTTACTGATGAGCGCGGCTTTTACCGGTTTCGCGCAGGTAAATGAAGATGAGCTTCGCAATTTACAGCCTGTAGAATTCATAAACTATGAAGGGCCTTATTCGGTTGTAAGCACATGGGAAGAAATCCGTCAGATTGGCGTAACGCTTGGACAGATAATAAATACAAGCGAAGGAAATCTCCAGCCGACTTTGGCGGCTATGAACGCTGAACAAAGAAGAATGTACTCGTATATATTTAACGCGGGTTATTTAGGCGGATACTTTGTTATCCACAGTATTTCAGAGCCGGATGATAATAAGCTCGATGCCGATATTTTCGGCTTGGGCGTTGATGTCGGAGTTGCCCACATCAGAAACTTAAGGCTGATTGTTCAGGGATATTTACAGGGAGCGTATAATTACAGCCAGGCGGATGCTCAGCTTCTTGCGCAGTTTATTACTATATATAATGCCGTGTACCGAGGTAACTGGGATTATTTAACAATGCGCTATAAAGCTCCTGTAATAGGAAATCTAACAAGAGAAAGAGCGGGGCTTTCCATCCGTTATGATGAATGGCCGGGAAGAACTTTAATGGTAATCCCGCTTGGCGCCGGAGGTTTAAGCTCTGTTGACGCTTCTGTGATCGCGGACGCGAGAATAATCGAAGAACTCCGCAAGGAAGATGAGCAGGGCGTTCCGGTGATGCATCAGATAATTGAACTGCTTGAACGCGCCGCGGATGAAGCGGAACAGCAGGCGGCGGTTATCCGCGAAGATATAGTACAGGAAGAAAGACAAATAGCTCAGGAGAGAGTTGAAATCGCACAGGAAAGACAGGAGACTCAGCAGCAGCTGGCGCAGGGAGCGATAACGCCGGAACGGGCAAGCCAGGCTGAACAGCAGCTTCAGCAAAGAGAACAGGCAGTCGAGCAGAGGGAACAGACGATTGAAGTAATGCGTGAACAAGCGCAGGAACTTGAGGAACAGGCGCAGGCGGCGGTAGAAGTTGCCCAGGAAATCCGCGAAGTGATCAGGGAAATTCAACAGGAAGAAATTGTTAATCCGCCGATTATTCCTGTAGCTCAGGAAATCACAGGCGGTGTGTACGGTGTTTCGATCGACAGAACAAGCCCTGTTATAATGGGCCAGATCATAAGATTAAATCCCGCGGACGGAAGCCGTATAAGGGTATCCGCATGGGATACAGTCCATACAAGAACAGTGACAATAATCAACGGAAGAATCTACTCAATAGCGGGCGACGCGTCAAGGGCTGTCCGGCTTGCCGAATTTGATCCTAATTCGCTCGAAGTAATTAGACAGGGTAATGATGATATTCAGCCTGGGAGTCTTCTTTGGGTAAACGGCAATGATTTTTACGCGATAGTATCGGATGCGGGAGCGGCATATTTAGGAAGGTTTAACAATAACCTGCAGCTTCAGGCAAGATCGGCTGTAAGGATTCATTCAAATTCATCCGTTTCAATAAATCAAGGACGTCTTTTGACCCAGCGCGAGAACGGAAGCCCGATGGCGCTAAACCCGGCTACTCTGGAATTAATCTGGTAATTCTCGGTTATCCGAAAATATGCTCTAAGCCGTGGAGCAGTTCCTCGGCTTTTTCGCGGCAGCTTCCGCAGACTGTGCCGATTTTGGTTGCCTGCTGAAGCTGCTCCCAGTTTTTGGCTCCGTTCTGAAAAGCGGCTTCGATATCCTTATCGGTAATTGAGAGACAATGACAGATAACAGAAGAAGCTTCCACAAATAAACCTGAACGCCCTGTTTTAGAAAGATAATCGTCGATTGCCGCCCGGAGCGCTTTGTCGCCGAGAACAGAACAGTGTATTTTAAAACTTGGAAGCCCTCCGAGTTTCGCGACTAAATCTTCGGGTTTAATTTTATACGCGTCTTCGATCTTCATTCCCTTGATAGTTTCAGATAACATGCTGGTAGAGGCGATTGCGCTCGCGCAGCCGTATGTTTTCCAGCGGACATCGGTGATTATATCGTCATTAATTTTTAGGAGCATAAGCATTTGATCGCCGCATTTAATATTACCTGTCTGTCCTTTCGCGTCCGGAGCGAATACGCTCTCCTCTTCCAGTAATACATTCCTTGGATTAGTAAAATGTTCTTTTACCGTATCTGAATAAAGCCAGTCTGACATATATCCCTCTGAATTTATTAATTACTGCTGATATATCAGCATAACTTCTTATGTTAATGTTGACATAACGCGCAGCCGCGCGATAATAGGCGGCAGCACCTCAATTATATAATCAATATCGCTTTCTGTAATACCCCACCCGAGGCTGAAGCGTATGGAACCGTGCGCAAGTTCGGGACCAAGTCCTGTCGCCATAAGCACATGCGACGGCTCTAAACTTCCCGAAGCGCAGGCGGAACCTGTGGAGGCTTCAATGCCCTGCATGTCCATCGAAAGAAGAATCGCCTCTCCTTCGGCGCCGGGAAACGAAACATTTAAAGTATTAGGAAGCACATCTTTTGGATGGCCGTTAATTTTAATATTGGGGATATTTTTTTCAAGCCCTTTGAGCAGTCTTTCGCGTAATGCGGACATTTCTTTTCCGTATTTTTCAATTTCGTTTTTGGCAAGCATCGCCGCCTTCGCAAAACCTAAAATGCCGCAATTGTTATATGTCCCCGCGCGCAGTCCTTCCTCCTGATGTCCTCCCTGCACAAGCGGAAATAACGGAGCGCCTTTTCTTACATATAACGCTCCGGTTCCCTTAGGGCCGTAAATTTTATGCGCGGAAATTGTAATGTAATCCGCTGCGATTTCGCGGGCGTCTAAAGGGATTTTTCCCGCCGCCTGCACCGCGTCGATATGCATAAACGCGCCTGCTTTTTTTACAAGGCTTGTAATCTCTTTTATGTCCTGAACCGTTCCTATCTCGTTGTTAGCTGCCATGACAGATACAAAAAGCGTTTTTTCGTTTAACGATTTTTTTAACTCATCAATTTTTAATTTTCCGTATTCATCAACGGGAAGAACTGTAACTTTATATCCGGCTTTTTTTAGATTAAGCGCCGAGTTTCTTACGCAAGGATGTTCAATGGCTGAGATTAAAAATTCATCGCGGATTACAGGATGCGGCTCTCTAATCTTTTCTTCTATCAACGCGCGCATTGAATAAAACACGGTGTTATTCGATTCAGAGCCGCCTGAGGTAAAAATAATCGAACCGTTTCCCGCGTTTATTAAATCTGAAACTGCGTTTCTCGCCTGCTCTACTCTTGCGCGCGCGATTCTTCCGGATTCGTGCATACTGGAGGCGTTTCCGAAAATTTCCAGATCGTTAATAACCGCGGCTTTTACTTCCGGACGAAGAGGAGTAGTCGCGTTATAATCAACATAAACTTTTCTCATTTCCAATCCTTTAACCCAAGTTCTTTTTTTACATCTTCAAGGCGTTTGCTTAACGCCGCGATTGTTCTTTCGAGCCTGTCCTTTTCTTTATTAAGAGCTGCGGCAGGATCTTCTTCTTTTTCTTTATCATTGCCGCGTACCTGAATCTTTACCGAGTCGGGGCTTTTACCGTTAATTAAAGCGGTTTCAGCCGCCTTGCGTTCATCACCGTCGCGGATGCCGGCAAGAAAGCGCATGTTATCGGCTCCTACATCGGGAGCGATATCGTATTCAAACATTTTAATCGCCGTGTTCGCGGCGGCGCGCGGAATGCGGAGCATTCTGTCTACATAATCTTCAAAACGCACGCCGATTCCCGTGCATAATTCGTGGGCTTTTATAAGATATTTCCCCATCGCTTTTACAAGCTCGCCGTTATTTTTTAAATATTTGCTTTTGATATGTTCTGTCAATTTTATGAGTTCAGGAGAAACTGCGAAAACATCCTTGTAGATTTTTTTCGCTTCCGCCTTTTCAAGAAGGCCATGAAAAATCGCCCAGAATTCCGAATTGTGCGCGCGCGGAGAAAGAGTTCCGCCTCTTTTACACGCGTGAAGATGGTGCGCGTATTCATGTATCGATGTATACAAAAGCAGATTCTGTCCTGTATCATCGCCTGAAAAATTTTTATTATGAATAATTATTTCTCTTGTCGCCGGTTTATAAAGGCCGTTAACTTTTTTGCTTTTTTTCCCGGAAAAAACTAAAGAGAACTCAAGCGGGGCGTCTTCTATCATTAAAAGTTTTTCTTTTACATTATCTTTGTTCACAGCAAAGCTCCTGTTAAATTATATACCGCGAATCTTTTCCATTGCTATGGCCGCCGCCGCGGTACAGGCGGTTTCAGCGCGGAGAGCGCGCTCTCCCATAGACAGCCTTAAGAATCCCGCTTTTTCAAACAAACTTCTTTCCCTGTCGGACCAGCCGCGCTCAGGGCCTATCGCGATAACAGCGGGGCGGCTTGTCTGTGTTATATTAAAAAGAGAACCTTCGGCGCGCTCGTTATCCATCGTGATTAAAAGCGGAATGCGGCTTTCGCCGCTTTTTTCCCACGGCCTTTTTTCAAGCCACATATCAGCGTTATCATATAATGCAAGACCGGGTATTATCGTGTCGCGCGCCTGAACAGCGCCTTCTACAAGAGCGGCGTAGGAGCCGCCGTCTGTCAGCAGTTTTGTATCACGGTAACTTTTCTCGGAAGTATCCGTGCCGAAGATATCAATAAATGATACTCCGAAATTCGAAAGATCCCTTAAAAGACGGCGCATCTGGATCGGGCGCACAAAAGAAACCGCCATCCTTAAACGAAGGCGTTCAGGCGGAGGATCAAAACAATTTAGGGTAAAATTTATAGAACCGTCGAAATTAATTTTTCCGATAATTCCGGTACCCCGTTTTCCTCCGATAATGCCTGCGTCAAATTCATCACCGGGTTTTTTGTGAAGAACTTTTAAAAGATGAACAGCGCGCCCGTCACGGCGCGGAAGACTGCGGCCAAGTTCATATTCCTCAAATAAAATTATGTTCACCGCGTTATTATATCAAATAACCGCGTTTTTTTCATTACGGAAGTTCAAAAACCGTGCCGCTTTCATCGTTAAAGGTGCCGATTTTTTTCCCGTCTTTATGAATTTTTTCAAGCACAGCATTTGTAACAAGCGATCTTGTTTTAAAGCGCGCAGTTTTATTGACAAGTATTTTTGCGCGCACAGCGGGGCGGCCTGTAACTGTAAATCCTGTTTCTGCGGACCAGAAGAACGAACAGTTGCCGGCGTCAATTCCAAAATGCCATGAAATTTTATCATTTTTCAGCAGCTCGCTTACAAAGCCGCATGCCTTAGTCACAGGATGATAAGATTTATCAATCGGCGAGCCGAAGCACGCAAGGATTGTGTCTCCTTCATAACCTGCGACAATGGCTCCTGAGTTAAAAATAAATCTTTTAGCCGTTGAATAAAAAGCCCTTTTCGCTCTTCCCGCGTCGGATGAATTTTCCCTGTCTTCTCTTCCCGGCAGGCCCGCGTCTTTTATAGCGATTACAGCGGTAAAAGAATTTGTTATCTGCGACAGGCGGGGAAAACCTGTATTAATCAAATCTTTAAGAACATCCTTGGGAACAGAAGTCCTGTACGCGTAACGGAAAGTGCGCGCCCTGTAATTCAAATAGGCGCATTTGGCGGAAAAAATTATTACAACCGCGGTTAATGACGCGCTTAAAGAAATTAAAGGATCTATCCAGTATGAAAAATAAGTAAAAAACCCGGCGAAAACCAAAGCGGATAACAAGCTTAAAAAAATGCCGGCAGGCAGAAGAACCGCGGGACGCATTAAAAAAATAAATAATAAAACAATGAACGATGAAATAATCGACCAAATAATTATATCTCTTTCATTCGCTGGTTTTATATGGCTGCCTGTTATAAGCACATTCGCAAGCAGAGCTGAATATTCCGCGTTAGGAGACGGACCCATTATGCAGAAAGACTGTTCGAGTTCATGATTCAGCGTTGAATATAACGATATAAACTCATTGTATGTTTCCTGCATTAAATTAAAGGATGGAATTAAATTATTTCTTTCTGTAATAAGAGCGTTAATGATTTCTTCGTAGAACGGATCGGTGTCCGCTATTTCATTTTCTATGCTTCTGATAAGAGCGGATTCAGCATCTCCCGAAAAAAAAAGGTCAAGCGAGTAAAGAAAACTTTTTCGCAGAGCAATCCATGAGACGCGGTTTTCCGCGTTAGGTGATCTTAGGAGTTCCCCGAATAAAGACGCGCAGCGATCGTAAATAAAAAGAGGAATCATATCGGGCGAAACAAAAGAGAACGCCTTAAGCTCGTTAGCCGCCGCCATCGCGTTATACAGGGCAATTTCCGTTTCTTTGTATCTTCGGAAAATTTCAATATCAATTCCGCGAAGATTAACATTCGCGTCTGTAATGATGTTTCCGTTTTTATCAAGATAAATGTCTATGTCCGCCGCGCTGCGGCTTCTGAGCCATAAAATCCGCCCGAATTTTGCAGATTCAATCTGGGAGACAGCGTACCGGTTTTTTAGATTCGTATAAACAGGATGCTCCGCCATAGTGTCAGGATCAAAGGGCATCACCCTCCTCAGTTTGCCGTCGCTGTCTGTTTTTATTCTTGCGTCCGCCTGAAGATAATTTCCAAAAACCGCGGCAGAGCGGATCAGGTCTTCGTCTCTGTCAACTAACGCGGAAATAAGGCGGTCTCTTCCCTGAAAAGAAAGTTCAATCACCCGATCGACAAAAACCGGCGCCTGCACAGGATTCACAGTACCCATGCGGATGCCTTCGAAAAGATTATTAATATTCGATCCCAATAAATCATATTCTTCTATAAAGCGCCGCCTTACTTCTGTTTCTGTAAGCATAATCGGAGAAGCCGACGGGGAAACACGCCCGGCAAGAACGAAATTTGACGCATCCATTTCTGTAAGAGTGACTAAAGCGGAAAAAATATCCGCGCTTTCAATTATTTCATCGGTTTTTATTACAAGGATTTCGCGCGACACATTTGGCTGTTTATATTTTAGAAGAAAATCGTAATGAATGCCAAGTACCGGGCCTGAAAGGAGAAAATTTAAAAGAAAAGCGGTTCCTGCGGCGGCAGCAAAACCGCCCAGAAGCATCAATATTGATATTCTGAAAGGAATATGCGAAGACATTATTTAAATTTCGGCATTTTCTGCCGTTTTCAAAACTCATGTGTACTTTAAATGCCTGTAATATGGTAAAATAATCATCAGCGAGGAGACGATATGAAAAAAGCGTTTTTAGACGAAAACTTTTTACTTGAGACCGGAACGGCGCAGAGCCTGTATGAAATAGCAAAGAAAGAGCCTGTATATGATTACCACTGTCACTTAAATCCGCAGGAAATCGCGGAAAATAAACCCATGAGCGACATCGGAAGCGCATGGCTTTCTGGCGATCATTATAAATGGCGCATGATGCGCGCGATGGGCATCAACGAAGAAAATATCACCGGAAACGGCTCAAATTACGAGAAATACTGCGCGTTTGTCCGCACTGTCGAAAATCTGATCGGAAACCCGCTTTATCACTGGACGCATCTTGAACTGCAAAGATATTTTAATATTCACGATACTCTAACAGAAAAAAGAGCGCGTGAAATTTGGGATAAGGCTAACGCGCTCCTTCAAACTCAGGAGCTTTCGATAAAGGGAATATTCGAAAAATTTAATATACACGCTGTCGGCACAACAGATGATCCTGTTGATTCTCTTGAACACCACAAGGCAATTGCCGAAGGGACAGCCGCTGCCGGAACGATAAGGACAAAAGTGATTCCCTCGTTCAGGCCGGATAAGGCGTTAATGTTAAACGCTCAGGATTTCAGCTCTTATATCGCGAAACTTTCCGATGTAAGCAAAGTTAACATAAGAAATGTTAATGACGTTCTTGCCGCGCTGGAAAAACGCCTTGATTTTTTTATCGCTCACGGCTGCAGATCGTCGGATCACGCTTTGGAATATCCCCCTTACGCTGTTTTAAAAGACAGCCAGATTGATGATATTCTTAAAAAAGCGCTTGCGGGGAAAAGCGTATCGCGGGAAGAAGCTGACGCGTACGCGGCTAAATTATTAATAGGGCTTTCGGGCCTTTATTCAAAAAAGAATATCGTAATGCAGCTTCATTTTTCTTCGATTAGGAACGTTAACACAAATTATTTAAAAGCCTTAGGCCCTAACACAGGCTATGACGCTGTTCACGATAATAAAATTTGCAAAAATCTTGCCTCCCTTCTTGACGCGATGAACATGGAAAATTCAAGCGGTCTTCCTAAAACAATTTTTTATACATTGAATCCAAAGGATTATTATCCGATTGCCACTGTTATGGGAGGTTTTCAGGATTCATCCTGCGCGGGAAAAATGCAGTTAGGATCGGCATGGTGGTTCTGCGATCACAAAGACGGAATGGAAGAGCAGATGCGCGTTCTTGCGAATCTTGGACTTCTGCCCGCTTTTGTAGGAATGTTAACAGACAGCCGCAGTTTTCTCTCCTATCCGCGCCACGAATACTTCCGCCGCATTATGTGCAACTTAATCGGCAGGTGGGTGGAAAACGGCGAGTTCCCCGACAACAGCGAAAAACTTGAATCGATTGTGCGCGATATATCCTTTACGAACGCACTCCGGTACTTTGGATAAGGGATAATTAATATTTTAGCTCGCCTGTAATAAACGCGCGGGGCGTGGCTTCGCCTTCGGGGATTATTAATAGTTCGCCCGTTTCGGAAATTCCTGTAAGCGTGCCTCTGATTGTATTTTCTGAACCTGCCGCGCCGTTAATAAAAATAACCTGTTCGCCTTTTTTAAATAAACGCTTTTCTAAACGCTGTTTCCAATTATTTTCCTCAGGCTGCGATGGATGTTTTACTTCAAGTTCGTCAAATAATCTTAATAGAATTTTTTCTAAAAGCAGAAACCGATCATCCGGTTTAATATCGACAGCGGCGCTGACAGCGATGCTCGCCGCCTTTTCGGCTAAAAAGAACGGAAATGTTTTTTGAGAGATATTCAAGCCTATTCCGATATGAACATTTCCGCCGTCCGCTTCGGTTAAGATGCCTCCAGCTTTTTTACCGGCGATTATAATATCGTTAGGCCATTTTACAGATAATTTTAAAGGTTCTCTTTTTTCAGCGTCTTTATCTTTTTCTCCGCGCATTAATAAAACAAAATCTCCGATTGCCTTTATTGCAGCAAGGCCTGTCCGCAGTGTTATAGCAGGCGGAATATTTTCTATTTGCCCGTAACGCAGAAGAATTGTAAAAGGAAGGCTCTTCATTTTTTCCGTCAGCCACTGTCTTTCCGGAATTCGTCCGCGGCCGTTTTCCTGATAATCGGCGCATATTACAGTTCCATGAACGCAGCCGTCGTCCGCTAACTTCCTTGAAACATCCATCGTGCTTGATACAGCTTCCTCGTGGAAAACAGGCGCGTCAAACGGGTTATGTATTTTCATTCTTTTCATATTTATGATATTATACTCCCATGAACATGGTGTGTCTTGATCTTGAAGGCGTTCTTATTCCTGAAATCTGGATTGCGTTCTCCGAAGCCGCAGGCATCGCGGAGCTTCGCCGTACAACAAGGGATGAGCCCGATTATAATAAACTGATGATGTTCCGCCTTGATATATTAAAAAAAAATAATTTAAAACTTCCTGATATTCAAAAAGTGATATCGGGCATGGAACCGCTTCCGGGCGCGTTTGAATTTGCGGATACGCTCCGCGAAAAAACTCAGCTCGTAATCCTCTCTGATACTTTTGAACAATTCGCAAAACCCCTCATGAAAAAACTCAGCTGGCCTGCGCTTTTTTGCAACTCGCTGGTTATAGATAATGATTTTAATATTACAGGCTTTAAGCTCCGCCAAAATGAAGGAAAGAAGCAGGCGATAAAAGCGTTTAAATCGATGAACATGCGAATTTTTACATCCGGCGATTCATATAACGATCTTGCGATGATACGCGAATCGCACTCAGGCTGCCTCTTTCGCGCGCCTATGCAAATTAGAAAGGAGTGTGCGGATTTAAAATGCGCTGACACTTACGATGAACTGCTTACCGAAATTGATCAATTTTTAAATATTTAATTATCAGGCGCCTATTATTTTTTTTAGAGTAAAATCATTATGCCGCCAGTCCTTCCCGGTTTTTACGCGGAGATCAAGATCGATCTTCCAGTCAAAGATTTTTTTTAATTCTTTTAAAGCACCTTGGCGTATCGCTTTAATCATTTCGCCTCCCCTGCCTACTACCATGCCTTTTTGAGATTCGCGCTCAACCATGATAAAAGCTCTCACCCAAAGATTTACCCGGCTGTTTAAATCCTCGCCGATGTTTTTAAATTCCATGTCCGCGATCTCGACATACAACGAATGAGGCAGTTCCTGACGAAGGCGGTTAATCGCCTGTTCGCGGATAATTTCCGCGATTCTAAAACCGGTTTCCTGATCTGTGTAATATTCTTCACCGTAAAGAGGCTGGCCTTCGGGAGCCATTTCGAATAACGTACTTAAAAGTTCATCAATGCCGTTTCCTGTAACCGCGGAAATTAAATGAATGCGGCTATCACGCTTTGGGACTTTTGGAAGTTTTATTAGGGTCCCGCAAGGCTGAGGAATTCCTTCAGCGCTATCCGCTGCGCCGGAAGAAATAAAAAAATGTTTATTAATGAATTCCTCCGCTTTAGCGGTATCCGCCGACTGTATATCCGTCTTATTTACAGCGAAAATAATTCTTTCAGCTAACGGCGCGAGAAGGGCGGCAATTTCCTCTTCTTCGCTGCCTGGCAGGCGCGAGGCGTCAAGCACATAAAGCGCAAGATCGCTTTCCGCTAAAGCGCGCTGCGATACTTCCATCAGGCGTTTGTTCATTTTCTTTTCGCTTGAATGGCGGCCCGGAGTATCGATAAAAACAAGCTGCCCTTTATCGCTATTTACAATTCCGCGGATTGCGTTACGCGTCGTCTGCGGCACCCTGCTTACGATCGCGACTTTCCCGCCGCACATTTTATTAAGCAACGTCGATTTACCGGCGGAAGGCCGTCCTATTATCGCTACAAACGCGGATTTTTTTTGATTATTTACATTCACACTTTGTTACCTGACAACCATTACCTGTCTGATTTCATCGATATCGGGAGCGACAATGCGCATATAATACATTCCGCGCGCGACAGGAAGACCTGCGTTATTTGTGCCGTTCCATCCGTCTGTCCAGATACCGGGTTCGCGGTATTCGTTACGCCTTATCGATTTAACAAGCGTTCCGTCCAGCGTGTAGACTTGGATCGTAACTCTTCCCGGGCGCACAAGCTGATAGCGGAGGTATGCGACTTCTCCGTTATTCGAATTAATCACGTTATTCAAAATCGTGGCGCCGCCTCTTTGCTGCCTCATATCACGGATATCAAAACCGAACGGACGGACAAGATGGTACCAGTTAGAAGGAATCGCCGCGTTCGGCTGTATATCAAGCCTTGCGATATACATGTCGGTATTTGGCGGATTGTTACTAAATTGAAAAACAAACTCTATTTTATTGCCGCTTATATAGGGGGTTGTATTATCGAATTTGAACATAAATAAAGGCGATGCCGACGACGCGGAATGAACAAGCTTTGAAGGAGGAGTAATCGTCGTATCAAGCGCCGGGGTAATATAATAAAATTCCGGATTATTCGGAAGCCATAATCCTCCTGTATTCCTGCCTTGTACGGGAGCTGCCGATGGATTTCTGAATATTGAAGGAATATTCGTTGACCAGAAAAGATCAAATAACATTGTGTTTGGCACGCCGGGTCCTAACCGCACCTGCATATCAATATTTCCCTTTGTGCCGAGATAATCAAGAAACACATTAATTCCATCAGCGCCGCCGAAATTCCATATAACACCGGTGTCTGTAATTAATCTGTCGTAGAAACCCGTTGTATCTCTGTATTCGTCGGGATTTACAGGATTATCATACCTTGCCCATACCGGCCATACATAATAATTGTTAGATGAAGAGCTTCCCGGCGGTATGGAAACAAGCACATCTGTTATACGGCGGACTACTGTGCCTCCTCCGGGGGTGTTAAAACTTTGCGGAGTAATTGAACTGCCATTTCCTTCGGCTAATGATTTCATCATATCAACTGTAAGCGCTCTATACGGCGGAATAAATACTGTATTCAATGGTATAGTCGGCACAGGTTTTTCCATATACGCTTCATAATCTAAATCACTAAATCCGGGATCATCGGGCGTACCAGCAAGATGCTTGTTACCTGAAACATGAGCATACTCTGTATATCCCCAATTAAGCGGATATTTTGGAGATGAATAATAAAGATAGAAAATATCATCAGGTTCGCCGAGAGCGGGGTCTCTCCAATCCATTGCATGCTGTGCCTGATCTTCGATATTTTCGATAGAAAAATAACGGCCGTCATCAGAAAGCAGGGGGGATGAAAGGGATGAAGGCGTATCAGCGATATCACGAATTCCCAGCAGCTTTGCAAGCGAGTAAGGAGCATCTCCGGACGGTGAATATTCCTGCCAGTTAAGAAGATAACCAAAATAGCCTGAATCAATAGGCAGACTTCGAAGGATTCGCGGATTATCGTCTACATCATAATATATCCAACGGTATGTATATGACCCTGAAACTGCCGCATCTGCCGCTCTAGCGCCGTTCAATGTCAGAACGTTATTCGCAACATTAACATTATCAAAAACCACCGGCTCAGAAAAACGAATATAAGTCTCGTTATGATTCGGAAGCGTAAGCGTATGCGATACACGCGGCGGAATTGTGTCAAACGGCCTTATATTAATATCCTTACTTGGATCGCCGACAGGCGATCTTTGCGTTATTGAGTCTCTAAGCGAAGTATTTTGAACAACATGCCATAAAGGAGTTTGTTCGGGCAGACCGCCGGTATATAGATCGGGCAGTTCCTTAACGTAAATATAGAATGAATCTTTATCATAATCCCTGCCTGTTTTGTCACTGACAAGTTCGTAACCGCCTGCACCCTTACTTGTATCAATTTCGTAACCGTCTACCCTTGCTCTGAACCCTGTGAAGTCTCCGTTCAGCGGAATATTTGTTTGAACCCTTATCCTGTCAAGCCTTCCGTTTCCGTTCCAGTCTTCCGTAAAACTGTAAAGTATTTTTCTTAATTGAATCCAGTCATAATTAAAATAGCCGTTTAAATCTGTTGTACTGTAATACGGAACTACATTCAAATGCATTTCATCGCTGTCGATTGGAATGCGGTGATTATAAGCATGACTGAAATAAATACTGACAAATTCAAAATCCTCAAGAGCCGTACTTACCGGATTTGAAACCAAATTTAGATTCCAAAATTTTACACGTTCGGCTGCATTAGTTTTCAAGTTCATAGGAGGATGAAAAGCAGGTATATCATGCGGCGATGCAACAGAAACGCCCGGCGGAGGTCCGTGTATTGAATAATCATATTTAAAAGGGTGGTTTGCGTTATCAGTTAAACGCGTGATCATCACATAACCGGTATAATCAAATTTATCGCCTGGAGTTTCGCCGCCGATAATCTTAAAATATCCTAAAACCGTGTGATGATGCGGATCTTTTGAAAACTGAATTACAGCGCCTTTCTCCTCACATTCAAATGTCTGCCACATGGTATTTCCGGCAACCTCAAAGAAAACAGGATCAGTTCCTGAGTCTCTTTTGAATGAAACTTTCCCGCCGACATTCTGCCTGAAAACATAATTTGTTAACACAGGAATAGAATCAAACGGCGGCAGATCAACATATTGCGCGTTTGATATTTCCCATCTTGAATAATAAATATTTGCAAGAGGAGAATCAAAATCATTTGTGCTGCCGGGCGTAAAAGCAGCAAGGTTTCTGCTCCCTCTAAGGCCTGCCTGCATTACGATATTAAGATCATTAACGACAAGTCCCGCGGGATATGATAAAGCCTTGATAATAACTTCGCCTTTGAAAGTAATTACATTTTCAACGCTTGCCAATATTGTTTGAGAAGTAACTCCGGTATGAAGGCTTCCCAAAAATTCATCCCCTGTTTGATTTGTTGTTAAAGTCTGCGATGTATTTGGATCACTTCCTGCCATATCAAGTACAAGATACGGAAGAAGCGAAACTGTGAATGATGTAATATTGACATTCCCGTGAATTTGAATAAAAGCCCAGCCAGTATTATTAATATTAGTACCAGTTAGATTTAAATCATTTACGATTAATCTGGAACTTAATGTATTTCTATTATCACGATCTGATATACCTCCAAGATTTAAAGTACCGCTGGTTCCTGAAAATTGCCCTGCGCTTCCGCTTCCCATAAACCACGAGCCTGCGCTTACATCAAGGACTGCGCCGTGGACACTACCCTGCCCCGCTTCAAGAGTCAACATTCTGCCTGCTGCTTGATTAACTGTACCCAAAACAAGTTTCACCGTATTACCGTGTAAAATTTCAACATTGCTTTGAATATTAATAGATGATGCTGTAAGGTTTAATTGATTTACAGTCGCGACTGCCGCTCCGTGATAAAAAATTATTTTACTTGCTGTATTGGTCAGAGTTACATTTCCAAGACTAACGTTAGCGCCGAATTTAATTTCTACAATGTTCGCGTTACTGGCTATTACACCGTTGTTTCCTGTTGTATAATTGCCTTTAAATTCCGCATTTGCGTTAAGAGTGAAGTTTCCGGTGTTGTTCATTGTTGTAACGCCGTGAACTGTCATGACTCCGCCTGATGTAATTGAAGAACAATCTGCTCTAAATGATCCATAAATTTCCGTTGCCCCCGTAATCCCTATCGCCGCCGTTCCGCTGTCAAGATGAAGATTAAACGCGCCCGGCTGAACGCCCGATACATTTACAAGATTAATCGCGGAGTTCACCGTTTCCAGTTTAATGTTAGCTGCAAAATTCATTATGCTATTAAATGCGATAGTTCCTGATGAGTTTGTTGTCGCTGTTATATCTGCGTGAATTCTGCTGTCGCCTGTGCCTGATTTCGCAAACGAGCCTGCAGTAATATGAGCGTTAGACGCAAGCGTGAATAGACCGGAATTGTTAATGGTTACTGCTGCGTTTGAATGTACTTCTGCGTTTAATCTGATGGTTCCATTATTTTGACTTTCAAGTGATAAATTACCTAACGCCGTGTAAACAACGGGATTTGTTTCTGACAGACCGATAGCGCTGTTAACCAGTATATTGCCCGAAGCTCCGTCCGCGGTTGATGTCAAAGCCAGTGCGTAATTATTAGCAAGGCTTGAAATTCTATTTACATTAATTCCCGTTGCGGTAATACTGGAAGACGGTGAATTAATCAGCACAAGCCTGCTGTTTGGATTGTTAAATGTAAACACGCTATTCGTCAAATTAATTTGCGCGTTATTCAAATTGATAATTCCGCTTGCGGGGCTGAAGGTAAATGAACCTGCCGATTGATAATTTCCGATAAATTCTATTAACCCTCCGGCGGCCGTCGTAAGAGTAACATCGCGCGCAGGGAAAACAGCTGAACTTCTGCCAATAATATAGATTTCTCCGGCACCGGTTGTTGTTAAACCTAAAACATCACCCAGATTGGTCAACAGGGCATTTATATATAAATAATTTGTTTTGCCGTGTGAAATATTGTCCGCTCCATGTCCGTAAGCAATGTGCCTGTTTGTGCGGGTATGGAAGTGAATGCGGTTATTAGAAATAGTACCGCTGTATGAATATAATTCAAGCAGGTCGGCGCATACATCAGACGCGGTTAATGCAATGTCTCCGCTTCCTGTAAATGTCCCTGCTCTGATATAAACAGCCGCGTTCGCTGCATGAGCTGTATTTCCAACTGTTGTTCTTGCAGTAACGCTGCCGTTAATATTAACTGTTCCTGTCGAGGTATCCGCGGCGCCGGCATATAACAACACTCTCGCTCCGTTTATTGTTGCGGATGTATTTATTACTATATCATGATCATCAGCTGACGTAAGAGTGATTATTCCTGTTCCTGTTGCGGCATTAGCGATATTACCGTTAACAGTAATTGAACCAGCGGATGTCAGCGCAACTGTTCCAGTGGTGTCGATATTGCCGCCAGCGGTAATTGATCCGGCAGTTGTCGTTATATTGATATTGTTATTCGCTACTCCGTTTATGCCTGCGATTGTAAGATTGATATTATTTCTGAAATTAACAGCTCCTGCGGCTCTTTCAATTAAAAGACTTCCAACTTCATTATTTATAGCGTTATTGTTTAATGTTATGGCTCCTGATGAGCGGATTGTAAGGCTCGGTGTTATTATCCCATTAGTCTGATTCTGGTTAGTTATAGCGCCAACGCTTACAGTATTCGATTCTCCAAGAATTACGCTTCCGCTTGCCTGTAGCGATGCTACAGTCAACGTTCCTGTTTGATTAACTTTTATTTGTCCGCTTGCTGCGGTATTAACAGCTGCTAATGTTACAGCTGCTGATGTTCTGAATGTGATATCATTTGCAACTGCTGTTCCTTGATTATTTAATGTTATAGAGCCATTCAGTGATGTATTATCAAGACTAATACCTTTGTTTGCAATGACCGTAATAGCATCATTATAACCGCTTCTTGATACAGCCCCAGACGCACT